>Ga0307507_10003421_pt1 | contig 30828 bp, 33 predicted proteins | sample 7_EM_MG_FD_207223 | JGI IMG/M metagenome (GOLD analysis project Ga0307507, IMG submission 207223) | Populus trichocarpa ectomycorrhiza microbial communities from riparian zone in the Pacific Northwest, United States - 7_EM | ecosystem: Host-associated > Plants > Roots > Unclassified | place... | reverse complement strand
TAACAATAAACCAATGACACGCTATTGCGTCGTCATGTGAAAAACCTATGAGTCAACTGATCTCATAGTGTGAAAGATAACAAACCGATGACTAATAACTATTTGTCATGTGAGAGTCTGCCTTGCTTAGTCACCGTTTGTGACATATATCCATAATACGCACAGGGAGCTGTCTCAAATATTGCGCAATCGCGGGATCCCGCATCCCGGCGATGTCCCGGTTCGTGATAGTTGACGTTAGAGCGTAGTGACACCAACCCCAATTTACCGGATAGCAATGGCCAAACACCCTTATCGCATGCTATATCGGGAGGATATCAAAATATAGTGAGGTTAATTGAACTCGCGAATGTCAATTCTCGTTCGTCGGATAGCATACCGGTAGGCCGAAGGCCCCTGTTATATGCTACCTCAGTGGAGCGAGAGCGTGCAGAGAAGCTATTAAAGGCAGCTGGCAGCCCCAATTCCGAGTCCTTGGAAAGCCGTAATCGAATATCAAACCCTCCCATTGGTGAGATCACTTCACACCAAGAAGCAACACATCCACTTACTGCAACGGGCGGTGTCACCTTGCGTGCAGCAGATTATTCTCCACTCGACGTCCCTACTCCTAAGTGGTACAGGTTGTTTCTGAGGAAGCGTAGATGGGGCCAAACCAAATAGCCTCCACCTGGTCAATCATACTCATGGCTGGCCTCACTCATCTTTTTCTCTACCCTAGCTCCAGCGTCGAATTCACTCTTTTCCTTCCAACCTTAATCCTGTTCATTTTTCTAGTTCCCGCGCTCTCCCAGCGCCATGGGCATATGGATTCTCGCGGACTATTTCACCTCATCTGCGGTACTTGGCGGCCATTATTACTTCAGTGTTAGTTGGATTGGATGTGTTTGTAATCTTGTTTGTATTATACTTCAGTTCTTTTTTTTTTTCACTTCCGTTTTGATCGTGATTTTCTTTGTTTAGTATTGGGAGTAGTTCGTATTAGTCAAGTGAGTGCGTTTCCGATTCCATGCCGGTTCGGCAACACCATGATAAAAAATGATCGAATCCGCTTCCCGGTAATCTGTTCGCACGAGTGAGCGACGGTGATTTTGAACTACCCTCTTGTGCTCATGGGGAACTATAAGCCCTCAATATTCCTGGGCTCTACTAGATCTTGACTACAGATATCTGCAGCCAGTCAAAGGTGACGTTCGTGACTTCAGGGGCTATAGGCAAGCGCGGGGACGTTTGGAAATAGCACTCGCAAGGTACGGTGGGTCCGCACAGCTAGCCTCGAGGACCCCGGGCTTTTCGAAAGGCGGACCCCAATGTCCGGCGGCCCACAACAGAGGGCCCAGGATGGCCAGGACGGTTAGGTAGCCTTCGAGGTGCCCGGCCCCACCCCCTGTTGGAGCGTGGCCTATAGGGCATGGGGTTATGCAGGGTTGCGGATATGCAGGGTTGCGCTATGCAGTTAGGAGACGGAATGGTATCGGGCATATGGCTTTGTGGTTCTCACGGATATGCACCTAGCAGAGGCTTTGTTGTTTTCGCACCATATGTCGGTAGGCATAGGGTATTGGTTTTATGGTTTCTTTCACACCCTATGCCATTATGCATATAGGTAGTTTGAGCATTGTTGAGGTTCAGGTTCCATGGATCACGAAGGATAATGGGAGTGTTCTAGAGTGCTGGAGATTGGTTTTGTCAGCAGCATTTGTTTCCTTAGAGTTCGTTTAGTTTCGGGAGTGTTTGGTTGTTAGACGGAGATATATATCTCCTAGCCTGTTTTTAGTTAGATGTGTGCACGAGAGTTAGAGAGTATCGATCCTTCATCTCGGCATTCTTGCCCTTTAGTGCCTATCGTGATTGCACTTTTGTTCATTCCTTCTTTAGTGCTTTCGTTAGGCACGAACACCCCCACTTCACTATAGCTCCTTCTGCATCACTTGGTAACCTTGGAATTCCCGGTATTCAAGGACTAAAGGCTATCGAAAATTTCACGCATGCGGGTGGGGTCGGCTTCGATACTCATTACCTTATGAGACCCAACGGAAGGCCCCCGAATACAATGCCCGGGGAATCGAGGACTTCTAGTCCAGGATACTAAATCGTCAATTTCACGGTAGAAAATCAAATCCATGAAAGACAATGGCTTCAAATATTTGGACTTGGAATTTAGGGATCAGCTGCCGTTGTTAGGGATGGTAACAATTACCTAGCTACACTAAGGAAGATAGTGGGCTCCCACGGCATTATCGTGACAGCCACCGCTCCACTAGGCCGTGGCTTGACCAAACTTGATTATATCTACAAGGTAATTGAAAAGCGCTACACCGGAGGTCATGTGCAAGGAGTGCCATAAGAGGTGAAAAACGAGACAACGCAGAAAGAAATGCACAGGAGGTAGAGAGTGTTGCTTGCTTAATTTCTTGTTCAATACATGTATCTTAGGTTGTCCTTCTGATACCAATAGCGCGGTCTATACACGTCAATACGACTCTTGTCAATTCCTGAATCCCGATGTACCAAGTGGCCTACTAGATAATCTTACATTCCGCCATATTAAAATAATGTTTTAGATGTAAAAAAAACACAGTCTAGGTCAGAGACATCTAGGTTAGCGTAGAAGTGTGAACTTAGGAGAAATTTAAAAGCTCCATTCACGTCGAGAAGATATGATTGAGCTGGTAGCTCTATGTGAAACAGAGGGTGTGTTCGAGTTCAGTTTTGGTGTGATATATTTACGGGGGCTACGGGGGAAAACCCCAGATAGAAGACAACGCGACAAGCTGGAGGTCAAGGCTGGAGAAGCAATATAAACAGCGTTAGTCCACAACCTATGCTAGGAGGTTTTTCCGTGGTGTAAGTTGGCATTGTTTGGGAAGAAAGCTATGGGCAAATCCAATCTTCAATCGCATGCAAACATCGGTGGTACAGTATCTGTCGAGAGTATTGCAATGCTGTGTTATTCGCGAATCCCTACACCACATTATCTTATGATTAGACCCGTACAAGTAATATTTTTGGCTAAGGGCACTATAAATCAGTGTATCAGCTCTCTACAAGTAACCCGGAGGAACAAAGCTAGAAGATCCCGTAGTTAGTTACAAATAAACCGAGGATTTAACAAAAAAAAAACAAAGCTAGAAGGTGACGTGCCATAGTTGGCCCCGTGGCGGCCAACTAAGCCAGCCCGATACAAAAAATCGAAATCAGCCTAGTTCCTACCCAAAGCAACATTTCCAAAACGCCCAAGATCTTAAGTGCGGAGGCTGTTCTCGCACAACCGAATTGAAGCCGGACACCTCGTAAGGGAATTTCCACCCGGGGTGTCCGGCTTCAACTCGGTCGCGCGAGTATTTTTTTTTTCGGCAACGTGGATTTAAAGTTGGTATTATGGCCTGGTTGAGGTCTCAATTTGTATCGAGAGGAACGGCGTATTACTCGAATGCTAGTGTCGTGCTTTAGTGGGAGCTTCACTTGGTGGGGAAAGAGTGGGAAGGCACGCTAGCTCACGCTAGCCGGTTCGTCTCGGGACATGGTGAGATCACTTGGTTCATGATCCATGGGCAGGAGGCCGGTGCTGGTGAGAGAAAGGTGGGGCTCTTGGTGGGACTTCCGAAGCGCAGGATAGTATGATACCGCTATTAGAGTTTCTAACGATCTTCAGAGGGGGCAGGTGATCGTGCTACAGCGTATTTTTCTGGTTCGCTGTTCCTTAACTGTGAATCTTGTTTGAGCCGCGCTGAGCCGCATTGATGAGGCTCCTCATTGTGTAACCACAACATGGCAAGGGATTTACTAGAGCCTCACGACATTCGCCCCTCTATTGCTTGAGTGCCTGCTTGCGTTGCTTAAACAACAGATTTCAAGGGGAAATTCCCGCGACAACTTCCAACTGCGAAACTAACGAGCAGGATAAAACGAGCATAGTGCTCAAGGACTCAGGCGTGATCAACAGCAATAGCAGTCGTGATGAATATCAGCCGGTGACGAACAGGGATAAGCAACAGGTATATTTTGTTATCCTCCTTTGACGAGTTCGATTTCTTGCTTACCAAATACCCATATTCATCACCCGCTAATGCTCGTCAAGACCCCTGAGAGACAATACTTCACAATCAAATCTCTTCTGCATGGCGCACGTCAGAGAGCCTGACTACGAAGCCTATCCTACTTGGTTATGGACGCTCGGGGGCTAGCAAGACGCATTTCAGGTATGAACCTCCGAAACCCTCTAATTGACAGGACCCTAACCCGGAGAAGCAGCAGAGCTTCCTGGTAATAGATACGCTTCTCGATGGGATTGATGGGGATGGTGTGGCTGTCGCTGATGTGTACTGCGGCTTCAGCACCCGGAATGTGCAGCCTGCGAGCACTGCACTGGAGGCATTTGAGTGAGCGAAAAGGTAGGCTGACCATTGCTCCGGGCTCCCTAGATTCTCGATATCCTCACCGGATCTCTATCAATTCTGAAGCAGGGCCTTACCTGTATCGACACCCCGGATGAATTCCCTATAAAGTACCGGGCTCAACTCTGGAACTCTCTACAGCGCGTTGTTCGGGATTTCCTAAACACTCGAATATTCTTTACCGGAAGACCTTAGATTAGAATGGAAGTGGAGGGTTATTTTCTCGGAGATGCTGATGTGGTCACGGTAGAATCGACTTCGGAGGATATAGGAAGATATATTGAGGGGGTGTTGAGACAGGACCTAGAGAAGAGTATGACGGACGGGGGATTGCAAGCAGATGTAAGGAGAGTTATTCTAAAACGGGGTCTCGGGGGTGTATTTATCAACGTGAGATGTTGAATCTCACTGGCTGGACTAACTGTGATGTCTAGATGTGATCTTCGCACCGGTACGGGCGTAATCATGACAGCGACGGCCATTCGCCAGAAGAGACAGGCGCTGCGTAGAATCGACACCAGACTGGATGAGGTAACGGGGTGGGAAGCAAATCAAAGCTTGGGATTGCGACCCTCATGTGGGCTTCCCGCCGTGGCCGCCCTTGCTGTCGGGGGAGCCGAGCCATGCGCTAGGGGTAGAGTTGGGGACGGAAGACTTTGTCACCGACAATGTGCAGCACCTTTGACGCGAACCATACCAGGCCTCACTTTGGGGTTTGTCACAATTGACGAAAAGGCGTCAACGGTCTGGCTCCTACATTTCACATTATAAGAGTGTCTTGGAGAACATCTCACCCTATTTGTAACTCGATTACGGCCGAAATCTGCCTCACCTGTTTGAACTACCGGCCAGTGCGGGAGCTGCAGGCAGACCCCGATGCAGTCCTGGAAGCACCACTGTTTCTTAAATACGCTACATGTTTCCGGAGAACCCACGGAGACGGGGGTGACCGGGCTGGTGATGTCGCTGGCTCTGCGACTCTACGGATAGAGAACCATGTATCTGCTGCGATTTTCTAGCGAAAGGAGATACGTGAGTGGTGCTTGGACCACACTGCATCGCATTGCGGGGGAATGTAGAAATTAGGAATGTCATGTTGGAGAAGAAAAAACGGTAGTTGGATGGACGGGGTTCTAGGGCTGACATAAAATTGACGTGGGCTATGAAATGTGGAAACGGTGTGGTGGTGAGGCTACCTCTATTGAAGGGAGATATTAGACCCTGCGTGGTTGTTTAGGGTAGTCACATATAGTATTCGCGTTTGCTGTAGTGTTTAGGCATGAAGGTGTTATAGAGTTACTTCTAGACCACAGGAATGCCAATCCCGATTTATCGAACAACGATAGCCGGACACCCCAACCACTTCCTCTCCTGAGAGGATATAGATATAACTTATAATAAAACTACTAGACCGCCGGGAGGTCAATCCCAATTCGTCGGGCAGTAGCGGCCCGGAACCCCTACCATCTGCCGCCTCCAGAGGACGTGAAAGCGTACCGGTAGTGAAGTTAGTTCTACACAATCTTGTCTATCCTAGTTCAACAGATAACAATGGCTAAACTCCCTTGTCATATTCTCCCATGATGGGCCAGAGGATGCAGTGCAGCTATTATCGGGAGCCAAAATCCCCAATTGCGAATCCTCGGAAAGCCCTGATCGAGTGCTGGCTTCTCACTGGCGCGATTACTTCATACCCCGAAGTAAGGCATCGACTCCACCGTAACATCCGATGTTATTTTACGTGCAGTAGACGATCTTGCCTTTGGCCCCCTGAGACTCCCTCGCCCTGCCCCGTCTAGGCCTCCTCAGAAGTCACCCCCACCCCCCAAACAGTCTCCATCCAATCAACCATGCCCTTACCTCGTCACGCTTGCCCACACTCCTACCCCCAGCTCTAGTTTAGTATTTCCTTTTCCCCTTCAGATTTTTTTCCTCTCCATTTTTCTACCTCCCGCATTATTAGACTGCCATAAGCCTAAAGTTTCTCATAAACCATTTCACGCCATTCACGGGGCTTGGGGGAATTGATATTTCTGTGTTTGTTGGATCTGATGTGTCCTTGCCTGTATGGTGCTTATGTTTCTGTTTTCCCCATCCCCATTATTTGTAAATAAGCTTCTCTGTATAGTATTCCTAGTGTATCACATCAGTAGAAATATTCATTCGTAATAATACAAACCCCATTACCACCCGCAAAGCCAGCATGCCCAAAATGCATTACATAGCCGACAATTCCCACGGCACCCACTGACCTTACCCTCTCCCTCCCTCTATATATTTATCTATCTACCTTCACTAAACCATCCCCCTTACAGTGCCCGAGCGGCCCATAGCCAAACGCCCACATTCTACAGCTTCAACCGACGTTAAAAACATGGTATCGCGAAGAGAAAGGATTACACCTCCTCCCCCTTGCTCTAATACTTATCTCTACGCTTATCGCTCGAGAGATTACTATCTTTTTGGCACTTACTAACTGGCCCCGGGTCGGCTAAGAGGGTACACGGAGAAGGCTACTCTTGTGTGTGTGTTTGGAAAACTGAGAAACGGCGTTTTTGGGTATGGTGGGGTCGACGCCAGTTGAGTGAGTGTATGCTCCGTAGGGCTGGGGGTTAGAGTTAAGACGTGTCAATGATTAATGCCTTATATCGGCGTATAATACACTAAATAAGGATCTATCGGGGTGATGGAGGCTCGCCTTTGATAGGTTACAGGAGAGAATAAGTAGTAGAAATTCGATATCCACGCTCTTTGGAATTATAACCTACCCACCAACAGGGTCCTCAAATGTACTGCCGATAGAATTTTGTGGTATAACGGTAACCTTAGATCCCCCTAGAGCATCCCGTACCGTACAGTATCACTCGGCAATACAGATTGGGCCCCTGCTCGATGGAACGTGCCGGTATTCTCTTGCGCTTAATTAAATATGGTACCGAAGAGAATGGGTGTGGATAGTGCGGAACTTCATTCTCTGACCTTTTCTAAACCAACGGTAAAGTAGAGGTATATATGAAAGATTATAAAGTCATCTTTATCCTCCCTCCAATCACTACATATACCCGCTTTCCCTCGCATGTTCCCAATCTCTTCAGCACTCCAGTAATAACAAAAGATAGAAACATCCTTTGCAATCCCTTAACAGAAAAAAAAAAGGAAAACAAGGACTTCCTCTCCCCCACGCTTTCCGTCCAGATACCGGACCCTTCCTCTTCCATCACCTCCCTAGCCTTCACTTCTCCTTTTTACTATCCACCTTCCTACGGATCTATCAACGGAAACATTTCCTGAAACTCTAAATTGTTCCGAAATAATGAAAACTCTAACTAGAGAATACCGAGTAGCATCAACTGATCTCCAGCACATTCAAGTCAGTATGCGTTTCTGTTTCCATGCCCATGCGGTGGCGCTAGGATAATAAGTATTTGAATCCGGTATTTGATCATCCGTTCTCCCGAGTGAGCGACTGTGATTTCCCACTCGGTATTGGGCTCATTATGGACTGTAAGCTCCAAAGATTCTAGGCCCCTCCGGCAGTATTTCTTGACTCAGGAAATTGTAGGTACTTATAGGTGACGGCCGGGGGCTGAAGATGACTATCGATCCCTTTAAGTAACTTCCGGACAATTTGGGAATCGCACTAGTAAGAATGCCCATAGTCAGCCCCGAGGACCAGTGTCTTTTCAAAAGTGGACGCTAGCATCCCATAACCTGGATAGATGCCGGGGAAGCCAGGATTTTTGGTTACACTATCCAGTCCCAAAGTCCGACCGCCTCCCCAGAGCTCCAGCTGCGATGCTTGACAGTCTCTCCCGTGAGTTCTCTGTAGCTCATGAAGAAAGTGGGGTTATAGGGCATGGTCTTTATAGCCACAGCTCTGCCAGTCTGTGTGTCTAGAGGGTAGCATAGCTGGGTTTACAACGTCAACAGCGTAATTGAAGAGCCGTATGTCGGTGGTCGTGAAGAGTGGTCGGAGAATGAAAACGAGACGACATAGGAAGATACACATAGGAGGTAGAGAGTGCTGTTGGGTTAATTTCTTGTTAGTTGTGTGTGCCGCAGCCTGTCTCACTTATACTAATGTGCGGTTTATATGCATCGATATGACCCTTGCTGTGTCTAGAATCCTGACTTACCAGGTGGTATAGAGGTACTATACGTTCCATTATATCGAAGCCATACTTTCGATATATTAAACACTAGCCTTCATGGGATACATCTAAGTTGGCGTAGAACTGTTTCTTTAGTGGGAGTTTAAAAGCCGGATTGACGCCGGGAAAAATGAATAGACGAGTGATTCTATGTGAAGCGGATGGTGTGCTTGTGTATGAGATCCATGCAGTGTTGGTGTATTAACTAGAATGATGAGGGAAAAACTCAGATAGAAAACACATGATACCAGGTAAGCCAAGGCCGAGGAGTAATATAAACGGAGTTAGTCCACAGCCTAGGAAGCTTTCGGGTAGTGTAAGTTGGGGTTGTTCGGGAAGAAGACTGAGGCAGGAAGGAAAACTCTTGCATCGCAAACACCAGTGTGCCGGGCGGCTATTTCAATGCTGCGTTATTCTTTAATCTCTGGACGGGGTTGTCTTATGATTAGCTCCATAGGAAACGAAAATTTTGGCTCTGGACGATACAAATCAGCACTTGTGGTAATTCAAAGTCGCTTATCAAGCCATGGATCATCTCCTAATATACAGTACTTGTAGTATGCACAACAGCCACCAAATCGTAAGGGGAAAATGCCGGTGCCTTCATTAGTACGACTAGCCCCATACCTGTGAATTATGTTAGCACCATACTAGTACTCGAGCACAGTGTTGCAAAGAAGGCCTCCGGTACTCGAACCCGGGGGGATAGAAGGGGGGCGGAATTATGGGCTAGCTGAGGTCTTGATTTGTATCGCTTGGAGCCATAGGGTACTCGAATTTTGGAATTTTGCTTTTGTGTCAAGTTTAGTTTCTCTTTGCGGTGAAATAATAAGAACCCTCTTGTGCCGGTTGAGATCTGAGATGGATGTTGCAGTTCGAAGGGGTTCGCCCGGAAATGTAGTGAGACCACTTAATTCATGATCCGTGGGCATGATGCTCGTGCTGCGGAGAGAGGGGTGTGGCATTTAGTGGGAGTTTTTCTGAAGTGCGGGATTCTCTTACGCGAGTAGATACTGCAGAGTTTTGGAAGGTGGTTTAGAGCCGGTACGAACTTAGTGTGGTAGTCCACCCCCCAGTCCGCGGTTCTTGAACTGCAAACCCTGTTTGAGCCGCGCTGGGCAGCCTCAGGGGGCTTCCTACTGTGTAACCTCAGCCCAGCGAGAGATTTCCCACCTCCCTACCGGTAGACGCCTCCCGACATTTGCCTGGTTCTTGCTTGAATACCCATCTTTGCTTTGCTTAATCAACAGACTTAAACAACAAACCCCCGCAAGTTGCAACAGCAAAACCGGTATGCCAGATAAAATGAGCCGGGTGGTGCTCAAAAACTCAGGTGTGATCTACAACAACAGCTGCGATAGTGGGAATATCACAAACAGCTACAATAGTGAATTCAATATGTGCAATATATCCATACCCGATGAGAAACGCCAAGTTCTAGAGTGGTTGTCTCCGCTGGCATCTCGGGAAAGGCACCAAGCTGTTCGTGATTCACGAGTGGAGGGAGTGGGAGAGTGGTTACTTCGTGACCAAAGCTTTTCAACATGGCGTGTATTAGAGGACCGGACGAAGCCTGTCCTGTTCTGTTATGGATATCCGGGGGCTGGTAAGACGTATATGAGGTAGGACCATCGTAGCCCACTAATTCGATGCAGTGCTAAAAAGGTAGCACAGCTCTCTCGTAATAGATACACTGCTCGATGGGGTTGATGGGGACGGTGTAGTTGTTGCTTATGTGTACTGTGACTTCACCGGTCAGAATATGCAATCTGCGAGCACCGTATTGGGATCAGTGTTGAGGCAAGTTGTTGGAGCATTGGCAGATATCCCGGATGGGATACAGAAAGCGTTTGAACGTGCAAAACGGCAGGCTGACGGTTGCGGGCTCCGGCTTCCCGAGATCCTCGATATGCTCGCCACGTTCCTAAAACGCTTAGAGCGGGGCTTTATCTGTATCGACGCCTTAGATGAGTTCCCTACCAAGCACCGGGCTCAACTCTGGAATTCTCTACAGCGCGTTGTCCGGGAGTGCCCAAACGCTCGGCTATTCCTTACCGGAAGGCCTCAGATTACGGCAGAAGCAGAGGGCTATTTTCCCGGAGAAGCTGATATGGTTAAGGTGGGGCCAACTTCGGGCGATATAGGGATATATATTGAAGAGAGGTTGAAGGAGGACCTAGACATGAGTGGGATGGGCGAGGGATTGCGAGCAGATATAAGGAGAATTGTTCCAAAAAGGATCTCGGGAATGTATGTGTTAGCACAGGGTGTTGAGTTCCACAGACTAGGCTAACCTCGAGCTCTATATTTCTCCTTGCTTGCCTTAGTATGGACGCAATCCTTGCAGCGACGACCATTCATCAGAAGAGACAAGTGCTGGATCAAATGGCCAGTGGGTTTGGTCTGCATGATGCATACAATACGACCCTGGACCGGATAAGGCAACAGGATGGAAGCAAATCAAGGCTTGGGATGGCAGCCTTGATATGGATTTCACGCTCTGAGCAGCCCTTACAGTGGGAAGAGTTGCGCCATGCACTAGGGGTAGACCTAGGGGCGGGGGTCTTTACGATTGACAATATACCTTCGATACGGACCGTACTAGGCTGCACTTTAGGACTTGTCACAGTTGACGAAAAGGCATCAACAGTCCGTCTCCTGCATCTCACACTTCAAGAGTATCTTAGAGCGAGTCCCGTCGTATTTGAAACACCTCAATCGATGATGGCCGAAATCTGTCTCACCTATTTGAACTCCGCGTCAGTCCGGGAGCCACAACCAGACGTCGATAGAGCCCTGGCAGCATCGCCGTTTCTTGAATACGCTACACGATTCTGGGGAACCCATGCGGCCAGGGAGGTGACTGAGCAGGTGAAGTCTCGGGCGTTGCGGCTGCTTAACGGATACGAGAACAATATGTCTGCCACTATTTTCTGGCAAAAGAAGCTATATAAGTGGTACTTTAACGGAGATGTTTATGAAATTAGCGGGCTGCATTGCATCGCATTTTGGGGCATTACGGAAATTGCGATTGCCATGCTGGAGGCGAAAAAATGGGACGTGAATGGACGCGATTCTAGGGGCGACACGCCGTTGATGTGGGCTATAAGATATGGACACTATAGGGTGATGGAGCTACTTCTGGAGCAGGTGGATATCAGACCAGACATGGTTATTCGGGGTGGTCGCACAGTATTCTCCTTTGTTGGAGAGTCGGGGAATGAACGGGCTGTTAAGTTGCTTTTGGAATGCCGGAATGTCAATCCCGATTTAGCGGATAGCAATGGACGAACACCCCTGTCGTATGCTGCCTCGAGAGGGTGCGAAGGTGTAGTGAAGCTACTTCTGGGATGCGCGGATGTCAGCCCCAATTCATTGGATATCAATGGCCGATCCCCGCTATCATACGCCGCCGCGGGGAGACACGGAGGCGTAGTGAAGCTACTGGTGGAAAGGCGAGATATCGATCCCAATTCATCTGACAGCGATGGCCTAACACCGCTATCGTATGCTGCCAAGTGGGGCCGAGAGGATCTAGTGAAGCTATTTTTAGAACATGGGGGCGTCAATCCTAATTTACAGGATAGCAATGGCCGAACACTCCTATCAATTGCTACCTTGGGAGGACACGAAGGTGTGGTGAAGCTGCTTCTCGAACGCGGGGATGTCGATCCCAATTCACCGAATAACAATGGCCAAACAGCCCTATCAATTGCTGCCTCAACGGGACATGAAGGTGTAGTGAAGCTACTTCTGGAGCGCAGGGATACCAATCCCGATTTACTGGATACCGATAGCCGAACACCCCTGTCATTTGCTGCCTTGGAAGGACTGAAGGTGTAGTGAAACTACTTCTCAGATGCGGGGATGTCAACCCCAATTCATTGGATAGCAATGGCCAATCTCCGCTATTACATGCTGCGGCGAGGAGACACAAAGGCGTAGTGAAGCTACTCGTGGAAAGCCGAGATATCGATCCCAATTCATCTGATAGCGATGGCCTAACACCGCTATCGTATGCTGCCAAGTGGGGCCGAGAAGATCTAGTGAAGCTCTTTTTACAACACGGTAGTGTCGATCCTAATTCACCAGATAGCGGTGGCCGAACACCCCTATCATTTGCTGCCTTGGAAGGACATGAAGGTGTGGTCAAGCTGTTTCTCGAACGCGGGGATGTTGATCCCAATTCACCGGATAGCAATGGCCGAACACCCCTATCATTTGCTGCCTTGGAAGGACATGAAGGTGTGGTGAAGGTGTTCCTCGAGGGTGGAGATGCCAATCCCAATTTACCGGAGAGCAGTGGCCGAACACCCCTGTCATTTGCTGCAGATTTGGGAGAGGAAGGTGTGGTGAAGCTGCTTCTGGAGCGTAGGGATACCAATCCTGATTTAGCGGATAGCAATGGCCGAACACCCCTATCATTTGCTGCCTTGAAAGGACATGAAGGCGTGGCGAAGTTGTTCCTCAAGCGCGGGGATGCCAATCCCAATTTAACAGATAGTAATGGCCGAACACCCCTATCATTTGCTGCCTCAGAGGAACATGAAGCTGTAGTGAAGCTGTTTCTGGAGCGTAAGGACGCCAATCCCAATTTATCAGATAGCAATGGCCGGACACCCCTGTCGTTTGCTGCTTCGGGGGGGCATGGGGGTGTAGTGAAGCTGTTTCTCGAACGCGGGGATGTCGATCTCGATTCACTGGATAGCAATGGCCGAACACCCCTATCATTTGCTGCCCGAAAGGGCCATGAAGGTGTAGTGAAGCTACTTCTGGAGCACAGGGACACCAATCCTGATTTACCGGATAGCGATGGCCGAACACCCCTATCATTTTCTGCCTTGGAAGGACATGAAGGTGTAGTGAAACTACTTCTCGGATGCGGGGATGTCAACCCCAATTCATTGGATAGCGATGGTCAATCTCCGCTATCACATGCTGCCTCGGGGGGACTGGAGGGCGTGGTCAAGCTGCTTCTCGAACGCGGGGATGTTGATCCCAATTCACCGGATAACAATGGCCAAACACCCCTATCGTTTGCTGTCTCAGAGAGACATGAAGGTGTAGTGAAGCTACTTCTGGAGCGTAGTGACACCAATCCCAATTTGCGGGATATCCATGGCCGAAGACCGCTATCATTAGCCGCCTCGTGGAGTCTGGAAGGTGTGGTCAAGCTGCTTCTCGAACGCGTTGATGTTGATCCTAATTCAGCGGATAGCAATGGCCGAACACCCCTATCATTTGCTGTCTTCACGGGACAAGAAGGTATATTGAAGCTACTTCTGAAGCGCAGTGACACCAATCCCAATTTACCGGATAGTAGTGGCCGGACACCCCTATCACTTGCTGTCTCAGAGAGACATGAAGGTGTAGTGAAGCTACTTCTGGAGTGTAGTGACACCAATCCCAATTTACCGGATATCCATGGCCGAACACCGCTACCATTAGCCGCCTCGTGGGGACTGGAGGGCGTGGTCAAGCTGCTTCTCGAACGCGGGGATGTTGATCCCAATTCACCGGATAACAATGGCCGAACACCGCTATCATTTGCTGCCTTAACGGGACATGAAGGTGTAGTGAAGCTACTTCTAGAGCGCAGTGATACCAATCCCAATTCACCGGATAACAATGGCCGAACACCGCTATCATTAGCCGCCTTGTGGAGACAGGAAGGTGTGGTCAAGCTATTTCTCAAACGCGGAGATGTTGATCCCGATTCACCGGATAACAATGGCCGAACACCCCTATCATTTGCTGCCTCAACGGGACATAAAGGTGTGGTCAAACTGTTTCTCGAAAGCGGGGATGTTGATCCCAATTTACCGGATAGCAATGGCCGAACACCCCTATCATTTGCTGCCTCAGCGAAACAAGAAGGTGTGGTCAAGCTGTTTCTCGAACGCGGGGATGTTGATCCCGATTCACCGAATAGCAATGGCCGGACACCCTTATCATTTGCTGTCTCAGCGGGACAGAAAGGTATGGTCAAGCTGTTTCTCGAACGCGAGGATGTTGATCCCAATTCACCGGATAGCAATGGCCAAACACCCCTATCATATGCTGCCTCGAGAGGATATAATGATATAGTGAGGTTACTTGAATGTGCGAGTGTCAATCCTCGTTCGTCGGATAGTAGAGGCCGACGACCCCTGTCATATGCTACCTCGGTGGACCGAGAGCGTGCAGAGAAGCTACTAAAGGCAGCCGGGAGCCCCAATTCCGAGTCGTTGGAAAACCGTAGTCGAATACCAAACTCACCCGTTGGTGAGATCACTTCACACCAAGAAGCAACGCATCCACTTACCACAACGGACGGTGTCACCTTGCGTGCAGCAGATTATTCTCCACTCGACGCCCTTACCCCTAAGTGGTACAGGTTGTTTCTGAGGAAGCTTAGATGGGACCGAGCCAAATAGCCTCCACCTGGTCAATCATAGTCATGGCTGGCCTCATCATCCATTTCTCTACCCTAGCTCTAGCGTCGAATTCCCTCTTTCCACTTTTTCTCGTGCCCGCGCTCTCACCGTGCCATAGATGAGGATTCTCCTGAACTATTTTACGCCATCTAGGGCGCTGGGTGGCCATTGGTATCTCAGTGTCGGCTGGATTCGATGTCTTTGATGGAGGTCGGTTGATCGTGCGCAGGTGTTAACGGGAGAAGGTTCAATGTGGTTGTATTCGCTATGGAGGTTGCTAGCTAAAGATCACTCTAAGTGGTGAAAACTCTGCTCGTGCATGTTGAGCCCTACATATCCGCTCATGCCCTATACCTCCATACATGCCCTAATGTGCTCCTCCAGTACAACATTCTACTACTGGGATTATCATACCATCAGTCTCTTGTAAGCTTGTTTGTATTATTTCAGTTTTTTGTTTTTCGCTTCGGTTTTTGGTAGATTCTCTTTGTGTATCATAGAATTTATAGTAATTCTCATCAGCCAAGTGAGTGTGCTTTTCCGCTTCCATACTAGTTTGACAACGTCACTATAACAAATGGCTGAATTCGGCATCCGGTCATCGCACGAGTGACCGGCTGTGATTTTCAACTTCCCTCTTGTGCCATCGTAGACTGCAAGCCTCAAATATTCCTAGCCCCTAGCAGATCATGACTGCAGATAACTGCAGGCACTCGCAGTGGCCATCGGGGGCTGAGGATGCCTGTTGGGCATGATACCGGTAGGCACCTGCCTGCCGGGTTGGAGATCCCAGGTCAAGATATGCTGGATCCCAGCAGCCACTCCCGAAGACCCCCGTTTTTTCGAAAGGAGGATGCCAATTTCCCGCAGCCCATAACAGAGGGGCCAGGATGGCCAGGACAGTTGGGTACACTCATAGGTGCCGAACCCCAGCCCTACTTCGCTGTAGCTCCTCCTGCGTCACTCGATAAGCTTGGAATTCCCTGTATTCAGGGACTTAAAGGCTATCCCGCATGCGGGCGGGGCCGGCTTCAATACTCATTGCCTTATGAAACCCAACGGAAGGCCTACGAATAAAATCCCTGGGGAGTCGAGGACTTCTCTCCCAGTTCACCCTAGTCCAGGATACTAAATCGTCAACTTCACGATAGAAAACCAAACCCATGAAAGACAATAGCTTGAAATATTTGGACTTGGAATCTAGGGATCAGCTACCATTGTCAGGAATGGTGAAAATTGCCTAGCTAAGCTAAGGAAGATAGCGGGCTTAACTTATACAGCGTTATCATGGTAGTCACCGCTCCACTAGGCCATGGGGCTAGAAGGGGGGTTTGCCCGAATTTGGTTACGTCCGCGGGATAATTTAAAAGTACTATGTCGGAGGCCGTGGGCAAGGGGTGTGGTAAGAGATCAAAAACGAGACGATGCAGAAAGAAATGCACAGAAGGTAGAGAGCGTTGCTTGCTTAATTTCTTGTTCAATACATGCATCTTAGGCTGTCCTACTGATACAAATATGCGCAGCCTATACGCATCAATACGACTCTTGTCAATTCCTGAATCCCGATGTACCAAGTGGCATACCAGATAGCTGGACGTGTGCTTGCATTCCAACGTAATATTATTGAAATGAAGCTTCAGATATAGTAAACACTAGCCTTCGTTGGATACATCTGGGTTAGCGCAGAATTGTGAACTCAGGAGGAATTTAAAAGCCCCATTCAGGTCGGGAATATATGATCGGACTGGTAGCTCTATGCATGCAAGGAGAATGGTGTGTTCGTGTTCAGTTTCGGTGTGATATATTCCCGGGGGCTACAGGGGAAAAACCCAGATAGAAGATAACGCGACAAGCTGGAGGTCAAGTCCGGGGGAGCAATATAAACAGTCTTAGTCCACAACCTATGGTAGGAGGCTTTTCCGTGGTGTATGTTGGCATTGTTTGGGAAGAAAGGTGATTCGCAAACCCAATCTTCAATCCTATGCAAACATCCGCGATACCTGTCCTGAGCATTTCAATGCTGCGTTATTCGCGAATCTCTACATCAGGTTGTCTTATGATTAGACCCGTGCGAATAATATTTTTTGGCTCCGAGTACAACAAATCAGCATATCAGCATATCAGCTCTCTACAAGTAACTCGGGAGAAGAAAGCTGGACCATTACCCGCGATAGTTGGCCTCATGAGTGTTAACTAAGCCAGCCGATAAAACTCGAAACTAGCCTAGCCCCTGCCCAAGGCAACATCTCCAAAATCCCCCCCGTAAATTTTAAGGTCTTAAGTGCGGAGGCCGTACTCGCGCAGCCGAATTGGAGCCGGGTACCTTGTAAAGGGAATTTCCACCTGAGGTGTCAGGCTTTGACTTGGCCGCGCGAGTATTTTTTTCGGCCACGCGTGTTTGAAGGTGATATTGTGAGCCGGTTGGTTTGTATTACTCGGAACGGCGTATCGAATCTGGTATCTTGCTTTAGTAGGTGGGAGTAGTTTCGCTAGGTGCCAGTGGGGAAAGATTGGGAAGGCACGCTACCTCACGCCAAACCGGTTCATCCTGGGACAGAGTGAGATCACTTGGTTCATAATCCGTGGGTAGGAGGCTGGCGCTGGTGAGAGAAAGGTGGAGCCGTTAGTGCGGCTTTTGAAGTGCGGGATAGTATTAGATATCATAGAGTTTCTAATGATCTCTAGAGGGGGGTAGCCCGGGTAGGTGGTGATCGTGCTGCAGCGTATATCTCTGGTTCGCTGTTCCTAGATTGCAAACCCTGCTTGAGCCGCGCTGAGCCGCATTGATGAGGCTCCCTGATGTGTAACCACAACATGACAAGGGATTTACCAGAGCCTCCCGACATTCGCCTGCCTATCGCTTGAGTGCCTAGTTTTGCTTTCCTTACCAACAGATTTAAACGGAAAACCCCCGCTACAAACTTCAATAGTAAAACCAATGCGCAGGATAAAATCAGTATCGCCTAGTGCCCGAAACCTAGGTGTGATCAACAGCAATAGCAGTCGTGACGGGCATCAGCCGGTGACGAACAGGGATCTGCAGGAGGTATTTGTTTTGTTACCCTCCTTTGACCATAGCCCTGTTCATCACCCGCTGATCTTGGTCAAAACCCCTAAGAGACTGTACTCGAGTACTTCGCAGTCAGATATCTGCTACATGGCACACGTCACGAAGCCTATCCTATTCGGTTATGGACGCCCGAGGGCTAGCAAGACGCATATCAGGTATGAACCTCCGAAGCCCTCCAATTCACTGCCCCTTAACCCGAAGAAGCAGCAGAGCTCCCTGGTAATAGATACGCTTCTCAACGGGGACGGTATGATCATCGCTTATGTGTACTCGAGTACTACGACTCTAGCGCCCGGAAGGTGCAGTCTGCGAGCACTATCCTAGGATCAGTGCCTAGGAAGGTTATCGGAGCATTGGTAGAGATCCCAGATGGGCACTGGAGGCATTTAAGCAGGCAAAAAGACAGGCTGACGATTACAGGCTCCGAGCTCCCTAGATTCTCGATACGCTTACCGGGTCTCTATCAATTTTAAAGCGGGGCTTTTTTTGTATCGACGCCTTGGATGAATTTCCTATAAAGCACCGAGTTCAACTCTGGAACTTTCTTGAGCGCGTCGTTCGGGATCGCCTATAAACTCGAATATTCTTTACCAGAGGACCTTAAATTAGAACAGAAGTGGAGGGCTATTTTCCCGGAGATGCTGATATGGTTGCGATAGAATCGGCTTTGGAGGACATATTGAGGAGCGGTTGAGACAGGGCCCAGGCAAGAGCACGACGGACGGGGGATTGCGAGCAGATATGAGAGTTATTCTAAAATGGGGTCTCAGGGGTGTACGTATTAACGCGAGATGTTGAATCCCACAGGCTAGGCTAACCGCGATGTCTAGATATCTTCCTCGCATCGGTATATTGACAGCCACGACCATTCGCCAGAAGAGACGGGCACTGCATAGAATGGCCAATGGCCTTGGCTTGCAGGATGCATACAACACGACATTAGACCGGATAAGGCAACAGGATGGGAGGCAAATCAAAGCTTGGAATGGCGGCCCTGCGATCGGAGGAGCCGAGTTATGCGCTGGGGTAGAACTAGGGATGGAAGACTTTACCACTACTGACAATGTACAGCATTTTCGATGCAGACCATACCAGGCCGCACTTTGGGGCTTGTCGCAACTGACGAAAAGGCGTCAACGGTCCCGCTCCTACATTTCACATTACAAAAATATCAGAGAGAACGTCCCACCATATTTGTAGCTCGATTATGGCCGAAATCTACCCACCTGTTTAAACTACCAGTCAGTGCAGGACCTGCAGCCATCCCCGATGAAGTCCCGGCAGCACCGCCGTTTCTTGAATACGCTACATGTTTCTGGAGAACCTACGGAGGTAGTGAGGTGACCGAGCTCGTGATACCGCTGACGCTGCGACTCCTCTACGTATACGAAGATCATGTTTCTGCCGCTATTTTCTAGCGAAAGATACGTGAGTAGTGCTTGGACTGGGACGCTCATGGAATTGGCGGACCACACTGCATCGCATTGCGGGGGATTGTAGAACCTAGGAACGTCACGCTGGGGAAGAAAAAACGGTACCTGAATGGACGGGGTTCTAGGGTCGACACACCATTGACATGGGTTATAAGATACGGAAACGATATGGTGGTGAGGCCACTTCTGGAGAAGGGAGATATCAGATCCAACGTAGTTTGGGGCGGTCGTACGGTGACTCATTTGCTGCAGAGTCCAGGAATGAAGGTGCTATGGAGCTGCTTCTGGAACGCGGGAATGTCAATCCCGGTTTACCGAATCACGATGGCCGGACACCCCTATCACTTCCTCTCCTGAGAGGACATAGAAATATAATAAAACTACCTCTAGACTCCCGGGACGTCAATTCTAATTTTATAGGGGTTGGATAGCGGCGGTCTGAAGCCCCTATCATCCGCCGCCCCGAGAGGACATGAAAGTGTAGGGAAGTTATTTCTGCCACAGCGATGTCAATCCTAATTCAACAGATAACAATAGCCAAACCCCCTTGTTATATACTTCTATGATGGGGGCGAGAGGATGTAGTGCAGCTATTACCGGGAGCCAGAACCCCGATTGTGAATGGTCGGAAAACCCTAATCGAATGCCGGCCTCTGTCAATGGTGCGATTATCATACTTCACACCCCGAAGTAAGGCATCTACTCGCCGCAACGTACGATGCTATTCTACGTGCAGTAGACGATCTTCTCCTTGGCCCCCTGAGACTGCCCCACCCTGTCCTGTCTAGGCCTCCTCAGAAGTCGCCTCTACACCCCAAACTGCCTCTACCTAATCAACCGCGTCCTTATCTCGCCACACTCACCCATATCTCTGCCCTTGGCTCTAGTTTAACGTTTCCTTTTTTCCCTTCTGATTTGAATCCGTTCATTTTTCTGTCTCCCGTGTTATCAGACTAGCATAAGTATGGGGATTCTCGTGAACCACGGCGCTTGGCGGGAATTAATATATCAGTGTTCGTTGTATCTGAGGTGACCTGTAACCTTGTCTACGATGCTTATGTTTTTTGTTTCCTCCATCCCCATTTCTAAACAAGCTCCTTTGTATAGCATTCCTAGTGTATCATATTAGTAGAAGTATTCATTTGTAATAATTCGAACTCTATTACCATCCACAAGACCAACATGCCCAAAGTGCATTACATGGCAGACAATTCCCAGAGAACCCACTCACCTTACCCTCTCCCTCCATCCATCCATTTATCTATCTACTTTCATACAACCATCCCCCGTACAAAACGCGAGCGGCTCATAGCTGAACGCTCAAATTCTACAGTCTCCACCGACGTTAAAAACATTGTATCGCGAAAAGAAGGAACCATTCTCCCCCCTCGCTCTGGTGCTTATTTCTACATTTATTGCTTACGAGATTGCTACCTTCTCTGCACTTACTAATTGGCCCCGGGTCGGCCAAGAGGGTTTACAGGGAAAGCTGCTCTTGTGTGTGTATTTGGAGAAACTGAGAAACGGCGTTTATGAGTATTGGAGGGGGGGTCGGCGCGGGTCGGGTCATGGTAGTTCCGCAGGGTTGGGGGTTAGGGTTAAGGCGTGTCAATGGTTGATGTCTGATAATACGCTAAGGATCTGGAGAGAGTAACTAGTAGAAATTCAACACTCATGCTCTTTGGAAATACTTACTAACTTACCCCATAGGCAGGGTCCTCAATCGGACTGCCGATAGAATTTAGTGGTATGATATAACGGTAACCCTGGATCTCGCTCGAGTACCTCATACAGTATCACTCGGCAGTATGGATCGGGTGCCGGTATTCACATGCGCTTAATTAGATACGGTACCGAATAGCGAGGGGTTTGGATAGTGCCCAACTTCGTTCTTTAACTTTCTTTAAACGCTCAAGACAGGAGAATAGCATATAGGTGATCACAAAGTCATATTTGCACCCATATCCGCTTTCCCTCACGCATGTTCCCAATCTCTTTAGCACTCCGATAATAGTAAAATACAGAAACATACTGTGCAATTCCTTAACAAAAAAAAAAAAAAAAAAAATGCAAACAAGGACTTTTTCTCCCATGCTTTCCATTCAAGCGCCGGAACCCCGTTCTTCCACCATCTCCATAGCATTCATGCGTCTCTTGAACTGTCCATATCCCTGCTGATCTATCACCGGGAACATTTCCGGAAGGCTCTGACTACGATAGAGTATGTGGAGCAGCATCAAATGACTTCCAACATATTCGAGTGAGTGTGCGTTTTCGCTTCCATGGCCATGCGGCGACGCTAGGAATATAAATAATTGAATCCCGTATCTGATCACCCCACCCGCCGAGTGAGCGACTGTGATTTCCAACCTGGTGTGTTCCCTGTGTTCCGTAAAGAAAGTGGGGTTATAGAGCGCGATCTTGATAGCCACAGCTCTGCCAGTCTGTGTGTCTAAAGGGTAGCACGGCAGAATTTAGTAACGTCTACAGCTTAATTAAAGAGCAGTATGTCGCAGGCTGTGAGGGAGTAGTTAGAGATTGAAAACAGACAATGCAGGAAGATACACATAGGCGGTAGAGAGCGCTGCTGGGTTAATTTCTTGTTGGTTATGTGTGCCGCGGCCTATCTCACTTATATTAATATGCGGTTTATATACATCGATATTACCCTTGCTATTTCTAGAATCTCGATCTACCCTGTGGTACGAGGGTACTAGTACATTCCATGGTATCGAAGCAATACATCTGATATATTAAACACCAGCCTTCATTAGATACATATGGGCTAGCGTAGAACTGTTTCCTTAGTCGGTGTTTAAAAAGCCGGATTGACGTGGGGAAAAATGATCAGACGAGTGATTCTATGTGAAGCGATGGTTAGTTTGTGTTTAGGGGTCTCGTGTATTCGCTAGAATTATGAGGGCAAAATTCGGATAGAAAACACATGATACCAGGTAAGCCAAGGCTGAAGGAGTAATATAAACTGTGTTAGTCCACAACCTAGGAAGTTTTCGGGCTGGGGTTGTTCGGGAAGAAGAGTGAGGCAGGGAGGGAAACTCTTGCATCGCAAGCACCAGTGTTCGGGGCGGCTATTGCAATGCTGGGTTATTCTTTAACCCCTACATGGGGTTGTCTTATGATTAGATCCATAGGAAACGAAAAATTTGGCTCTGGGCGATATAAATCGGCACTTGTGGTAATTCAAAGCCGCTTATTAAGCCGTGGATCGTCTCCCAATATACAGCAGTATGCGCAACAGCCGCCGAATCGGAGGGGGCCAATGCCGGGGCCTTGATTAGTACGGTTAGCGACATGCCTGCGAATTATGCCAGCCCCATACCAGAGTACAGTGTTGTAAAGAGGGTCTCCGGTAATTGAACCCGGGGGGTTAGGAGGCCCGGGGGGCTAGAAGGGCGAGTTGAATCCGGACTTCTAGAAATGGGGATCGAAGAAAGAGATTCTTTAATAATATTATCTTAGTAGCCAAATGAGCAGAAAATACCCGCCAAGCCTAATTGAAGCTTGACGCTCCAATTGGGAATTTACATTTTCAACTCGGCTGCGTGAGTATTTCTTGCTCAGAAGTGGGAAAAGCGGAGTGCAGGTACTAGTTTGTTAGCTTCCTTTTCCTATCATTTTAGTTGTTCGATCAAAACTATCGATACCTTCAAAGGTTATTGTTTACTATTTTGTTAGAAGGGGTTCTATCTTATAACCCCCCCAGTTCGAAAAAGCGCGTTTCAAGTCCTTCGGTAATTTTTTGATCCAACCCCGCCTTTCGTTGTAACATTAGTCCCATATTGCCGCATCTCATCAAAATAGAACTCTTTATACCGGTATTGTGGGCTAGCTGAGGTCTTGGTTTGTATCGCTTGGAGCCCTACGGTACTCGGATTTTTTTTTGGAATTTTGCTTTAGTGCCTAGTTTAGTTTCTCTTTGCGGTGAAACAATAGGAGACCTCATTGTGCCGGTTGAGATCTGAGATGGATGCTGCAGTTCGAAGGGGTTTGCCTGGGAATGCAGTGAGACCACTTAATTCATGATCCGTGGGCATGATGCTCGTGCTGCGGAGAGAGGGGTGGGCCATTTGGTGTGAGTTCTTCTAAAGTGCGGGATTCCTTTACACGAGTAGATACTGTAGGGTTTTGGAAGGTGGTTTAGAGCCGATACGAGCTTATCGTAGTGCAGCAGTCCACCCCACAGTCCGCGGTTCTTGAACTGCGAACCCTGTTTGAGCCGCTCTGGGGAGCCTCAGGGGACTTCCTACTGTGTAACCTCAGCCCAGCGAGAGATTTCCCACCTCCCCAGGCGCTTCCCGACATTTGCCTGACTCTTCTTACTTAAATGCCCATCTTTGCTTTGCTTAATCAACAGACTTAAACAACAAATTTCCGCAAGTTTCAACAGCAAAACCGGTATGCCAGATAACATGAGCCGGGTGGTGCTCAAAAACTCCGGCGTGATCTACAACAACAGCCGCGATAGTGGGAATATCACAAACAGCTACAATAGTGAATTCAATAGGTGCAATATATCCATCCCCGATGAGAAACGCCAAGTTCTAGAGTGGTTGTCTCCGCTGGCATCGCGGGAAAGGCACCGAGCTGTTCGTGATTCGCGGGTGGAGGGAGTGGGAGACTGGCTACTTCGCGACTGGAGCTTTTCTACATGGCGCGTATCAGAGGACCAGATGAAACCGATCCTATTCTGTTATGGACACCCGGGGGCTGGCAAGACGTATATTAGGTACGAGTCACCGTAGGCCCCCAATTCAATGCAGTGCTAAAAAAGCAGTATAGCTCTCTTGTAATAGATACACTTCTCGAGCAGACTGATGGAGATCGTGTGGCCGTCGCTTATGTGTACTGTGACTTCAGCGCTCAGAATATGCAATCTGCGAGCACGGTGTTGGGATCGGTGTTGAGGCAGGTTGTCGGAGCATTGGCAAAGATACCAGATGGGGTAGAGAAGGCGTTTGAACGTGCAAAACGGCAGGCTGACGGTTGCGGGCTCCGGCTTCCCGAGATTCTCGATATGCTCATCAAGTCTCTAAAGAGTTTGGAGCGGGGGCTTTATCTGTATCGACGCCTTAGATGAGTTCCCCACCAAGCACCGGGCCCAACTCTGGAACTCCCTGCAGCACGTTGTCCGGGAGTGCTCAAACATTCGGCTATTCCTTACTGGAAGGCCTCAGATTACGGCGGAAGTGGAGAGCTATTTTCCCGAAGCTGGTATGGTTAAAATCGAACCAACTTCGGACGATATAGGGAGATACATTGAGGAGAGGTTGAAGGAGGACCTGGACGTGGATGTGATGGATCAGGAATTGCGAGCCGATATAAGGAGAGTTATCCCAAAAAGGATCTCGGGAATGCACGCTCTCGCACGGGATGTTGGATTCCACAAACTGGGCTAACGGTGATCTCTAGATTTCTTCTCGCTTGCCTTGGTATGGACGCAATCCTTGCAGCGACGACCATTCACCAAAAGAGACAAGGACTGGATAGGATGGCCAATGGCCTCGGCTTACAGGATGCATACACCATGACCTTATACCGGATAAGACAGCAGGATGGAAGCAGATCAAAGCTTGGGATGGCAACCCTGATGTGGGCTTCCCACTGTGAGCGACCCTTGAGATCGGAGGAGTTATGCCATGCACTAGGGGTAGACCTAGGGGCGGAAGTCTTTACCATAGACAATATACCTTCGATACGGACTGTATTGAGCTGCACTTTAGGACTTGTCACAATTGACGAAAGGGCATCAACAGTTCGTCTCCTGCATCTCACACTTCAAGAGTATCTTGCAGCGAGTCCTACTGTATTTGAAACTCCTCAATCGGTGATGGCGGAAATCTGCCTCACCTATTTGAACTCTCCATTAGTCCGGGAACCACAAACAGACGTCGATAGAGCCCTGGTGGCATCGCCGTTTCTTGGATACGCTACGCGGTTCTGGGGAGCCCACGCAGCCAGTGAGGTGACTGAGCAGGTGAAATCTCGGGCGTTGCAACTGCTTGACCGATATGAAAACCAGGTATCTGCCGCTGTTTTCTAGCGAAAGAAGCTACATAAGTGGTACTTTAATGGGGATATTCATGGAATTAGCGGGCTGCATTGCATCGCATTTTGGGGTATCGCGGAAATTGCGATTGCCATGCTAGAGGCGAAAAAATAGGATGTGAATGGACGGGATTCTAGGGGGGACACTCCGTTGACGTGGGCTATAAGATATGGACACGATAGGGTGGTGGAGCTACTTCTTGAACAGGCAGATATCAGACCCGACATGGTTATTCGAGACGGTCGCACATTATTCTCGTTTGCTGCAGGGTCAGGGAATGAACGGGCTGTGAAGTTACTTTTGAAATGCGGGAATGTCAATCCCGATTCTTCGGATACCAATGGTCGAACACCCCTATCATATGCTGCCTCGGGAGGGTGAAGGTGTAGTGAAGCTGCTTCTAGGATGCCCGGATGTCAGCCCCAATTCATTGGATATCAATGATCGATCCCCGCTATCATATGCTGCTGCGGGGAGACATGGAGGCGTAGTGGAGTTACTCATGGAAAGCCGAGATATCGATCCCAATTCACCTGATAGTGATGGCCTAACAGCTCTATCGTATGCTACCAAGTGGAGCCGAGAGGATCTGGAGAAGCTATTTTTGGAACATGGGGGCGTCAATCCTAATTTACAGGATAGCAATGGCCGAACACTCCTATCAATTGCTACCTTGGGAGGACACGAAGGTGTGGTGAAGCTATTCCTCAAGCGCGAGGATGTCAATCCCAATTTACCGGATAGCAATGGCCGAACACTCCTATCATTTGCTGCCTCAGAGGGACATGAAGGTGTGGTGAGGTTGCTGCTGGAGCGCAGGGATACCAATCCCAATTTCCCCGATAGCGATGGTCAAACCCCCCTGCTATTTGCTGCCTTAGAGGGGCATGAAGGCGTAGTAAAACTACTTCTCGGATGCCGGGATGTCAACCCCCAATTTATCCGATAGAAATGGTCGATTTCCACTATCATGTGCTGCGGCGAAGAGACATAGAGCTGTAGTGAAGCTACTAGTAGAAAACCGGGATATCGATCCCAATTCATCGGATAGTGATGGCAAAACACCCCTATCGTATGCTGCCAAGTGGGGGCGAGTGGATCTAGTGGATCTGTTTTTAGAACATGAAGGTGTTAATCCCGATTTAGCGGATAGCAGCGGCCGAACACCCCTGTCATTTGCGGCCTCGGCGGGGGATGAAGACGTAGTAGGGTTGCTTTTGGCATGCGGTGATGTCAATCCCGATTCGGCGGGTAGCAGCGGCCGAACACCCCTGTCATTTGCGGCCTCGGTGGGATGAACACATAGTAGGGTTGCTTCTGGCACGCGGTGATGTCAATCCCGATTCAGCGGATAGCAGCGGCCGAACACCCCTGTCATTTGCTGTCATGGAGGGACATGATGATGTGATGAAGCTGTTTCTCGAACGCGGGGATGTCGATCCCGATTCACCCGATAGTAAAGGCCGGACACCCCTGTCCTGGGCTGCCTCGAAGTGGGGTCAGGGCCTAGTGGGGTTTCTTCTGGAACGCGAGGGCGTCAATCCCAATTCATCCGATAGGAAAGGCCGAACACCCTTGTCGCACGCTGCTTGGAGTGGAGATGAACGTGTAGTGAAGTTGCTTCTGGAACGCGAGGGTGTCAATCCTGATTCACGGGATAACGGGTTCCGAACAACCCTATCGTATGTTATTTCGACAGGAGATGAACATGTAGTAAGGTTACTTGAACGCGCATGTGCCAAACTCTCCCACAGGTGAAATTGCTTCACACCAAGAAGTAACGCATCCGCTTAATGCAACCGACGGTTTCACCCTACGCACAACAAACGATCCTCCACTTGACGCCCCTGTCTCTTAGTGGCACAGGTTGTCTTTAAGGAAGCCCGGATGGGGCCGAACCAAATCACCCCCGCCTGATCAACCATACCCATACCTACTCACCTTATCTCCACCCTAGCTCCAGCGTCGAATTCACTCTTTTCCTTCCAACCTTAATCCTGTTCATCTTTCTGGTTCCCGCGCTCTCGCAGCGCTATGGGTATGAGGATTCTCGCTGACTATTTCACCCCATCTGCGGTGCTTGGCGGCCACTAGTATCTCATGGCTGGATTGGATGTGTTCTGTAATCTTGTCTGTATTATACTCCAGCTTTTTTTTTTTTTCACTTCCATTTTTGTTTGAGATTTTCTTTGTGCAGTATTCACACCCTAGTAAATCGTATTGGTCAAGTGAGTGTGCGTCTCAGTTTCCGTGTTGGTTCGGTGGCGCCGCGATAATAAATGATCGAATCCGTTATCCGGTAATCTGTTCGCACGAGTGAGCGGCTGTGATTTTAAACTACCCTCCGTGCTTATCGTAGACTGTAAGCCCTAAAGATCCCTGCACTGTAATTGATCTTAAAAACAGACAACTGCATATAGTCACAGGTAACATTTAGGAGCTGAGGATGATTATTGTGTACAGTAGGCGACTTTGGAGATCGGGCTCCCAGGATACCGTGGATCCCCCCACCCCCAGCCTCGAAGACCAATGTTCGGCAGATTACAACAGAGGGCCCTGGACGGCCAGGAGAGTTGGGCACACTCTTAGGTGCTTGGCACCACCCCTCCTTCACTACAGTTCCTCCTGCGTCATTGGGTAAGCTTGGAATTCCCTATTCAAGGACTTAAATCGAAAATTTCGCGCATGCTGGGGGGTAGGCTTGAGTGCTCATTACCTTATGAAACTCAACGGAAGGCCCCAAACACAATCACCGGAGAGTCGAGGACTTCCTGCTCAGTTCTACCCATTTCAGAATACTAAATCCCAACTCCAAGACCCAAACTAGCTCCAGTTAGGGCAATGGTTTGTTATACTAGGGTTAAGACTTGGAATCTAGAAATCAGCCCTCACTGCTGAAGATAGTAGCAATTGCCTAGCTATGATACCTCGACAAATATAGTGGCCTATACCACATAGTCATGATAGCTATCACTCTACTAGGGCTTGGGTTAAGAAGGCAGCAAGGCCAATTTTTTAAGTCGGTATCATACAATAATTGGGGACGGAATGTCGGAGGTCATGGCGAGGAGTCAGAGATTGAAAATGGGCGGCGGCTAACGCAGAAAGATTCGTATAGAAGGTGGGGAGCGTTGCTTGCTTAATTTCTTGTTTAATACAGGCATCTCGGGCGGCCCTGCTTATACTAATAAGGGGGGTATATATGCATCGATATGGCTATAGCTATTTCCTTAATCTAGAAGTACCAAGTGGTACAAGAAAAGCGGATATCCGCACATAGAATTAAGCTGAAACAAAACTTTAGATATTGTAAACAATACCCTTCATCAGGTACTTCTAGGTTAGCGTAGAACTGTTGCCTCAGCAGGTATTTGAAAACTGCATTGACGTCGAGAATATATAATTAGACCAGTACGGGTAAATTGCATGTGAAGTACATGGTGTATTAGCGTTCGGGCTAAATGTAGTTTAGAGATTCACCGGAAGCGCAAGGAAGAACACTAATAGTAGCTAATACAACAAGGCCGAAGGCAAGTCGAGTAGAGTAATACAAACCGGGGTATTTCACGACCTAAGAAGTACTTTAGGGGAGAAACTGGGGGTTAATGGTTTCTTGCTTACAAGTACAGGCTTTTAGATAGCTTAGTTAGCATTGGTTAGGGTTGACTGAGGTGACTGTTGTGTGAAGTGTTCTGAGTGAAAAGTTTTCATGGGACTGTTTTTCCTACACCTTGCCTCAACAGCATATAAGGGGCAGAGAGGAAAACTCAAGAAACATGACCATAGATTGGTTGATTGAGCAATATCAATTGATCAACTACAATATCCATTTGTCTGAGAAGGCTGATAACTTGAAGTATCACTATGACTGAACGGCTACTTGATAAAAAGCTAAGAGAACTGGTTTGCATTTGAAGTAATAAGTAACTTGAATCTTTTGCAAACTTGTGAGCAGTCAACCTGAATCGATACTTCAAAGTAGATATATAACCTTTTGGCAAGTATAATATTCTGTTTGCATAATTGAGAGGAAATGTGATCGCTAAACTTAATTTTCTTTCATATTATCCAGGAATTATTAAATAAGCCAAACTACAACATATAACTTTACTACAATGATCAACAATCTGGCTTAGATGAGTATGACCTTTGATATAATCTATTAATTATCAACTTAGTCTTTAAATAGATTATGCAACTTACTTATCAAAATTTATGGCAAAACTATTAGTTCTTACTATGAACAGTGTTTTAATGCTATGGATTTGTTGAATTTATCCCCTCGGCCGCTGTGACATTCCAGCCCCATTTGAAATGTTGAACACTAGCTTTCTAGAGTAATAGATCAGCGTATCGATCAACCTCAGTTCATCACTAATAGAGCTGCACTACTGTAGGACAATAGCACACTGTGATCGGTTTGGTTGAATATTTTTTATTTACTTCCAAAATGCCACCAAAACGAAAGCCTCTTAAGTGTATTTCAGCTAATATCCAACCTCGGCGATCAAAAAGAGCTAAGACTGCCAGGCAACGAGTATTCAGTAGATCCGATACTGAGTCCAAAAATCAAGACCCCTACTCGATAGCTCAGTCGAATAGTGGTACTGGTATGGCCCCTGGTGATAATGCTGCTATTATTACTATTGCACGAAAGATCACTCACCACTACTATTGCGTTCAGAAGCCACTCCTTCCACTCTCTCATTTCCAGCTGCCTTGTCCCATCAGCGAACTGTAACTTCTGAAGGCAATCCAAGTACTGTAGCTCCCCCGCCGCCAAACCCCACCACTCCAAAGCGAAGTTCAACTTCTAGAAGAAAAGAAAGCAAAGCGGAGTTGCCAGTCCCCCAAGGCAGAAAAAAGCAGCGTATTTTGGCAACCGATTTGCCTCAGATACCAACCTTTCAGCCGTTTGAGGTGCCATTTCAGTATCATGAAGCAAAGGTAAGTGTTGATACCATGGTAGTAGAAGTAGAGGAAGGTAGAGTAGGAACTTGAATAAACAGACCTTGTGCTAAGATATAGAGATCGCCCTCCTTGGTCCGGGCAGATCAAATTTTCTCTTCTGTATTTGCAAAGCAGGTTCTGCGTCTCCGCTTGACTTCCACTAGTGTCTTACTTGCAATAAAGGAAATTTTGGACTACCTAGCACATGGTCCGTTTATTTGAGTTCTTATAACCAGAGAGAAGCTGTTCGTAATATAGGTTAAACAACACTTCTCCTTTAGGCCTTAATACCTGATACTGTAGGGCATGATCCATTTGCTTTGTTTACGCTCTTCTGGGATGAT
>Ga0307507_10003420_pt1 | contig 30829 bp, 20 predicted proteins | sample 7_EM_MG_FD_207223 | JGI IMG/M metagenome (GOLD analysis project Ga0307507, IMG submission 207223) | Populus trichocarpa ectomycorrhiza microbial communities from riparian zone in the Pacific Northwest, United States - 7_EM | ecosystem: Host-associated > Plants > Roots > Unclassified | place... | reverse complement strand
CATTTTACTCTAATTTCTAAACTTTATTTCCATAGAGTTAGAGAGTTAAAAAATTCGCACCTTGAGCGGTGCGAATTGTGTTACAGTCCATGGGATAGGCCATATAGGTCTAGTCTAATCCGCTCCTGGCGAGCGGCTGTGCAGTCACCTCAGCAAAAATTCAAAATAAATGTTCCCTCATTACTAAATAATGTTAACATGCAAAAAACAATTTGGCTTATTAGCAAAAAATACTGGAGAGAGTAGATCAATTAATTAAATAAGCTGTAGAAAAACAACATCGGAAGGAAAAATGGTAAGATTTGACTGTGGTGGTGACTTTGCAGATAAATCGTCAAGAACGTGAAAAAGGCAGGGGAGCCAAAATACCTTTGAAGCGATCTGTTCTCAATGCTAATCACGGGGCCTGTAGGCGCCTATCAGGCCTGATAGGCTTTGGCAGGCCAGCCGAATTCGGCCTATATCGGCCTAGGCTACTTGCAGCGCGGCCTACCGACGGCCTGGCCTGTTGGGAACACTGGTTATGATCGAGCTTTAAAAGAGGTGTTTCTCCGGTTCATGAGGGGTTCGCTGTGATTTTTGCTTGCTGGGACGTGGATGGGAGTGTGTAGATAGAATAGAGGGTAGGATTTTGTTTTCACTTAGGCTTTTTGAGTGATCTACAGTATATAAGTGGAAGCACAAGGCAAAGGGGAACTCTTGCGGGTATCATACCACATCGCCTTATAAAGTTCCTCTTGAGCTGTAGTATTATGCTACCGTCTAAGCAGGGAGCTCAGGATATGTGAATCGCAACATGCTGGCTGTAGATCAGCATATTGACGGTGTGTCTGGGGAGGGAGCTGGAGCAGTCGGATATTCCGATAGGGGTTGGAAACTACTAAGGACTCGTCCTTTGTTCGAGCAATTCCCACGGGAAATCCTTTGTATAGCCCACCCTATGATCGCCGAGTATCTGGTCGCCTAAGAGAGCTAGAGGGTAGGAGTGGAATAATCGAATTGGTTAGAGGTGAGGCTAGGGGAGGATGCAATAATATTATGAAGATTGAATGAAAGCGGGAGACATGTCTCTAGTAACCCCCCCCCTAGTGACGTCTATAGCGGTGCACAAACACAGTAGCTATAAAAACCCATGATTTATTTTCAAGGGATCGAGTTGAAAAGTGGGGGTCTGCTATTCTGGGGTTTGGAAGGCTTTTGGGAGATGAAAGCCTCGGGGATGGATATTTCGCAGTGAATTATTTTAGCTCTGGCGTTGGGAGGCTTGGAAAACATGTGCATAGATCGTGCACTAGGTTTTGTTTACTTCATTTTTTTCATGGAGATTGAAGTACTTGGCAAAATTCAATTGTCGTGGGCTGGTTGCTGTTATTGAAGAACCAAATATTGGGATTCTTTAGTACAGTGAAAACTTACAAAGATGAAAAATGGGGGGATATTCAAGGTGAATTGAGCTTGTAGGTAGCTTCTCTCGTTTTCTTATGATATCGTTTTATTTATACATGGTTTGCCGGGGCACTATATAGTGCTGTGCCGGGCACATCGAGTTGGGAGGTTGTGCAATAGCACAAACTCTCATAACTAAGTGCTAACAACGCTACTTATAGGCCGATGTACAAGGGGCCTGTCCCGTTAGGAACACTGGGTATGAACAACGCCCTTCTTAGCACCATACCGTTTGATTCCTCCACTGCATACCACATATTAAAAATCATAAAAAAACCTGTAGCCAAAGTAAAATAAAGTACCTAGCTCAGCGCCTAGTCTGTCTTTCCCCATTCTCTTCCCTCCACTCTAGCCCATGCGACCACTCACTCTGCAGCTTCAAGAAAGTGGCAAGCACAGCAACCTCATTCGCAGTATAATCCCCTTTGTAAAGAGTAATGATATAATCATTGCCACGCGCATGTTGGAAAGCTTTATCATAGACCAAAGCGATGCACTGGATAACAGCTTCCAGTACAAGGCCACGGGATACTACTTCGTCGTGGAGAATCTTAGTAAATTCAGGTGTTTTAGCGAGTTCGTCGAGCCCTGCCTGAATCTCGGGTAGACAATCGGTTTTGATCTTCTTGATAAGTTTTGCGTGGTGTGCCATGTGTTCTGCCATTTAATATTAGTGGCAACTAAAAAAAAACGGGCATTCTGATTGTTTACCCAAGGCGCCTCTAACATTGAATCTTTCCATGTATTTCATCTTTTCGATTTTTCCATATAGAACCGCGGCCTATATATCAGTTAGAATTAGTAGGAAAATTGGAAGTAAGGACTCAACAATAAGGTGGACGATTTCAACTGATTGCTCTGTAATTTCTTGATTTTTCTTCTCACACCGTTCATACCACTTATCAGAGCACCGAAACAACTTTTTTTGGTATTCCAGTAATTGGAGACAATAGTCGTCTTGATTTTTCCTAGCCTGGTCCTGGTAGCGTTGAGACCACCTGGCTTCCTGTTCCTGTAATAGCTGCTGTACTAGTACTGATGGAACATCTTTTATGGGGTGGGGTAGACTTGAAGCGCCACTGGGCGTAAGTTTAGGGATGGCGTCGACAGCATGAGGGGTCTGGTGGAGCGCCGAAGTCTGTGCATCGTGTGGACTCTGCAGATGCTTGTGCATCGTACTAGGGTGGCCCATTACAGGAGGAGTTGAAAAAATTGCAGCGACCCCGTCCAGATGGCGGTGGGATGTTGGAGTCGCGGAGTACTGTCCACTGCTCGGATGTTCGGATGCCGTGCTTGGGTTACCCATTGATGAGCGAGTCGGAAACATGGAGGAAGAGTAATGATTTAACTAAAGTGGTGATAGGGTGTTCGGCAGAGTTGCTGTTTATATGATCTTTTCCGTGGTGTCTTCTTGCACACAATTCTCCTCATGCAGAAATTCCCACACTGGCTTATCTCGATACGATGGGGACGGCCGCCACCAATGCCATACTCTAGATTACAAACAGGAGCCCCGGAGTCCTGACTCAACTACATAGGAAAATCCGTATTGTGGTTTGGGCGGGCATGTGATAGATATGGGTATGTCCCGTAGCGTATGGTTTCCATTGGCCAAAATGAAATATTTGGGTCGAGTTTCTATGGCAGGCTCACTTCCGGGGAAAGGCGGCAATTACTATAAGGAGGAGTTTAAACCGTCGGAGGGAGTTGAGAGAAGATAAGGGGGGCTCTGTGGCATTTTCTTAAAGCTGTTGTTCTGGTGGAAATGGCATGTGGGTCATCCGTAGTTGAAGGTGGTGAAGAGGGTGATTTCTCATCGGCCTTGGGGCTTGTTGGTGGTGGCTGATGCTGAGGCGGTACGATTGGTATCGTAGCTTTCCACTCTCGGAAGGCTTGACTTAGCAGCCCACTGAAATAGTGTTCGGCCTAATTTTTCCGGCTCCTCGGGGAGTGAAGCCGCTCTGCCCGACTGGTATTTTTACCCACTCTCTCGTTCCCATTCTGAACGACGAGTATGAGAGGTGAATTACCTACAATCCTGTTGCTACTGCAACCCCCCCCCCTCTACTAAGGCAGTTACAGTCTCAAAAATCCTGAGGAAGGGTACACAGTGTAGGCCACTTAACAGGGAAATTTTATCGAAATTAACAGCACGCGTATATGGCCCCTGATTTTCGGAGGGATTTGAGTGGATATGTGGTTACTGCAGTCGTCAAACAGCTTCGCGTAATCTGAAAGGGCCTTTTTGTGTGGATTCTCCGGTACAGAGAAGAGGATTCTAGAAAGGATGACCTGGGAAATGGAGAGAGGGACGGATAGAAAAGGCCTTGACCTACCGAGGGTTTAGATAACGTAAGTGGGTTTTTGACGTTATTGAGTGAGCCCATAGAAAAGCCTAGAATGAGCGCGGAGGTGCTCTTGAAGGGCAAAGTGGATTAACCGGATAGTGGAAGCCTCTTTGTCTACCAGGGCAAGTCCTTGGAAACAAGTTAACAATGTGCTTATTGAGGAAGTATTGTCGATGTTGAGATCCGGTAATTATATTTAGAGTGGAAGGGTATCTTTCAAGAGCCGCTCCTAGTGAGAGATTCGCATCGAAGCGAGCATGCCAAGCCTTGATTTCACCCCTCTGTCTCTTTAGGCGACCAAGCGTTGCACAATCCGCATCCCCAACCCTAGGCCATCGGCCATTGACTCATTACATGGAGCTTTTGCCGCCTTCATGGATAGTATCAATATTTGGCAGTTATACCGACTTTAGTTATGAGTTCGGTATTGTGTGGCTCGTTTGTTATTTATTTCGGAGATGTTTGAAGTCCCCTCTTGTTTCCAAGCCTCCTAGGCCATAGTCGGACCATTCGGAACCCTGTTGGCCTTGCTTTATCACATTGACCGTGTTCCACAATTCAGTTAACTTGACAAGCTAGAACTAACTGAACTATTCGGGCTGTGGGCTTTGGGTCTAGAGCTGAAGCGTTTACAAGCTAGCATCCCGAGGGGGGCTCTGGTAGAATAATTCATCTCTGGTCCTAAATTAAGTTAACAAGTAATAAGGAGAATTATATATTCTTCAAGGAGGAGTAGCTTCCGATACCACTTTGCTTCGTGATGAGGATGAATCGATCGCAAGGGCAATCAGTCAGCAACACAAGTAAAAGTTTCCGTAGTCTGGCATTTGACATATCAAAAATAACTGAATACCTCCGGGTAATTACTCGAGTATTGGAATTAGATAAGCAGCTCGCTTATTAGGACTGGTAAAAGTTTTTCCCGTTGCTGCCTTGGCGCGTTCAGTTTTCTTTGATCTGTGACTATCTTGCCTACTCTATGTAACTCTGTTGCAATTAAGACTGCCAGTCCCTAGAGCACTTATAGTGGACCAATCAACCATCACTGAAAATGTAGCATACTCTAATGAGTTAGATATTTTGTTAGTTGCTGTTGTATTTATATAAACACAAAGGGCCCGTTTACCTATAGACGGTGAAGGTGTGTAAGGGGAATAGATGGGTGCGTGTTTACCTAATATACCGTCTACTATGGTTTAGTGTGAAATTTTTGATTAACTAACGCGAGGTAAGCAACCATGAAGCTTTCCACTCGCAACTACACTCGGAAACCGAGGTATCGGAGCAACCAACAATGCCTCCTCACAAAGCCAAGATGGGAATTGTGTCTTTGAACTAGCTCTAGATTATATAGGACAGGCAATCGCCGAGTGTGCAAGGAAAATAGAGCAGATTGGTAGCTATTCTTGGAATTGTCGGCATGAAAGGCGAGGGGCATTTTGGTAGTGTTGATAGACGGAGGTTGCAACCCGACCTCTTGAGCTGCGTCCTGTTTTGACCGTCTAGCAGCCAGAATATAGGTCGGTTGAAAAGTAGGTAAATATTTTTGCCACGTCTAATGGGACCAGATGCTGGTTGAGACACCACCGTCTAGTTTCCCCACCAAAATCCCCGAACTACTGTAGGCGGATAGGTTAACGGGCTCTAACTTGAATGCTTTGAATTTGAATGATTTCTTCGTGCAAAGCTAACTCCCCAGAGCAAGGTAGTTAGTCATATCTTACCATAAAAACCGAAATAATTGAGAATAGCGCTAGGACGTCCAGAATTTCCCCTTTAGATTAGGGGGGAGAAAACACAGTGAGAAAGACCCTTCTGCCCTCGGGTAAGACAACTGACCTTACTAGGAGCGGCAAGTCGAACGTCAAAGTGGCGTTCTCAATTATCTCGGTTTTACAGTATCTTATCCCAATCTTGGTTAGCGCTTGCAGTTTTTCTTCTTCAATGCTCATTTTTCCTATCATATTAGTTAGTGAATTATAAATTTGATACACTTCTGTTCATAAAGCTATTGTATTTACCGTAGGTTTGGTTTGGAAAAAATACAAGAAAAGACAAAATTAATTGTCATTAGAGCATCACAATTGAGCTAATAAGGGGCTGTCTAGAACAGCGACACTTAGTGGGTTTGCGTGGCTAGCCTCGGTCTGTTTTCAAACAATGGTTTCTTAGGTTTGGAAATTGCACTTTGGGAACAACAGCTTGGTGGGGTGGTGTCGGCGTTCGCAGGCGGCCAGGTCGGTCTACAGATAGCCTGCAGGCTTTCAGTCCGGCCAGGCGCTTCGTGGGTGCCTGGGTGCTGGCAGGCTTTCTGTAGATTCCATATGACCTATCAATATTTTGTGAATGTGTGGCTCATATCTGAAGATACCCGAAGATATCTGCCTTTTTTTCCGACTTGGGACACACCATTCAAGTTAAACCATGTTGTGCTTGATTTAGATATCCAAGGGGATAGAGATAGAGTAGTTTTTTGTTTTTCTAATATCGCTCGATTTGTTACAAGCACCAATAATTATAGCATAGTCTGACCTTCAGGAATATTTTCTTTAAATTCTACCAACATTAAATTTTCTACTTTCATCACAAAAAATAAAAAAACGTGTTCCCAGAATATTACCCACGTCGCGTGCGTGCTCAGCTTATCCATAAATCGTTTCCGACAAAAAGGTTTCAGATATGCGCTTAGGAATAATCCCTCCGGTGGGAAGCGGAAGCGCACAGAGGAAAATAGAAGAACTTCCACAGAGTTGTGGGTTGGCGATCACAGCCCACCGTGCTTGGCGTTTCGTTTCATTTTACAGTTGACGCTTTGTCCTCGGATCCAATTAAAATCACATCTTATCACTCGAAAGCCTGCAGCTATCTGTGTTGAGGATTGGTCCTCCGGGTAGAGGTATCCTACAAGGGGGGCCCATATTATAATTATTGGATCCTGTGTTATCTTAGGAACTGATAGAACGCGATTCATCGGCGTCCTCAACGACTCCCCCAACTGCCACAAAATGAGGGTAAACATTGATAGTGTGTGCCCTGAGGCTTTTGAAAGAGGGGATGAAGTATAATATGTTATAAAGTATGGAGTTATAATCGGTGACTTGTGCGTCCTATAATTGTAGGCTCTTAAATACAAACACAATAATTATTCTTCCCCGAGTCTTAACATGATCACGCCATTTCTGTCACATCTCACATCTTCTCACCTTATTCTCGTACGTTCGCCGGGTGCTCGACTCAGTGGGGAATCCCCCAATATCCTTCTAGCATCCTCTGGCAAGGGAGGTAGGAGCAAATAGCTCCCGATTTAATGTCCGGTGGCCAACTACGGAATAGCCGCCGATGAATAACAATACAGGTCACTACCTAGGTTCCTCTTCGAGCGATATTTGGCTTTGGCGAAATCCCTCTTGAATGGTTAGGATAGTGGGGTATATTATGCTAAATCTAGCAGCAAACTGCGACGCTGCCCTGTGCTGTGTGAGTACTGTACTTCGTGGTTTCCACGAGTAAGGGGGAGCGGCGTCCCTATCGTGGCAAACGTGGGGCGAGGCTGCAGGGAGGACTTTTGGCCTGTATCGACATGAGGAAATATTCCGCGATGTTTTAAGTTACTTGTAGGTGGTGTGTAAGCTTGTCGACTGATCCATCCAGAAGGGTCACCCGACTTGTAATACTAGTATACTAAGCGAGTGTGTAGGCCACATGATAGAACTTAAAGAGGTGCGGCATTTTTTGTAGCGGTTGCTAATGCGTTAAACACGGACGATGTTGTCAAAATATTCGATTCCCTATCTTTATGACTCATACCAGTGACATCAGTTGGAGCCGGCCACATAACCCACTGTTATTTCCTTGGTCTGGGGAATTGCTCTTGTGTAACGGTATAGGGTATATAGAACGGTAGAAGTTCCCTTTCCTTAAGATAATTAGCGCAAGCTCAGAATCTAATCTTTAAGTCTTCACTATATCCACCAAATTCTTACTATAAACTCTATTCAATATTTTCAAGGGAGTTGTCGACGCAAGTTTGGAGGAACTTGATTGGACGGTCCTGAGGTACCACCGAGGCTGAAAAGGAGAACCCGCTCCCCGCGATTCCATCAACCGATCAACTCAACCACATCTGCTCAATCAGTTTCCGAATAGTAAAGATGTCTCATGTCAACTCTTTCAATAGTACCAACTCCTATAATAACGTGTGGAACAACTGCACTATTGTCGGTGACCAGTCTCAGATCTTGACTTGGTTATCACCACTAGACCCCCGGTTACGGCATCAGGACATTCAAGATCACCGAGTCGAAAATGTAGGGGAATGGCTCTTGCAAACCGACGAATTTAGACGCTGGCATGGCGGCAGTGAGCGAAGTGAATCTGATGACGCAGTTTTGTTTTGCTACGGGGATCCGGGGGTTGGCAAGACATTTATTAGGTAACAAGGCCCAAATTGAGGAATGCAAGAAAAGGGAAGGTGCTGACAAGCCGTGATGTTAGCTCATTGGTGATAGACAGCTTGTGCGATCGTGCTGGGGGGCAAGATGTCGCCGTTGCGTGTTTCTACTTTGACTTCGCCATCCAAAAGGAGCAGTCATCAACGAGTATGCTGAGTGCCTTGCTCAAACAAGTTGTGATCGGGCTAGAGGAGGTGCCGAGGGATATAGCGCAAGCCTATGAGGAACAGAAAAAGTTCATTGGTGGACGGAGACCGCAACATACGGATATTGTGAAGATGTTGCAAACTACCTCTTCCAACAAGCGCACGTTCATATGTATCGACGCTCTAGACGAATGTATGGCAGGACATCGAGTCAAACTTCTCGATTCGCTAAACCAAATTCTCCAAAAGTCTCTAAGCACCAGGGTGTTTGTGACTGGACGACCACATATTCGACCTGAGATCGAAAGGTGTCTTCCTGGAAGAGTGACGAGTCTCTCCATAAGTCCCAAGAGAGATGATGTTATTAGGTATATACGGACCAGGCTAGGAGAGGACACAACCCCAGAAGCGATGGACCGTATTCTGGAGGCAGAGATCCTGAAGAAAATTCCTGAAGACATTGCTGAAATGTATGTAGAAACAACGACACGGTGAAGCTACAATGGGCCATCCACTGACCGATATACACCTAGATTCCTGCTAGTCTCATTGAGTATGGGTGAGATCTTACAAGAAACCACAATCCACCGCCGGCGACAAAAGCTCAACGCAATGACTGATGGCTTAGGGCTGGGAGATGCTTATGGCGCAACGCTGGGTCGGATAAAAGGACAGGGTGGGGAGAAAGCGAGGCTTGGCATGGCGACTTTGATGTGGATATCTCACTCGGAGCGGCCCCTGGAAGCTGATGAACTGTGCCATGCCCTAGCAGTCGAAATTGAGTCGCTGGATCTCAATGCCGACAATGTTCCGTCAATAGGAACATTGCTAGCTTGTTGTCAAGGACTTGTTGTGGTAGATAAGAAGGCTTCCACGGTCCGGTTAATCCATTTTACCCTTCTAGAATACCTACGGGCCCATCCTGAGCTTTTCGATGCAGCCCACTCGGCAATGGCAGAAACCTGTTTGAGTTATTTGAATTCCCGGCAAGTCAAGGCTTTTTCGACCAGCCCCTCCCCCGATCTCCAAAACACCCCGTTTCTCCAATATTCTTCTGTGTTTTGGGGGATCCATGCAAAAAAGAACCTTTCAGATTGCGCGAAACAGCTTGCGTTAAAACTGTTTGACGACTACGATAGCCACATATCAGCTAAAATCCTCTTGAAAGCACAGGAATCGGGCATGTACGCTGGTGATTTCAAATTACCCTCCCGGTTCAGTAGCCTACACTGTGCATCCTTCTTCGGGATTGTAGAGATTATAGCCTGTCTGGTAGAGTCGGGACGTTATCATATCAACCAAATGGACTATGCTGGTAATACGCCTCTCGTGTGGGCTGCTTGGAATGGGCACGAAGGGGCGGTGAAAGTGTTGCTCGGATGCGGCGGTGTCAACCCCGAGCCTCTAGATACCGATGGCCGAACTCCGCTCTGTCTTGCTGCTGAGAGTGGGCATGAAGGAGTGGTGAAAATACTCCTTACGCGGGACGACGTCAACCCCGACAAGCTGGATATGTTCGGCCGAACGCCACTCTGTTATGCGGCTGAGAAGGGGCACGAGGGGGTGGTGGAAATACTACTTGGACGGAACGACGTCGATCCCGACACGCTAGACAGCGATGGCCGAACCCCACTCTGTCTTGCTGCTGAGAGTGGGCACGAGGGAATGGTAGAAATCCTGCTCGGACGAGACGATGTCACCTCCGACAAACCAGATAAGTTTGGCCGAACGCCGCTCTGTTGTGCTGCTAAGAATGGGCACGGGAGAGTAGTGAAAATACTACTTGGACGGGGTGACGTCAATCCTGACAAGCCAGATATGTTTGGCCAAACGCCGCTCTCTCTTGCTGCTGGGAATGGGCACGAGAGGGTGGTGAAAATACTGCTCGGACGGGACGACATCGACCCCGACAAACCAGCTGAGGACGGTAAAACACCGCTTTGGAGTGCAGCTTGGGGCGGTCATAAGAGAGTGGTGGAAATACTGCTCGGACGGGAGGACGTCGACCCTAACAAACCAGATGTGTTCGGACAAACACCCCTCTATTGTGCGGCTGCGAATGGGCACGAGGGGACAGTGAAAATGCTACTCGAACGGGACGACATTAGCCCCGACGAGCCGGACACATCAGGCCTGACGCCGCTCCTTTGTGCTGCCCGGAATGGGCACGAGCGAGTGGTGGGAACTATACTCGAATGGGGCTAATTTAACCCCGACAACTGGGTAACCGCGGCTGCACACCCCTCAGGGTTCCGCGCTCTGCTGCTTCCAGCACGGTCTAAAGGCGAGGATGCATCGCCTTCTTGGCGCCTTTGGATGCAGGTAGCCTATGTGCAGTTTCCTCAAGGCCTGTAACAGCTCCATAAACATGTTTATCACCGCAATTCCCTCCCGCCTGATCTCTTGCAGTCTAAAACCCTACTTTGCTAAGATCACCGTCTCTCCTTTCCTCCCGGATCACGCCTGCCAGAGTCTCATCTTAAATATTTTCTTCAGCCTAAGGGAAATCGTACACAATTGGAATGCACATACCCATCACTCCTCGCCCAAGCCTCCGCAGGCATCTCTTACGTAGTTAAGTCAAGATTTGTCCGTTTTTCTCGTGTCTTACAGTTTTATGCGAGCGGGGGAATATTTCTGCCGTGTTGGGATAGGCTGGTGTGGGTTGAAATATCTATATTATTTTAATGTTTTCATTTGTTTTCTGCTTTGCTCATTTGTTATTAACCCGGGATTTCTGCAATTCCCTTGATTCCCTTTCTCCTCTGAAGCGTAGGCGCGAAGCTTGTTTAGATATAGGAGAAAAATATATATGAAGTGCAGGTGCTTCGGGAATTCGCGAAAAGCGATATAAAAGCTAGCCATTAACTAACGGATAATAGTGATTGATTTCTACTTAATCTGCCACTCTTGATAATAGTAGCAAATACCCTAATACTGTCCTTTTGGACTTAAAAGTAAGCTTTGAGGACTATTTGGCATACCGTCACTTGAGGTGTCCACCATCATAATCGCAAGTCATGTTTTGCTAAATGTGTTTAGGAAAAATCACCGAATACTAACTTAGTATGATACTCTGCCAAAATGCATGTAGTTTAGGAGCAACAGCTCTGGACATAACGTCTGGTGACTGACTAGGTAGTGACCACTGGTGAATAGCAATACGGATCACTCCCAAGGTTCCCCGTTAGACGATATTTGTTTTTGGCAAACCTACTCCTCGATGGTTAGGATGGTGAGATATATTATGGTAAATGTAGCAGTAGACTGTGACATCACCCTGCGCTGTGCTATTTGAGTACTGTACCTCGCGGTCTCTATGAGTATGGGGGAGCGGCGTCCCGGTCCTCGCGAACATGGGGCGAGGCTGCGGGGAGGGTTTTCTAGCCCCTATCGATATCACGAAGAAGTAGTATGCTGTAATATTTTGGGTTACCGTAGGCGATATCCAAGTTCGCCGACTAGCGAACTTGCATATGCTAGCACGGCAGGCGAGTTTGCAGGCAAAATAACAGCACTTAAGGAGGTGCAGCATTTCTTGCTGCAGTTTCAAATGTATTAGGCGCAGGCGATGTTGTCAAAACATACGAGTTCCTATCTTTGTGATTCACACTAGTGATGGCTCGTGTATGCTTGCTACTATGAGTAGGTTATATGACCTACGGAACAGATTTTCTTGGTATGGGGAAGCGTTCTTATGTAACGGTATAGGGTATATATACTGTAGAATTCCCCTTTGCTTAAGACAATTAGCGTAAGCTTAGAACTTAATCTTTAAATCTTTACTAAATCCGCCCAATTCTTACTACCCACTCTATCAACCATTTTCACGGGCGTTATCGACACAAATTTGGTTTATTGGACAGTCCTGAGGTACCACTAAGTTTTCAACAAAGACCCCGCTTTTCTTCCACCCCCAGGAATTTCTGTAGTCGACAAACTATCATCCATCATATACCAGTGCAGTACCCCACGCAGCGACGAATAGGAAATGTCTCACCTTTTCAGTAATAATGCTAATTCTTTGAACACGGTTGTTAATCTGGGGGACAACTGCACTACTGCCTATGACCGGTCTCAGATCTTGACTTGGTTATCGCCCCTAGATCCCCGGTCACGGCATCAAAATATTCAAGACCGCCGGGTCTCGGGTGCAGGGGAATGGCTTTTACAAACCGACGAATTTAGACGCTGGTCTGACGCTAGCGAGCGAAGTGAATCCGATAACTCAGTTTTGTTTTGCCATGGGCATCGGGGGGTCGGCAAGAAATTTATTAGGTACCAACGCCCACATTGAAAAATTTAATGAAAGAAGGGGGCAGATGCTGACAAGCTGTGATGTTAGCTCATTGGTGATAGACAGCTTGTGTGATCAAGCTGGAGGACAAGATGTCGCCGTTGCGTGTTTCTATTTTGACCGTACCGCGCAAAGAAAGCAGTCTTCGACGAATGTGTTGGGCGCCCTGCTCAAACAAATTGTGATCGGGCTAGAGGAGGTGCCGAGGGAAATAGCGCGAGCCTATGAGGAACAGAAAAAATTCATTGGTGGACGGAGGCCACAACATACGGATATTGTGAGGATGCTGCAAACTACCTCTTCCAAAAAGCGCACGTTCATATGTATCGACGCTCTAGACGAATGTATGCCAGGGCATCGAATCAAGCTTCTCGATTCTTTAAACCAAATTCTTCAAAAGGCTCCAAGAACCAGAGTATTCCTCACTGGAAGGCCGGATATTCCACCCGAGATTGGAAGGCTTCTTAATGGAAGAGTAACGAGCCTGTCCGTAAGTCTCAAGAGGAGTGCCGTTACTAGATGCCCCCAGGCCAAGTTAGGAGGGGACACAACCACAGACACGATGGATATTCTGGAGGCAGAGATCCAGAAGGAAATTCCTGAAAATATTTCTCAAATTTTGAAACGACCACACGAAGAAAGCCATCTTAAGCCATCCGCTGACCGAGACCTGCTTAGATCACCGTTAGTCTCGCCGGATATTGATGCAATCCCCCCCAAGCGACAAAAGCTCTGCGCAACAACTGATGGCTTAGGATTAGAGGGTACTTGCGGCCCAACACTAAGCCCCATGGAGGGACAAAGTAGGGATAAAGTGAGATCCGGCGAGGCCACTTCGAAGCGAACACCTCCGCGGGGGAGGCCTTTAGGAGCCGCGCCGTGTCATACCCTAGCAGTGGAAACAGGGTCGCCACATCTCAACATCGACGGTATTCCTTCAAGAGGGACATTGCTAAACTGTGGTAAACTTCCTGTTATGGCAGATGAGGTTTCCAAGCTCTGGTTAATCCTCTTTATACTTCAAGAATACATCCAGACCCACCCAGTGCTTGCTAATACGGCTCACTCCACAAAGGCGGAAACCAGCTCGAGCTATTTGAATCCCCAACATGTCAATGCATTCTCGACCGGTCCCCCCGATCCCCAAGACACGCCCCTTCTAGAACCGGACGCTTCACGCAAAAAGGGACCTTTCAGATTGCGGAAAACCGCTTGCACTGGGACTGTTCGACTACTATAATAAAAACGTATCAGCTGTAACCTTCTTGAAAGCACACATATCTGGCGTATGCGCTTCTGGTTTTAATAGGCTTTCCCTCTTCAGCGGGCTGCGCTGTGCAGATTTTGTATAATACGTGGCCAATTGGGTTAGTTAGTTTTTTGCTTAGGGTTCGACCTGGATGGGGAGATATGTTTGATTGTGTTGTGATAAGCCTAGGTGACTTGAAATCTCCATCATATTTGCTTTTTCGTTGTTTTCTAGTTGTAAACCCTCTGTGCTTATTTGTTCGTCTGCATTTTCTATAGTTCCTTTTTTTCTTCTTTTCTCCTCCCCCAAGCGCAGGCGTAAAGGTTGTTTAGAGATATGAGCGGGATGTCGACGCTGTTTAATCTTGCTCATCAATGAGGATCTGTACAACCGTGTCCGGAAAATAAGTATAACCCTCTCTGGCAATCACAACGGCCACTATCAGCTAATTCAACGGTAAATAAATATATACAGTATAAATTCAATCAAGAAATAGATGAAAATGTATATTATAATCTTCACAGGATCTTGCTGCCGTTCTGAGCAGAGGGCAGGCTTTCTCAATTATATTGAGATGTAGTGAGTTGCATATCCAGAGGAGAATTTTGTAATGACAATCTACCTCCAATTTCAATTTCCCTTCTCAGAATACTAGGAGAGATTTTCGCCAGCTGGACAGGGGCTGTCAGAAGGCATATAAGGGTCAGGCATTTAGTCATGGTACACTAGGCGGGGTAACGCCCTACCATGTGTAGTACGCATGCGAAGAACATCGTGAGAATTATGGCTTCCCTTTTCACTATGAAGATCGACCAAAGAAAATTGTGATAGGTGGTGTTGATAACTTCACCTACTAACTAAATTAAACCCTTTTAAAGGCTCATTGAGGTGTGGTAAGTAACTCCTTAAATCTTGATCCTATTTTATGCACTGCAGGAGCCATTAATCAACTAGGGGGTCTCTCAAAGGATTCCTGCTATCAAAACCAGCTTCATTATATAGGTATAGGGAATGTATGAGTACCATATTTATTACTCTATCCATGGGCCTTTAGTGTTGTAACTGGAAACATCTACAACTGGAAGTTCATAATCCCTGAATGAAGGGTTCATTTCAAGGAGTTCTACACCATGAAGGATATTTTCTCTCTCTTGCAATGTTGTGGTTGCAGCGCTCCAAAGCTTTAAAAACCAACTTGAACTACCCCGGCCCTGTACCATGACTAAATGCCTGACCCTTGTACCTAAACCTGCTTACCGTAAGAACTGGAATAATAGGACGTTTGAGCTGCCTTTGCTGGTAAGGTCAAGCACTTTTTTGTTTTTTTTGCCTTAAGCCGGGCAGGCAGTTTTCGCAGTGCTCTCGAGCCCCTATCCAAAAGAGGGAATTTCGGACGCCTTAGCGCGAGGTTCAATTATTTTAGTTCTTATGGTAGGGTGTTCAGTATGCTTGGAGGATTATAGTTGCATATTGTTGGGAATAGACACGAAGTCAGTCTTCTTTGCTTGTTCTTTAAGATTCCATCATAATCAACCTACTCTACCACTGTTTATAATAGCAAAAAATGCCCTAATACTAGTCCTCTTAGCATTAAAAGTAGGGTTTGCAGAGTGTTTAGCATAGGGTCACTGGAGATATTTGTCATTAACTACCTCTTTAGAGGCAATACTAGTATGCTCCGAGTCTTGCCCAAATTGTACAGTCAGGTGACAAATGTCATCATCACTTGTCCTTTTTACACCAAGAGTAGCCATTTTTGCAACAACACGACAATGCCAAATCCACCTAAATTAAATACCAAACAGATCAAGCTATCAGAGGTATATCTCAGATTCACCATGCCAGAATGTAGATCAAATCGCCTGGGTTGTTAGTCTAAGAAAATCGCAGTTTTAAAATTCAGTAACTGTTTACTATAAGCACTCATACAAATTCAAAGGCCTGGCACCAAAAGAAACCAGCAACATGCTCTTCATTGGTCTGCACAAGGGCTAATTGATAATTAATTGTGGCCAAAGTGATATGGACTCAGATGTCGAGTTCATAGAGACTCAGAAGTGAAGTTTGTTGACTACAGTATTAGGGCCCGTTTACCTATAGACGGCGGTCAAGCAACCAGAGACGGTGCCGACCATAAAAGAAGATCAGTTCGATAAATGGGCTTTAAGCTATATGCTAGACAGTATATTAGCTAAGCATGCAATTATTCTGTTTTCTTTACACACCTTCAACTGTATCTCTATTTCTAAAAATTAAGTTTGTAATAAGTGGTTGGCCAGACGGTGGCGTCTCAAGCGTTATCTAACACACGGCGTGAAAGTGTTTGACCAATTTTCCACGGTCCTAGATTCTTGTAGCTAGACCGGCAAAAGGTTGCGTTGCCTACTCTTGGTAAACGCCGTCTACTTTGCCGCACTGTCCCCACTGTCAAGCCCCCCTTAACGGTCGGCATCTTTTTGGGTCGTTAGACGGCCGTCTATAGGTAAACGGGCCCTTAGTATTGAGGATCTTGTTGTGCTGCGGGTTTTGTTGAGGATGGATTTCGCTCATTTTGGTGCTTCCCGACGGATACTTCACCTGACCGATCATGACTTATGTCAAAGAACTATAATTCGTTTTAGAGTTCGTAGATATTGGATCTTGGATTATATTAGGCATAGATAGATAGAATGCTATTCATGAGTGTCCTCAACAACTCACCCAACTACGATACCAACAAACTAGGGTAAATACCGATCGCATATGCTAAGGATTTTAAAAGAGGGAATGGGGTATAATCTGTTATAAAGGATTGAGTTAAACTTCAGTGATTTGCATGTCCTATAATTACAAGCGAATAGGGCTCTTAGATAGAGAAGCAATAATTATTCTTCCCCGAGTCTTCTTAACATGATCATGCCATTTCCATCACTTTCAGATGATCTCCTCACACCCCCTCTTGTATCTTTCCCAAGCCCTCGACATAGCAGGGAGTTCTCCAACGTCCTTCTAACCTCTTCGGTCTAGCAGGGGAGATAGGGGTAACACTCCGGACCTAATCCGCGGCCACTTGCTAGGAGTAAGCGCCGGTAAACAGCCACACGAATCACAAACCGGGTTCCCCTCGGAAGATGATTTGTTTTGGCGAATCCCTCCCGGATAGTTAAGATGGTGGAGTATATTATGGTAAATGTTGGAAGTATTTGATGCTGCTCGACATGCTCAGCCTACCGCGCGCCCGTACAGTTTATCCCTTTATCGTTTAGACAAAGGCTTCGGATATGCGCTTGGGATCTATGCAGCGCCGGAAGGGATGTGACTCTGAAAGAGTCGGATTCATGAAAGAGCCGGGAAGGAGAATGAAAGCGCTCGATGAGCGGATGCTATGAGCGGTAGGAGTTGTGACGATCTTTGTCTTTCTTTTGTTAGCACGGGGGTCTGCGGAAGAGAAAGGAGGACATACGTCGGAGAGAAAGGACAGGCCTTGTGATCGCTAGAGGGATGGGAGGAGGACTTGCGGTTTATATATACCCCTGTCGGTTCTACTAGTTAGTTAGTCGAGCGAGCAATTGAATGATAGAATTTCCTCGCTCCTAAGTTGTACTTTAGCCACGGGGGTCTTTTGTGTTGCTTTAATCTTGGCGTTTGGTTTTGTAGCCGCCATTTCGCCATTCAGCCGTCGCCGTTTGAAAGTACCGGAAGGACTCGAATGTCCCGAATGTTTGCTGGGGGGCCTCCTGGGGGGGATGCACAAAAGTTACTCGAAGAGGTCAGTAAAGGGCTAGATGTGTGGCGGAAACAGGATGATCACAAGCATTTTTTCTTTCCATTTCAACTAGCACTTTAAAAAAAATCCATACCAATCTGATCACAACAAACTTGCTAATCCTCTGATCTCAGAATAGACAGTATTGTTCTAGATTCTCATGGCCTCTCTCTTCTGCGCTCGTACTCACAGTATCATAATCTGGCGATGCTGGAATACCCTAGCCCAAAAATGCATCCAATAATCGAACCATGTGCTAGGACGTTGGAGTTGCCTCTCTTAGTAAGGTCTGGTGTTTTTTTCCTTTTTTTTGTCTCGGGGGCAGATTTGGCGCGTTGTTCGCCCCTTCTCCAGAAGAAATATTGGACGACATACTTTCGGCGAGAATAAGTCTTCAGACAACGGGCACAACTACAACTCCCCACAACACTCAACTACCGGTATCGGAATATCACAATGACTAAATTTAATGTCACAGCCAAAATGAATAGTCCTATTACTAAATGCTAGACTCCTAGAGAGGGATGGGGCTCTAATATACAGGCCTCAGTATTAATAGACAGCACAGTTGTGGCTGCGATTCTAACAGCCGTTGTGGCTATGATAATGGTTGAATTTTGCGGGGGATTGGGGTTGCGCTCCTTGTCTCAAGGCCTTGTTTGCCGCGAGTAGCACATAGTCCGATTATTCCAGTTCCGACGGTAAGTGCAACAGCAGACTGTGACACCGCACTACGCTGTGCTGTATGAGTACTGTGGGGTTTAATATCAGTCAAGCGTGCTACTAAATTGTTTTCTTGTATTATATTTTATTTTCTGAGCACGCTATTAGATAGGTAGCTAGCTAGGTATAGAGAGGTGGGATCGTGATGGTGGAGGAAATGGATGACTAAGAAAGGCTTGGATCGTGGGATTTTAAGGGAAGGAGGAGAGTCAACGGTGGTGTGAGAGAAAAACAACGTGGAACAACGTGTGCATAGAGATCTCCGCTTCTTTGTGTTTGATCAATAGAAATCGACTTTTTTTCTTTCTGGTGACTTTTATCATCATCATCGATTCTTTTTACGCTACCTTGTGCGAGCGGTGATTGCCCACATTCGGTGCTATTAGGTTTCTTGATTGTGATATCATTTCCGCTTTTCTTCTCATCTTTTGGTTTGTATCTCTCTCCGGGGGATGCTGTACCCGTCGGCCGAAAGTCATTGTTTTAGTACCGTACTTCGCGCTCTCGATGAGTATGGGAGGCGACGTCCCTACCCCCACAAACATGGTATTGTCCATGGACAAAATTAACTACGCATTAACGAACAGGGAAAAACATTGGCCATGATAACAATACTCCCCCACAAACCCACCATTGTTAAAACCAGGAAAAAAAAATCAAAAATGTAGGTACGGGATGGAACACATAGTAGATATTAATATTTGAGTCAGAAAAAGTTCTTTTGGTGGTGTTGAAAGTGCAGGGTAATCAGGAGAGTTGCGCTGCCGTCAATCGTTGAAGGGCGGTAAATTTTGTGCACGGGCAATACAAAGCTGCAGGAAGGGATTTCTGACTTATAACTTATCGACATCACGAAGAAGTATACCGTCGAAACTCGGGTATAACGGGCTCGTCCGGACCGGTCGTACAACAGTTTTCAATGCTTTGAATGGCCCGGGTGGGCGTCCTATGCGGCTTGCTTATGTTATCTGGCCCTGTTGTGAGCTTTCCATCAATCAGGGAGTCTTATTTCGCTGCACGACCAGATCAAGCAAGTTCGTTATACCTAAGTTTTTACGGTGCTATAATGTTTTCAGTTACGGTAGGCGAGATGTTTTGATTTTCTATAGGGGAATAAAGGTAATTGAATGACACTAAGGACAAGATAGGAGAGTGGGGGGCGTAAACAGATAGAGACCAATGGTATTCGAACAAGACAGCAAGGAAAAGGATCCGGTTTTTATCCAATGATCACTGCGCGATAAGGATATGACTAGAAAAACTTTTCCTCCGGATGATACAGGCTACAAAGTAACTGGAGTACGGTACACAGTGCTCTCAACGGGGCAGTCCGTCGGGTCATTTCCTGAACTTACCCGACAAATAAGAGCGAAGAACCAGGAGGACGACATTGTGTCGTCCGGTCCAGTCATTTCCTGAATTTGCCCGATAAACAAAACTGAGGGACCGGGACGGACGAAATTGTGCCGTCCGTCCGTCCTCCGCCGTTTTCCACCGTTTTCCACCGTTTTCCGCTATCCCCCACCGTCTCCTGCCGTCTCCTGCCGTCCCCTACGGCACCACCCCCGGCCGTCTCACGAAGACACCTGTCGTCCCCTACCCGAAATTGTCTCACATCGTGGGGCTCGTCGTTCTTCAAATTGACGGCCGTCCTGCGAGTTCACGGACGAGGACGGACTACATTGTGCCGTCCCGTCTCGTCCAGGGCTCTTGGTAGTCCCCCGCCTTGCCCTACCGGGCCCTAGACGGTTGAGAACACTGGGAGTACCCTAGATGTTGTTGGTGAGAAGACACTAAACAGGAAAATATGCAGGATAGAAGAGAAACGCGATATGGATGGAAAGCTCCGGTTACTCGGATAGAAGGGTTGGTCTGTAAACAGGATTTTGGAGGGTGGGTGTGAGGTTTCTAGGCTAATGCACATGTAGTGGTATATGTTAAAAGAGAAGATAATAATTGGTGCTTTGATTTTCCAAGGTGCTAACTGACTATTTGGTTATCGAGATAATATCATAATATTCGTAACACTACAGGAAGCATCCCAATCCAGCCTGTTGCCAATCACTACCTCGGTATTTCACGGGTTCTATCCCTGCACCGAGTACGGTACATATTTCAACAAGATGTAGGTTCTCTGGGCAGTGGAGTTGCATATACCGGCACACCAGGCGAGCGCGCAGGCCACATGGCAGCACTCCAGGAGGTAGGGCCTTTCTTGCTGCAGTTTCAAATGCATTAGCCGTGCTCGTAGGTGATGTTGTCAAAATATACGATTTCCTGCCCTTGTGGCTCATACTAGTGATGGCTCGTGTATGGCTCACTGGTATCGGGTACGAGTGGGCAAATGACCAACTGAGATTTCTTTGGCATTGGAAACAGGGATTCATAAAATTTATCCAAAAAAATCCGTGCGCATCACAAATTCACTACTGTACAGTACTCGTATTTCTGGATACTTGTTGCCTGGGACAAGTATATATATAACGGTAGAATTTCCCTTTGCTTAAGATAATTCGCATAAGCTTAGAGCTTAATCTTTAAGTCTTTTACTGTATCCACCTTATTATTACTACCAAGTCCATCGAATATTTCCAGAGGTGTTGTCGGCGCAAATTTGGGGGAGATTTATTGGACAGTCCCGAGGTGCCACCAAGGTTTCAACAAAGACCCCGCTTCTCTTCCGCCCCCCAGGACTTTCGGTAGTCGACTAACTCCATCATTTCATCATATATCAGTACAATATCCCACGCAGCGACGAATAGAAAATGTCTCAGCTTTTCAGCAATAACGTTAATTCTTTGAACACGGTTGTTAATCTGGGGAACAACTGCACCATTGCCGATGATCGGTCTCAGATCTCGACCTGGCTATCGCCGCTAGATCCTCGGTTACGGCATCAGGACATTCGCGACCGCCGGGCCAAGGGTGTAGGGGAATGGCTCCTACAAACTGAGGAATTCAGAAGCTGGTATGACGGTAGCGAGCGAGGCGAATCCGATAATGCGGTTTTGCTTTGCTATGGGGATCCAGGGGTTGGCAAGACATTTATTAGGTAAGGCCCAACATTGAGGAATGCAAAAAAAAGGTATGTGCTGACAAGCCGTGAGGCTAGCTCATTGGTGATAGACAGCTTGTGTGATCAGGTTGGAGGACAAGATGTCGCCGTTACGTGTTTCTACTTTGACCGCACCGCGCAAAAGGAGCAGTCATCAACGAATGTGCTGGGCGCCCTGCTCAAACAAGTTGTGATCGGACTAGAGGAGGTGCCGGGGGAAGTAGTGCAAGCCTATGAAGATCAGAAAAATTGCATTGGTGGACGGAGACCACAACATACGGATATTGTGAAGATGTTGCAAACCACCTCTTCCAAAAAGCTCACGTTCATATGTGTCGACGCTCTAGACGAATGTATGCCAGAGCATCGAGTCAAGCTTCTGGATTCGTTAAACCAAATTCTTCAAAAGGCTCCAGCCACCAGAGTATTCCTGACCGAGGGGCCGGATATTACACCTAAGATTAGAAGGCTTCTTACTAGAAGAGTAACAAGCCTATCCATAAGTCTCAAGAGGGGTGCCGTTACTAGACGCCCCCAGGCCAGGTTAGGAGGGGACACCACGCTGGACACGATGGATAGTCTGGAGGCAGAGATCCAGAAGGAAATTCCTGAAAATATTTCTCAAATTTTGAAACGACCACACGAAGAAAGCCATCTCAAGCCATCCACTGACAGATACCTGCTTAGATCACCGTTAGTCTCGCCGGATATTGATGCAATCCCCCGCAAGCGACAAAAGCTCTGCACAATGGCTGACGGCTTAGGATTAGAGGGTGCTTGCGGCCCAACACTAAGTCGGATAGAGGGACGGGGTGGGGAGAAAGCGAGGCCCGGCGAGGCCACTTCGAAGCGAACACTTCCGCCGGGGTGGCCTCTAGGAGCCACGCCGTATCATGCCCTAGCAGTAGGAACAGGGTCGCCAAATCTCGACATCGACGGTGTTCCTTCAATAGGGACATTGCTAAACTATCGCAAACCTCCTATTATGGCAGACGAGGTTTCCAAGGTCTAGTTAATCCTCTTTATACTTCAAGAGTACCTCCGGGCCCACCCAGTGCTTGCTAATACGGCTCACTCCACAAAGGCGGAAATCTGCTTGAGCTATTTGAATTCCCAACATGTCAAGGCATTTTCGACCAGTCCTCTCCCCCGATCCCCAGGACACGCCCCTTATGCAACCGGACGCTTCACGCAAAAAGGGACCTTTCAGATTGCTAGAAACTGCTTGCACTGGGACTGTCCGACGACTATAATAACAACGTTTCAGCTGTAACCTCCTTGAAAGCACGCATATCATGCATATGCGCTTTTGGTTTTAATGGACTTTCCCTCTGCAGCGGCATGCGCTGTGCTGATTTCGTCCGCGGCCAAGTTTGGGTTTGTTAGATTTTTGCTTATGGCTTAGGGTTTGACCTGGGTCGGGGGATATGTTATATTACGCGGTGATGAGCCGGTGGCTTGAAATATCCATCATACTGCTTTTTTCGTTGTTTTCTGGTTGTAAACGCTTTCTACTTGTTTGTTGTTCGCCTACGTTTTCTATAATTCCCTTTTTTCCTTTCCCCTCTCTCCGAAGCGCAGGCGTGAAGGTTGTTTAGATATGGGGAATATAAGAGGTCTAGGTCTTTCTAGCGCTGGTAAAAGATGACGTAGGGGCTAGCTATTGACTAAGGGATTATAGTGATTGGTTTACACTATGAGAATGGTCTAGTGAGGATCATGCTGATATGACACTGCCTCTACAGTGTGAACGTAGAGGCGAGATTCGGAGGCTATCCACACTTTCAATCTTGCTCATTGAGGAGGAATGGTATAGTCATGCTGAAGAATAGGCATATAGCCTTGTACAGCAGCTACAACGACCATGATTGACCACTTCAACAGGAAATACAATAAAATAACATAAAATAATATATATATTCAATTAAGAAATAAGTGGAAATAGAAATCATAAGCTTTAAGGAATCATTATATCATCTTCTATGACCTCTATCTATATTTGAAACAGCCCAGGTTCTCTCAGGCATTTTGGCTACGAAAGCATCTCATATCTCTTGTAGAATTGAACATTACTTCGTGGAACCTCATTTAAGTAGATGTTAGATTTGTCGATTTGTATTGAGATGTAAACAGTTATGTAGCTAAAGTAGAGTTTTATAATAACAACGTAATTTAGGGGGTTCCGGCTGTCCCCAGATGCAGCTCACCATGGCAACCACAAGAACACCTCATGTATATTTTATTATCTACACAACTAATGATGATATCATATTGAAAATTTGTTAGAAAGTGCTTTTAAATATGGAGAATCTGAATCTAGAGGTTATATTTAATAATAAGAAATAATTCTACTTGTATACTCATTTTATTCTGAACAGGTTCAGCTAGCATCATACTTACCATAGTAGTAAGGAAGATGGAAACCAACTGTAAAAACCATAGTTTAAGCAAATAATATGATTCAATAGGCTTTGTATTTGATATATGAACTGCTTTGGTATTTGTTTATTGCTATTTTGGAAGGTAGTGTGACTCTAAAAATGAGAATAGTTAAATATGTATCTTATAAACCAACCCTGATGATATCTAGTCATGAGGTTTACATGACACCCCAATACTTCCTCATATACTTCAATTAAGTGATTAAATATACTAAATAAACTTTCAAGGTAGTTGGTCATACCTTGCAAATTTTATTCACTAGTTATTGGAGGGTAATTTAAAGAGAAATACAACCCTTATGCCTCAACCATGTAGGCTACACATGCAGGATAAGGCTAGAAGCTGGGTTATATAGTCTATTCATATAGCTAAAGCTATGGAATAAGCTTTAGTCAGTTTAAGCATTGAGATTTGAAGATATCATACTTCAACTCTGAAGATACAGAATTTTGCTCTTGATATTCAGTGTAATTAGAGTTGTGGTGCAAGATCTCCAAATCCCAATGCTTATACTGACTAAAACTTATTCAATAGCTTTAGCAATATGAATAGACTATATAACCCAGCTTCTAGCCTTATCCTACATGTGTAGCCTACATGGTTGAGCCAGGAGGGTAGTATTTCTCTTTCAATTCCCTTCCAATAACTAGTGAATAAAATTTGCAAGGTATAACCAACTACCTTGCAAGTTTATTTAGCATCTTGAATCACTTAATTGAAGTCTATTAGGAAGCATTGGAATATTATGTAAACCTCATGACTAGATATTATCAGGTTTGGTTTATAAGATATATATTTAACTATTCTCATTTTTAGAGTCACACTACTTTCAAAAATAGCTACAAACAAATACCAAAGCAGTTCATACATCAAATACACAACCTATGGGATCATATTAGTTGCTTCAACCATGGTTTTTACAGTTGGTTTCTATTTTCTTTACACCCATGGTAAGCAAGCTGCTATCTGAACCATTTCTGAATAAAATGAGTATACAAGTAGAATTATTTCTTATTATTAAATATAACCTCCAGATTAAGATTCTCCATATTTAAAAGTACGTTCTAACAAATTTTCACTATGATATCACTACTAGTTGTGTAGATAATAAAATATACATGAGGTGTTCCTGTGGTTGTCATGGTGAGCCGCATCTCGGTACCGAGCCGGTACCCTGTAAATTACGTTAACTGAACATTCAATTTTTGATTTTCATTGCTTGAAAGGTAAGGAACCTTGTTGGCAATTATTTAGAGGCTAACAGAAGTAATCTTTAGGCCTTCTGTCTAAAGAAATGTCATGATTAGTAGATTTCTGATGCATAGTAAGGTGAAGACCAAGTGAGTGTCTTTTACTAGTTCTCTCCTCCACTGCCACCTCTACTAGAATCAGCTTATTCCTACCAATCTTTACTGGAGAACAAAAACCTAATCTCATGGAACACTGAGACACTTTCAGTCTAACTACCAGACCTAGCTCAACTGCCACAAGAGCTTCCTTTCTGAGGTATAGGAAAGCATAATGAGATTTAAGGAGCTTAATTTCCTTTTACCGTGCGTCTGAGGAAAGGTGGGACCACTTTGTCCCCTCTGCCGGTCAGTTTGCCTCTACTAGACCCCCTTAAGATTTTAAGTTATTTTCCGACCCAGCTTGAGAGTTGCGCCAAAGCCGCATACAGAACAGGCATTAGCCTAGTCACGTACTAGGGTTAACTATTTGCTTAATAGCCTATCATAATAATATATAATATTATTATGTCGAAAATCGCAGTGTTATGGCCACACTTGATGCGGGATGTGCAGGATGTGCCCGCACTACAAGGCCACAACGGCATACGTATGCACTAGTGAAGGGACGCGCAAGCTAAGAAAATGTTGTCACACCCCTGTCAGTTTCTCTTTGTTTTCTTCCTGTTCTTTCTCTCTCTTCCTCTTCCTCGTTTTCTTTCTTCTCTCAATTCACTTCTTCCTCAAGTCTTTTCTTTCTTCAACAACACAAAAAATTATGATCTTCATCTTCGCATAATACAAAAGTATTGTGTCTCCGTTAAAGCCATTCTCCGCTGGGTAAAACCGTAACCGTAAATCATTACTTCCGCATCGAATATTTTCAACAATATATATTCCAACTCATCCGAGTGATATTTAATGAATTTCTAACCCAATGGTATGACTGTCGAAGTTGGAAAGTAACCGATGCGCTTCTAATATGCACTTATGGCCTGCTTGGGTGAGGTGGTTCCGTTCCGTTCCCATATTATACAAATGGCCGTGTTCTTTCCATTAAATTTTCAAAACGGGGGGGGGGCATTTTCACAGCAGAAGCAGTCGCTTAGCGCAACCGTCCCATTTTTTACTAAGCAAGCCCTTAGACCTGTAGGACACTTACCGCCCAACGCTACCAGGATGAAGCGCTGTAACCTTAGGGGGGTGATTTTTGAAGATTCTACGCTCAATTCCTAATAGCTCACACATAATTACTAGAAGTTTAACGCAAACTGCTCCCCCACTCTAAGCTCCAACCCTCAATTTTTTTGCTTCAAAAATGGGTCTCTTTTGGCTCAGTAGTGCTCAATACAATGCAGGAAAAACCAGTTTCACCAGGAGGTTCTTTCAACACTGCGAACCCGGTAGAATCACGGCTGCCACCGATGCCTCCATTTTTTTAAAACTTTTTTTTACCGTGAATAGAGAAAGCCTTACTAATATAATATATTAAACACTAACCCCCCAAAACTATCTTTTAAGGTTATAGCCCTTCGTCTTCATGGGGTCTGATGTTGCGTGTTGCGTGGACCCAGGTGCGCATGGCAAGCGCAAAGCACCGTACCCGCCAACACAAACTCACTCCACCACGTAACCCGCGGTTGATTGTTACCCATATTTTTTTGGGACAATATTTTGGTGGTTTGCCGGTGAAAGGGAAGAAATGCGGAGGCCTAGAGCTGTGGGGGAAAGAGCCCCGATAGGTGTTTTCTCGTTCTCTTCCTTTTCCCCTTTGTCCCTTTGCCTCTTCCTTTCCCGAAAGCAGGGAACACACTAGGGGGCGGATTGGTGCTTTGCTCACCTATAGGGGAAAAGCTTTTCTTTCTATTATAGTATCAAATGTGGGCTCCGGAGAAAAAATTCGATAGGTTGATTGTTGCACTGCTCGCTCCCGGTCCATGGGGAATCTGATCTTTTGGAGGGGGCTGAATTTCTTTGATTTGCTAGCTGAGGGTCAAGGTCTCCCCATATAACCCACTTTTTTTGTTGATGCACCTACTCGCCCTAACTCCCCTTCACCATTACTTGCCTCTGTGACCCTCCTAGGTCTGATCTTGATTGTTATCCTCTAAATCATATTCTTATCCATAATCTCTCTTACCCCCACTCTCAAACTTGTCACTTTCACTCTCAACCCAAATTCTAATCATCTTTCCATTTTTTTCTCCCTTACACCTCTTGCGTGATGAGAGGTTTCTCCTAAGAGATATCTCCGCAGGATAGCCGAAACTTGGTCCTCAACCAACACAAACTCCCTCAGCTGTTGTTTTCTGGTTAGTAGGCTAATTTCAAGCAGAGAATCTTGATCACCTTGCCTATCTGGCTGAGTTGCTACACCCAAGTTTGAAAATAGCAATCCTAATAGGCAATCTTTCAAGATTTCCTTCTCGCTCTCAGGTCGGTTTGAAAAATCTCTCCAAGTAAGTGGTTCTAAACTACCTAGCATGAAATTTCCTCAGTGCTCACACAAATAGAGACGGACCTCCTCCACCCAAAGATCACGATGTCAAGTTCTAGAATTCGCTTTCTTCCTCCTCTCACAGAGAGTAGCATAAGAGAGTTTCTTTACCCCGGTACTTCAACCCCCATGAACGAAGAACTTCCCTCCTCTCCCCCACCCCCTCCTCTCATCCCCGAAAGCGTACCCATCATTCCCCCATCCCCCGAAATCGGATTCCAATGCCACCATTTAGCTTCAAAGATCCTTACCTCCTCCGACCCGATCTCCCGATCCCGTTGGGTTCATGAGCTAATTACTCTAACTCGCACCCTCTCCGGGAAGCTCTCCGCTTCCAAAAATGCCCTCAACATAGAGGCTGCCCGCACAGGCGAGGCCCAAGCTATTAATGACCAACTCAGGAAAAATCTTGCCGTGGCCGAAGAGGCTCTAGCGACAACGGTGAGCATGTTAACCGCGCAGACAGCAATAGCCGCATCCGCCCGTGCGAGTCTGCGGAAGAAAACGGCCGAGCTTCATGCGAGAGATTTGGAAATTGAGAGGATGAAGGAAGCTGCCAAGCAGTCCATCGATACCAATCATGATAGCAACCGGAAAACAGCGACCAAGTTAGCTAGCTGTGTTTGTGGCGGGGCGAGTAACCGTAACGATGCTCAGATGGGTGTACCACCTCGCAGTGGTGAGAGAGTTGAAAATCCGATTGGGCAGGGGCCGAGGAGTATTCAGGATTCTGAGAGAGTTGAAATTGCGGTACTGGAGCGAGCGCTCATAGAAAAGGCTCGACTGCTCAGGGTAGAGGAACAACGCACTGCCGGCCTTCGCAAACTCCTTAATTCCGCTGTGGAGGAATTTGGCCTTCTGAAAACTTGCCCTGCAGCAGTTACGGAACCGACCAGGCCTCTGCTACCAGAAATTCCAAGATATTACCCAGGAGCGCCCCGTACACCCACGAAGCGCGAGAGGCAGAGACTAAAAAACCTTCGCCTAGCAAATAATCGCCGACAAAACAAGAAAGCTGCTCCAAAGCAAAGGGCCGAATGGATTTTCGGGGAAAAAGCGGAGAGAGCGCTGTCTACTACAGCGGGAGAAACAGGGGCCAAAGGGCCTTTCGTACGAGGTATCAATGAAGGGGATAATATTTCGTCCCTAGACAGCGAAGATCCGTTTGTGGGAGGGGATCAAGGTAAGCGGTATATGACGTTCCCTCCAGAGGTAGCGCCTAAGTCTTATCGCCCTGGTGCAGGGCGGAGAAGGGGAAACGCTATGTATGCGGTCTAGAGGTTTCCAATCTGTGGGATGTGCCATTTTGTCCCTAAGCCCCATTTCCATCTTTTTTTCTCCTCATCTTTCCTATCTCCGTTCATTATATCCTCACGCTCAGTGTATACTTGCAGATTGTTGTCTAGAAGTTATTTAAAGCTGTATCCTCCCTCGGTGGGATGGCCCGAAATCAACGGTGAACCGCACTATATTCTAATCTGTCCTCTATTTCCCGTGTCCGACTCCTGTGTTGTGTCCTGAGATTCAAGTTGCTGGCAAAAGAAATCTATTATGCCTTAACTGACCCCTGAAAATTTAATATGGAAAAGTGGGATAAAGACAGCACCCGCCCCAACGAAACTCCATCGTTGCCTCGTAATGGCTTTGGCCGCTAAGTACTGCGCTATATGCGATAATGAGTAAAGCACTGAACCCTCGGGAAAAGTAGTTTGTCTTTCCATTCCCTTAGACCAAGGCAGAAGGGTGCTAGGTGGAGGTGATAGATAGGCCTTGTGAGTAGGAGCAGGGGCGGTGGGAGGAGGAGACCAGTCCCCACAATAGAGACTTTGTGTAAGGAGAGCTAGGTAGTAGTAACGCATGTTATTGTTCTGCGGCCATCTAATTCTTTAGGTCCGGAAAGCTGCATTTTACACTTCTCCCCAGTCTCGCCACTTGCCGGGCATCCAAGCTTTCTAGGTTAACTGATAATAAGTCAGCAATGACGAGATGCTCTTCGACAATTTTGATTTTTCCCGATAGTGTGAATGGCCCTGGGGAGGATTTCCTTTCACCAATGGATAATGTCCGTGGACAAAATTAACCGCGAACCAAGGATCAACGGCGGAGCAAACCCTCCTTATCACCCTGCACTTTCAGCACCACCTAAAGAACTTTCTCTAACTCAAATATTAAAACATACTATGTATTACACCCTGTACTCACATTTTTGATATTTTTCCCCAGTTTAACAATGGTTGTGTTGATGGGGAGTATTGCTATCATAGCCAAAAGTCTTTCCCTTTTCGTTGATGTGCAGTTAATTTTGTCCAAGGACAATAATATCATGTCACCCTAAAATTCGTGGGCTCTTCAGGCTCGGATTCTGGGCTATATAGGCCGGGTGCTGTACCTGTGGTATCAGTGACAATAGGATGGGAAACACTCGACAATCCATTCTATCCTCCCTCCTTGCACTCATCCCGCTTTTCACAATCTATTACAGGATTTTAGTGATGGCAGTATTAGGCATTCAGTAGCAGATAATCACTTCTTCTACGCCGGCTAGGATGATTAATACCCAACAGGAGTTACCCAAAATCTGAATTTGAGCACGGAATAAATTTAAGGGTAATACATAAGTATAGTCTACTCATTCCGCTGTCGTCCGGGGGCCAAGCTATGAATCTACACCGTTGCGCAAACCTATTCTAGCGCCTAGGTCTCATTTTGGCTAAGCGAGACCTAGGTCCCCGTGTGCAAACTCTCTATTAACGTACCGAGACACACGGTGACATGAAACAAACATATAAAGTTGTATTTCAGAAAACCGGTTTATGCTCTCTACTGGTGGGCCGGTGGCCGGTTGTTTCGTGTCACCGTGTATCTCGACTCGCCGTGGGGTACGTTACGGGTTATGTGGGACTAGCTCTGAAAATTCTAGAGAGGTTACTGCTCAAAAATCAAATACCCTGAAAGGCCCCTGTTTTTCTTGATATTAGTAGGATATGAATAGCACAGTGGTTCACTATAGAAAGACAATTCACACGGAACTTAGACACTTCGCTCTCGCTCTAAAATTCGCTCTGACGCTCTTCTAACTAAAACAAAACTAAACGGTAAAAACAAGTGTATAAGTAAAACATAAACAGTCCATCGTGATCCTTCCATTGATCACCACACCAATCACTCTCTTTCCCTCCATGTCGTTGTTCCTCTGCACACTTC
>Ga0307507_10003419_pt1 | contig 30836 bp, 10 predicted proteins | sample 7_EM_MG_FD_207223 | JGI IMG/M metagenome (GOLD analysis project Ga0307507, IMG submission 207223) | Populus trichocarpa ectomycorrhiza microbial communities from riparian zone in the Pacific Northwest, United States - 7_EM | ecosystem: Host-associated > Plants > Roots > Unclassified | place... | reverse complement strand
AAAAGTAGTACGCTATAAAAAGCTTTAATCTAATACTTAAGATCTAAGGAGATTTATTTTAGAAAGCTAATATAAACTACGGCTTGCGATTAGATATAATAGTATCTAGTAGTCCGTAAATTTATTAGACGTAGTAGATATATAGCTAAGCTCCCTCTTTAATATTAATATTTTTATAATAGAGAATTAAAAATAGGTATTTAATAAAGCGGTTAACTAGAATTAGAATTATATTATATATATTATAGTCTATAGGTAGCTTATAGAAGTCTATAAAGATATACTATTAGGGGTACTCTAGTATTAAGAGTGGCTTTAATAGTCTTAAGGCTTTATTTTATAGAATTATAGATCTACGGCAGTTATTATAGTTCTATATATAGTGGTTAATATCTTTAACTATTTTAAGCTAGTAGTAACGGCTGTTAATTATCTTATAAGTTATATATATTTTTAGAGTGGGCTATAAAGACCTAAGTATATGCTTTAGTACTAAGCCGTGTTAGTGACTTAGTTAATCAAGGCACGAGCACGGCAAGAAGGGACGCGCAAGCCTGTATAATTGGAATGTCTATAAACGAGGATCCAAAGCCAAAGAAAGGAAACAAGAAGAACGGAAGCACCGCTTAAAGTTATATACAATCTTCTGGTTATGTAATAGTAACTTGCCGCAACTTGCCATTATATAACGGCAGTTTGCGGTAATCTAACGGTAATTTGCCAGTGCTGTAACATTACCCCCCCCCCCCCCCCTCTAAAAAAGCCTGCCCTTAGGCTTTGTATAACCATATTACCCCTATAGGGCATTCTTATCTTTATACTCTACTAGTAATTTATTATCTTCGCTATGCTAGTACTCTATCTACTTATCTAAGTACTTTAGCGGTCTAGGTTTATTAGGATAACGGCTATAGAACTCTTATAACTTGTAGGGGCTACCTATAAAATTCCATGCGGGGTACCAGGTAGGGTCTGGATTATATCCTTTCTAGCTTACGCGGTACTTTAGTGTTCCTTATACAAGTTTACAGGCTAGTATTTCTTTAATTTCCTATTTATTGTTGCTATTAACTTAAATTGGCAGGGGCGGTTTATTCTTTTATCTAGGTAATGGGTTGTTTATAGCTTTCTATAGCTTATCTAGCGAGAATTTAGGGTAGACCTTAATTAAATCCAGGAGCTTTACTTTATATAAGTTGCCTCTCTTTTTAAGAACTTTATATAGTCCTGCCATCTAATAGTCTAGCTTATAGCTAGGCCGCTCTATCTTTTAGTTCTTTGTTATAACCCAGACCTTATTACCTATAGTAAAGTCAGGCTTACACCTATGCTTATTTGCCTACTGTTCTATTAATTTCTAGGCCTTTTCTAGGTTTATATAGGCTACCATCTAGGCTTCTTCTAAGTGCTTAGCATACTGCTAGGCTTCCTTATAAGATGGTTTTTTGCGTACGGTCTAAGGTCCTTCTAGTCTTTCCTAGTCAAAGCTTATATAGGGTAAGTAGCCCATTTCTAGCTAAATAGGTGCAAACCCTGTAGAGTTATAGGGTAGGGTTACCTAAGTATAGTCTATTAGGGGTAGCAGTTTAGCCTAGTTATCTTAGAAGTAGTTAATAAAGGGCCGAAGTCTTTAGTCCAAATATTAATTTATAATCTCCATCTAAATGTCTGTCTGGGGGTAGTATACTATAGAAAGCTTTAGCTTAATACCTAAGATCCGGGTAAACTCATTCCAGAAAGCCAATATAAATTACGGCCCGTAATCGGATATAATAGTATCTAGTAGTCTATAAATTCAGTAAATATAGTAGATATATAGTCGGGCCGCCTTTTTAGCATTAATATTCTTATAATAAGGGATTAAGAACGGGCGCTTGCTAAAGCAGTCAACTATAACCATAGCTATATTATATCTGCTATAGTCTATAGGTAGCTCGTAGAAATTTATAAAGATGTGCTGCTAGGGGCGCTCTAGTATTAGGAGTGGTTTTAATAGTCCTAGGGTTTTGTCTTATAGGATTATAGATCTACAATAGCTATTACAGTTCTGCATATAACAGTTAATATCTATAACCAATCTAGGCTAGTAGTAGCGGTCGCCAATAATCCTATAGGTCTTATTTTTTCTAGGGTAGGCCATAGAGACCTAGGTATATACTTTAGCAATAAGCCAAGTCTATAAGTTCTGTTCCTTTACTACTACTAGCTGTTCCTAATACTTAAGTAATCCATTTTTAATAGACTATGGGCTGGTAATATCCTTTGCCTTTTCCCGGTACTCCTATAGAGAAGGGGCCGTACAATTTGCTTATAGTAGCTTATTAATAAGGTCAAGTTCCGTAGAGTTAACAGAATATATTTTAGCGTCTAAAGGGTCCGTATTTAGTTCTGCCTATATCTAGGGGTTAAGGTACTCTAGTCGTAGTAGTGTCTAAGTTTATAATAAAATCTTTATAGCTATCTAGTTATCTAGGTCTTGTTCGCGCCTTATAAGGGCATCTACACAATTAGTTACGCCTAGCCTATATATAATTAGGAAGTGGAACTAAGATAGGATATTCGCCTAGCATGCCTACCAGGCTATAAGGGCTTTTGTTGTTATAAAGTATTCTAAGGCCTTATAATCTAAAACCACCTTAATAGGCTTAGGGGCCCCTTCTAGCTATATACGCCAGTGCTAGAAGCTAGAGATAATAGCCAGCATTTCTTTATTATAGATGTAGTAGTTTAGCTTAGCATCTATTATAGTCTTTAAATAGTATGTAATAGGGTACTATTCTCTGTCCAGTTACTTCTAGGAAAAGATACTAGCTATCGCGCCGTTTAAGGCATTAGTTTCTAGCATTAAGGGCCATTTTAGGTCACAGTAGGCAAGCAGGGAGGCCAATACTAGCCGTTTTTTAAGCTTATTAAAGGCCTGCCTATATATAGCGTTAAAGTAGAAGGGCTGGTCTTTCCTAGTAAAATAGTTAAGGGGCTAGGCGATCCTACTATAGTTCTTAATAAAGCGTTGGTAGAAGTTATAGAAACCTAAAAATAATTATACCCCCTTTACGGTCCGTAGGGGTATCCACTGGTTAATTATAGCCGTTTTTTTTAGGTCTGCCTTAATTCTGTCTATACTAATAATAAACCCTAGGTACTTAGTGCGCTTAACACTAAATTCTAACTTCCTAATATTGGCCTGGAGGCTAGCTTCGCGGAGCCGTTATAGGACTTTATAGATATGCTCCTTATATTCTAGTTCATTCTCTAAGTAAATTATAATATTATCTAGGTAGGCTATATAGAAGTCATTAAGGTAGTTAAAGAGTACGTTATTTATATACCGTTGGTATATAGCTAGTCCATTAGTCAGTCTAAAAGGTAGTACTTTATATTTATATAATCTGTAGCAGGTCCGAAATATAGTAAGATCCTTAAATCTAGGGTCTATCCTAATTTGGTAAAAAGCCTAGCAAATATTAAGCTTTATAAAAATCTTAGCCTTACTTATATAGGCCAGTATTTCTTTAAGCAAGGGCAGCGGATATCAGTCTTTATGGGTTATATGGTTTAGTTTATAGTAGTTAATACAGAAACAGAGTCCACTGTTTAGCTTTTTAGTAAAAAGAATAGGTAAGGTAAAGGGGACTTGGCTAGGCTTAATAAAGCTCTTATTAAGGTTATTAATAATATACTACTTAGTGGCCTATAGCTTATTAGTAGATTACTGGCGGAGGGGGCTATAACTAAGGGTGTTTTCTTTATCGGGCTTAATCTTAATCTTATAGTTGTACAGTTAGTAAGGCGGGAGTATATTAGATACTGCCTTAGAGAATATATCCTTAAATTCCCGGTATTAGTAGAGTAGTTTCTGTTCCACTAGCTCCTTATCTATAAGCTTACTTTCCCTACTAAGCTAGTTATAGGCTAGGGCTTCCTTGTCTTTAATTATCTAGTCAATTTTATATAAGCTAGTTATAAAGGTAACAATATTAGGCCGTTTTAAGTTCTGGTAGAACCCTATAGCACTAATATAGCAGATATTAACTAGTAGGAGGTTTATAGGTTTCTTTATAGACGTTCCATAGACCATATTTTATAGTAAAGGGTTTACAACCCTCCTTAGCTCCTGTTCCATTTTCTATAAGTTATCCTTTTAGTCTATATATTTAGTATAGCGTCTAATATTCCTTGCTATTCTTTATAGCTATATAGGGCCTAAGCTAGCTAGCTTATTACTAACTTCCTGGGTTTCTAGTGCTAGTGGTATGTCACGGAGCGAGCATAAGCGGTGATAATATATAGCAAAGTAGATATTATTAAGCTATGTATATAAACTGCGTAATAAAGTTAAGATATTGCGTAAGGAAAGAAGGTAAGGAACGGGAGGAAAGGGGTATATATTATTAACTTGGTTGCTTGGTTAATACGTACATAGGGCGGAATAGGCTTTAGGTTATAGTTCTAGCGGAACTTAGCGGAATGTAGCGGAATATAATAGAGGACGGCAAACTGCCATAGATTGCTATCACGTAATGGCAAATTGCCTTGGATTGCCATTATATGTCTTAATTAACTAAGTCGTTAACATGGAGGTCGAGACGGTGGAAACAGGTAGACGTGTGTAAGGTGTTATAGAGGTGTCCCATAACAGTACCCCCCTTTAAACTCGAGCTTTTGCAAGATAGGGCTATAGTAGTTCTAAGTGGAGTTTATAGAAGTCTTCTGCGGCTTATATAAGTCCTATAGAGTCAACGGGTTCCCATAAGGGCTTAGTAAAGCCTCTCCATTTCGTAAGGTATATATATTTGCGTTTCCGTTTGTTATACTTAATATTATTAACTTTTTTAATAAGGTACTTATCCTCGCCATCCACTTTAACTGGTAGGGGAGGGTCTTAGATTTGTCTAGACAGGGCGTCTAATATGGGGGCGGTAGGGTAGAGGACTAACGTATGGAACACGGGGTGGATTTTAACCGTATTAGGGAGCTTTAGTTAGTAGGTATAAGGAGAGACAACTTTTTTAACCTTATAAGGGCCGGCGTTCTTCCAATTAAGTTTCTTAGTAGGTTATTTTATGTTTAGATTTCTTGCGTCTAGCTAGATAAAGTTACCAATTTAGTAAGCTAGTGCTAGGGTTTAGTTCTTATTTACTACGGCTTTATAGACAGACTAGGCCTATATTATTTTATTAGTAAGGAACTCCTATAGTTATTCCATCTTCTTTATAAATTTGTTTACTTTTATAACTTATAAGGCTTAATAAGCTAGGTAAGGAACATTACTAAAGGGTTTAAAACCCATTTGTAGGTGCTAGCCGTAGTTAGCTAAGAATGGGAAGACCTTTATGGTTTCCAAGACGGAGTTATTTGCTATAAACTTGGCGAATACAAGCTAGTCCATCCAGTTGTCCTATAGATACAACATATATATCTAAATATATTGTTCCATTATAGCATTTATATATTCCATTTAACCATCCGTTTCTAGGTAGTATGTTATAGACAATAGTGCTTTAATACGGAGTTAGGTAGTTAGTTCTTTCTAAAATATAGAGACAAACTGTCTACCTTTATTAGAGACAATCATTTTAGGGAGTCTATAGAGTTTCTATACGTAATCCAGGAACAGTTGGGCAACGGCAGGTATTAATATATTAGGACAGGTAATCAAGTGTCTTATTTTAGATAGTTAGTCTATAACTATTATAATATTTATACAGCCTTTACTTAAGGGGAGATTAATAACAAAGTTGATTAAGATATCCTTCCATCTTTGGTCTAGAACAGGTAGTGGCTTTAGAAAGCCGTTATATGTCTTATATAAAGCTTTAGCTTATTAGCAGGTATAGCAGCTAGAGATATACCTTCGTGTTATATTATATATATTTGGCTAGTAGTGTGGTGGGGTAAGTTGGCCCACTACATTCAGCATCCAGTTTGAGTATGGTTTCGGGAGAGCATAGGCCTCCTATGGGTATATAGATTGGCCCGCGGCCTCAGAGTCTTCAACAACTCGGACAGGCTCTACGGACAATTTGGGGGGACATAATACACTCTTTTCTTTTCTTCTTACTAACTGCTTTCCTACTGATTTCTACTAACTAACTACGACCGCCTGACGGACCAACAGTACACTGACTTCTCGTCTGGAGAGAGACCTTCCCTCCCACATACTTTATGGCATTCCACGTGGGGACGACGGCAAGCTCTTTAGATTAAAAGTCTAGCACTCTACACATAGGAGACATGTAGGAACGTGCTACAGCCACGGAAGGACTAAAAACTGTTAAGTTACTGCTACTAAAAGCCATTAAGCCACCAACAGGTGCGGAAATTAAGTACGGAAATTAAGATAAGTTAACAACACTTTTAGAGATTACTATCCGAGACCTATAGTAGACGGAATAGACGACTAGGAGTGGAAATGCGAGCACAGGGTACAGCAGGACAGAGGATAAAAGAGAGGGTTATAATGCATCAGGACTAGCAGAAAGAAGTCTTTAATTTTTTATTTACTATATTTACAACAGTCTATACAATTCTTCTTGCATTCATATAAGCCTCCCTTAAATTTATAAGAGCAATAGCGACAGGACCGATAAAGGGAATACCAGGGATGCTAGGTCCATTCTACAATAACAGTAGAGAAGGAAGTAGGCAGCCTATTAACCTATAAAGTTTTCCTAACCCAGAGGATGCAGTACTAGACCTAACTCCTACAATATCTAAAACCAATAACCTTTAGCAGAGAGAGGACAAGAACCAGGAGGTTAACTTACCTATCCTAGAAGAAACTATAAGTCCGTTACCTTATAACAAACCACCAATGGAACAAGACAAGGTATATATTATAGCCCAGCCTATACTAGCTTTAGGGACTCCAGGGACCCCTTACTTTACAGGACAAAACGTGTTGCAATTTATCAAACAGTACGAGCGACTATGCATCCGACACCATGTTACGGACAATAAGAAACATTATAGACTTCCAAAATATTACAACTATTAGATAGGGACCTGGATCCAAAGCCTACCTAAGTTTATTATTAGCAGATAGACGGAACTTGTAAAAAAGCTTCAAACAGACTACCAAGGAAGTGACTACTTTTAATAAGTTAAGACGGTAGAATTCTTGGAAGCTTATATACTATAGTATAGGAACAACCCACCTAGTAGTATACGCGAATACTATAGACAGTTCACACTAATTTCCTAAAAGGCTACTAAGGCTGGCAATTTAGAAAACCGTAAATAAGGATACTGGTTTATAAAAGAACTCCCGTTTAAATATTAAAGACATGCTATAACTAAGACAGGAGCTGACCCAGATAGATAAGAGTCTTTTAACTTCCACCTACTAAGGAAGGCTATAGAAGATAGGCTTAATTTGCATAAGGGCGTAGACCGCCTATTAATAATAAACCCTAAAGAACAAGGTCTTTATTAACTGGTTAGACAATTCCGTAATTAGCAACCGGTTATGTTAAACCAAAGAGAGGCTGCTCTTCGGCCGCCCGTAGTCTCTTAGCTAAATAAGTCGGCAAGTACCCGTTAAATAATATAAGAGATAGACCCTAAGCTAGAGAAACTTACTAGTTAACTCCAGAGGCTTAATCTTAGGATAGTTAAATTAGTAGGTGTTACGTCTTTAATGCCATTCCTTAACAAGATTCGCCAAAATCTAATATAGTACACACAGCTCCTAAACTAAGCGTTAGTGTGTTAAGAACAAACGGGTCTACAACCTACAATGAATAATAACGGGCTACTGCCACTATATAGGGGGGCGCTATAAGAGTGATATAAGCCTAACCCAGAAAGGCAAAGAGGACTAGGAAATCTTAGCGTGTACTAGGCATAAGCTAAAACATATTATAGATGCGGGGGTCCTTATTATTTTATTAACTAATACCCAATACTCTAAGAACTAGTTAACTGTGGGTTCCTATATATAAACGAGTATAACCAAATCTATACTAGAATACGTAAGTGCCCAGGAAATCTAATTCCATATTTACCAAGCAATAATAGGATTTAGTTTCTTAAGGACTAGCTAAGGCAGAATACGAATATTGATCCTAATATAACTGTAATAGCGACAACAATAGGCATCTAGCTAGTGGCAGCCTTAGTAGAGTTTGTAGAAAGCAATAGCGCTGAAAGTAAAGAAGAGCTTAGCAAGTCCTGGGAAGATATATACCAAGTAAAGTTAGTATACATTAACTTAGTAGGAGTAGCAACTTAATTACAGCCCATAACACGGTTATACAATCTTAGGAAACCGCAAGGGGATATTAGAGTAATAAAGCCGCCCCTAAGACCGTCCGGTCTATAACTGGCAATAGTTTAAAATATACAACCAGGAGGACATGTCTAAATTGCACCATAATCACAACGGCAGGCTCCTTAACCGCCGATAAATAATAATAAGATTAATAAAATAAACTATACCAAACAGCTAAGAAGACAAACGGAATAAGAGACGGATGTAATAATAACTACTAAAGCACCGCAACCAAAGCCAGTTAGGATAATAGATATACTAAAAGGAAACATCTTAAGCCCAACTATAATAGTAGACAAGATCTTGTCAAAAACTATTAAAGTTACTGTTAGTAACTGCCTTATATATATGCCCGAAGTCGTAAAGTTATTCTTTAAACCTCTCCCGCTACCCCTTGTAGAGCCCTACTAATAAAAGCAAGAGGAAGTTAAAGTATCTATATTATTAGCGCGCCTAATGTTTTATGCTAATCAAACTGGCCTAATAACTGCTAAGGTAGACCAGATTAAACGGGAAGCTAGGTTTACCTGGTTTTAAAAACAATATCTAAAAGTAGAAGCACAGATAGAAGACAGAAAGGTTAAATGCTTAATTAACTCCGGAGCGGAACTTAACCTTATTAAGGAAAGTGTGGCTCTATAACATAGACTGCCGATATTAAGTCTGCCCCTATAGTTATAAGGCGTACGTCTAACGTCTGCTAATAGGACTTAGTTAGAGTTCATTAGATTAGTATATACGGCCCCTATAGTAATAGGTGGCGTCTTAATATCCACAACGTTTATTATTATAGGAGAGATGTTACATAAAGTAATACTTAGTGAGCCATAGTTAGTAAGGGCTAGACTAGCAATAAATTAAACCGCAACAGGCTAGGTATCTTGCATTATTTAATTAGAAGATGGCGGGGTTGAAATAAGGTTCTTAATATCCCACAAGGATGCGATGCTCTTTAGACCAGATAAAGGAATTAGTATAGGTAGCAGTTTAGGAAACATATAACTAGTGCGACCACTAGAATTATATCTGGGGTTACTTATGACCTAGCGTATTAGGATAAGGAGGGCGCTGAGGACGGAAAGGAGGGAAATAGGGTACGATTTCGACAAGGACGTTTACCATTTTGGATATTCGCCGGACATGGCCATTAATGGAAAGAAGAACACAACACTAGATAGAGAGAGCTTAACAGTAAAACGTTAAAGGAAGTCCTAAAAAAGCATATAGGAGGAAAGCAGAAGCTAGTGTTTAAAGTAAAGGCTGGATCCCGCATATATTAAATATTAAAGACGACGGATCTATTTATGATATAAATAGAAAGTAATAGGAGCAAGGCCCAATAGAACGCTATAAGTATAGCAACTGCGTATAAATGAAAAGCGGATAAAGTCCATCCGGTTAACTCATTAGCACCAGATAGAACAGTTATGGGAGGCATAATAGAGTGGCGAGAAGTAGCCCTATGTTGGCAAAAGGCGTTGATTTAAGGATTACCTCTTAGTCCATATAATTATTTCCTTAAGCCGCGATATACCAAGCTGGCCTATGGCGCACGACTAAAGCTAGAATAATTAAAGCGTATAATTGTAGGAGATATTTAGCTAAGAGAATAAGAAATCTTTAAGGCCATATTGTTTAACCAAGAAGAGGCTCTGGTATGGGAGTTCTCTAAAATAGGTTATATTAGTAGGGACATAACTCCACCATTAAAGATTAAGACTGTGCTGTATAAAGTATAGCAAGTGCCGAACTTTCCTATACCAAGGGCCCTGCGAGAAGAGGTGATTAATATATTATAAGAACAACTAGCTTAAGGGACTCTAGAATATTATAAAAGCCTATATAGGAATCCATGGTTTCTTATAAGCAAAAAGGAGCATAAGAAGTACTAACTAATTAACACGGCGATAAATATTAACTAGGTAACTATTAGGGATACAAATCTACCGATATATACTAATGAGTTCTCCAAGGAGTTTATAGGGTATAAGGTTATATCTCTAGTGGACTTCTTCTCTGGCTATAACTAATTAAAGCTAGATATAGAAAGCAGGAACCTAATGGCCTTTGTAACACCTCTAGGACTTCTATAATAAATGACGGTACCTATAGGAGGCACGAATTCGGTAGCCTAGTTTATAAGGACAATTACTAAGATTCTAGAGCGACATATCCTACACCATGCCTTGCCGTTTCTGGATAATATTACAGTAAAAGGACCACAGATAATGTATAATAGAGAAGAGAGCCTTCTAGGCGTATGTAGATACATTCTGGAACACATTATATAGCTAGACGGAGTGCTTGCGGATTTAGAATAAGCTAGGTGTATAATCTTAGGCGTAAAGTCTTATTTCTACAAAGACGAGATTATAGTAGTTGGCTACTACTGTAATGGAAAGGGATAATATCTAGAAGAGTTAAAAGTCGTAAAGATTATTTACTGGAGAGACTGTGAAGACGTCACGTCTGCCCGAGCATTTCTAGGAGTTGTTGTGTATTACCAAATATGGGTGGAAGACTTTGTAATAAAGGCAGAGCCAATCTTCTAATTGCTATAAGTGAACGTTCCGTTTGTATGGGGCATAGAGCAGATAGCCGCTATAAAGACTTTAAAGTATGTAATTACTACCGCACCCGCGTTGGTTTAACTGGATTATAGTAAGGGGGCTAGGCTAATTATTCTCGCCATTAACAGATGCAAGAATAGATAGGGGTGCGGTCTTATATAACTAGACGTGCAAGGTTGTTGCTATCTATATTAATACAAGAGCGGCATCTGGTCTCAAGCGGAGCAGAAATATAATTTAGGAAAGCTTAAGTATCGGGCATTACTGCATACATTAAAGAAGTGTTGAGTGTACCTATACGGCGTCCGCTTTACGGTTAAGATAGATGTAAATACCTTAGTCGCGCAACTGAATTGTGCTGCCACCGATTTACTAGGAGCCTTGATAACTTAATAGCTAGCATAAATCCAGTTATAGGACTTTAATGTCAGATATATACCAGGGAAGAAGAATAGCCTAGCTAATGGGCTGTTACAACGGCTACTAGATAGCAAACGGCCTGACGAACTAACTAAGGATATTAAAGAATTCATTAACTGTAAGCTGAGTACTTTAGAATACATGGCTAGCCTAGTTAAAATGGAGGTAGATCTGCCACTAGAGAACTTATATTTAGAGGAATCTTAGAAGATTGCAAAATAGCTAGTAACCTTACAATATCCAGAAGAAATAAATACTAAGGAATTTAAAAGATTTAAACGGTAAGCGCTGAAGTTCCTAGTGCGTAATTAACAGCTCTTCTGCTAACAGTTAAATAATGTGCTAATACGGAGGGTAATTAATAATAAGAATACTTAGCGAGAGATTATTAAGAGCCTTTATAATTGGAGTGGATATTATAGATGAGAAGGGACGTATTAGAGAGTCTTAAATTGATATTAGTGGCCAGGGCTATGGGATTAGATATTATAGCATATTAAGTCATGCCTATAATGCTAAGGGCGGCAGTTGGGATAGGAAGAAGAAGTAATGCACCCCATATAGAAGTCTACTTTATGGCAATAAGTAATAGTAGATATTATATTTATGCCAACAACCCGTCTTAGATTCTAATACCTAGCTACTACTTAAGAATACGTGTCTAAATAGGTGGAAGCCCAAGCCCTTTGGAAAAAGGATGTAAAAAGCGTAGCGAAGTTCCTCTATAAAGATGTTATCTATAGATGGGGAGTATTCAGACAGCTTTCTATAAATAGTAGCAGAGAAAATGCTAATATAACCGCTACGCTCACAGAGCTCTACAATATTAAAAGGGTTATGGCTTCCACATATCACCCACAGGGACAAGGCTTAATAGAGCGAGAGCATAAGCCTATAGTAGATGCTTTAGTAAAGATAGATGGCTTATAGCTGGATAATCTCCATACCGTTTTATGGGTAGATAGAATGACTATTAAGCGGCCTACGGGAATAACGCTAGTAAGAGTTATATATGGATATAAGCATGTCCTTCCTATTAAACTCTGCATACCTACTTGGCAAACACTGCCTTGGCAAATAGTTCGGACCACTATAGAGCTACTAGCACTCTATGCAAAGCAGTTTAACTGAAGAGATGCAGATATAAAAGAGGCTATTATGCATATAAGACAACTAAGGGTAACAAATAAGGAGTACTTTAATAACACCTATTACATTCGCCAGGACGGATTTAAGGTTGGAGATATAGTTATGCTCTATAATACGTAGCTTAAGTAAGATTATTCTAGCAGTTATAAGTTAGATCCGAAATGGCTAGGCCCGTTCTATATACGTAAGAGTTACCCGTATAAAGGATGGTACTTAATTAAGGATCTTAATAGCACACTATTCCGCAACTAAACTCTAGGGAATAGATTGAAGAAGTTCTACTAGTAATAGGTATCTAAAGTCCGCCAGGAAGACTGGCTTGACCAGTTAGGCGGGACTATGCTATAAGAAATGATAGTAGAGCTAGAGTCTAAGGAAGATGTAATATAAAAATCCACCTATATTATAACGCCGCGTAGTTTAAGAAGTACGCGTTTTAGAAAGGTTGTTTGATAGAACTAAGTATGAAACGTTTAACTAGGGGACAGTTAAGTTCTAAAGTGGGGGAGGGGACGTTAATAATAACCGCGCAGCCTATCTATTTATTCGCTATGTTTCCTAAAGCTCTTTCTATTTCTTATTTGCCTTTTAGCCACAGGAATCTAATGCGTGTTAACAGTAAGGTAAGGGTAGAAGAATATTTGCGTATAAATACCTAGATTTGTTTACTGCAAAGATATTAGTTCCGCTTACCGCCTTTACCAAGCCAATAGCGATTTTCTATGCCGGGCATAGAAAATTATAATTGGTCTATTTAGCAGTTAGAACTAGCAGAACTCTATACCACCACCCAGATTTAGTAGACCATTATAATTAGAAACCCTATTTAGAAATCTGCCCTCTTACCCTTAAATCTTAAAGATAGTTATAATTAGCTAAAGCGTAAACCAAACAGAATTAATAACAGCACGTTTATTATGTCTTTATTAAGCAGACTGTTGGTACTATATAAAGGAGCTAAGTACTAGATTAGTGACGTCCTTACAGAAGTCAGAGGCTTTGCAGTTAATTAGCGTTGTATAGTGCTTATCTAAATCTGTGACGAAATTTTCCTCTCTCGGGAAAACTACGCAGATGCTACTAGTATAGTAGTTAATTTTATTAACAATAATAGTAGGCTGCAGGCATCTCTAGGAAAGGACGCGTTTATGTTAATCTTTAGGGATATCTCTAATGTTAGTAAGATAGCTAAAGATTAGAGAAACCGGTGTAACAAAGCTAAAGAAACTATCTGAAAGGCCTAGGGACAAGATATCCTTAATGGACCGCTTAAATACGCAGTCTTCTATAACTTTCTCTCCACTATCTAAAAGCTTGTAGTCCATCCACTTTTTAAAGTTATAGCAAGAGTTAATAAAGCGCTAGTTAAGAGGCTTAATTATCTAGGACGCGGTATTAAGACTACCACTTAACTATAGCTAGCTGATTTCGCGCTCGCGCCTATAAAGTTAGGAAGGGTAATATTAGACCAGGTGGTGAATAAGTATGGTTTAAGGAGACACTTAACTAGCTTCCTTGTTTTAAATAAGAACCTGCCGCCAAGAAGTAGGAGATTAACTATAGTGGGACCAGAAGTCACCAATGTTGGAATTAGATAAGCAGGAGAGAGCTTAGCTCTTACACTATAAATATATTTATGATATGCTTCCGACGTAATAAATCTATTAGCTTTTTAGCCGTTAACACCTATTTAAAGAGGAGGCGTTAGTATTATGCCAAGCCCATCTTAACAAGAATTACCTATGTTAGTTAACTTGCCTTTGTCTTCTATAAACGAAAGTATTCTTGTAGCTAGAACGCCTATTGGCTCGCCCCCGTGGCTGCCAGTATTCTCTTTAAGAAGGAATCCAAGGAGAGGGCTAATGGTTGCTTACCCAGAAGTAGGAGGGCTAGGAGTAGAATTAATATTTAATAAAAACGTTATTAAGCCTAGAGATGATAAGGAGTATATTAAGGAGACCGCAGATGTTGTGGCAATACTCCATTTAAAATGAGGGTATAACTGCAAAGATAACATGCTAGCTTATCTTAAAGCGTCCCTAAACCGAACCACCAAAATTGAACTAACTGAGGTTATAAAGCTCTTGCATAGTTAGTATAGGGCGGCTGGTTCTAACCTGGAGATATATAAGGTCTGCTGGATGCATACGCAAGCCATAGGAGGATGTATAGGTTTAGCGATAAAGGGTTTAAACTATACCGCACTATGCCACAGACTCTGTTTAATATACCATACTCGCAATTATCTTGGCACTATAAAGATAGATCCTACTATGTACTCCTAGTTTAGAAAAGCTTATAAACCTCTAGTTCTATCTAACTTCTTAGGACCGTACAAGTTCATTTATAATTTAGTACCAAGGTTTTCCTATGATAGAGGGGCTTTGCTTAATTGGATGCTGTTACTAGACGACTAAGGTATATGGCAGTAAGACGGATCTATGGTTTTAAACGTGTTTGGATAGTAGTAGGATTTTAGCATTTTAGTAATAATTAATAAAGAAATATATATATACCGCTATTACCAGCGTCTAATTAATGGACGGCCAAATTATAGATAGTTAAGAATAATGGTCTATGGTCTCTGCTAGTAGCTAATAAGACAAGATCCTAAGTACTACTGTCTCTATTACGCTCTTAGGCCTAATAGCTGGTGGCGACTTATCTCCTATCCCTATTATGCAAAGTTCGCTGTTAAGGGAGACTCCATAGCTTTCTATTACATTAACGTAAACATTCCTTCTCTTATAGAGAGCGGGCGCGGTGCTGATATAATTTAAGGAAGCGTTTCTCTAGATAATAAGACTAAGGATAATTGCACGGTTATCCTACCTAGCATGCATTACTACTTAGAGTCGTAGTGGGCAGATTTTAAAGTGTGAGGATCAACTAAAGGCGATAGATTTATATATAAGATCTTAGATCAGAACTGGACCACTAAAGATATAGAAAAATACGCGACCGACTAGGTGGCTTAGCCGTGTGAAAAAGGAGATGTGTGTATAACCATGCCATACCTTCTTTATGGGGTAAAAGGACCTTTGACTAGGACCCAGCAAACAATACTACTATGGTTTGTTGGCGTTTAGGACGATTATAATAACCTTAAGGTTATAGAAGGAGGAACCTGGGCAGAGCTAGTAGATGCTTACTGAGACTTAAAAGCGCCGCCCTGTATACTATCTGGACATGCTAACCTTTACGGCGCAATCCCATATCGCTTTCCTGCGGCAGTTGAACTTATAGCTGCTAGCGCCTTGTCTGACGCCCTTCTGGGTAGACAATAATGGGACTCTCTAGCGGTGATCTAAGATTGTGATCTTCTTCTAACTGGTAATTAGAACGAAGTTATAAAATAGATGTATTCCTACCGTCTTAAAGCTGTTAAAAACTATAAGGATGCGTTTCAGATTATATATGCAGCTAAGATAGAGCGCTTTAATAGCCGCTTATACTTCTACTGCGTTAATAATGGAATTGACCCTTTAACTGTTGCGGTAGATCTAAGTAGAGTGCCCCCTGTTATTGCAGAAGGACAGAGTCATGTGGAGTTGCCTAAAGAGTTATAGGACAGAACTAAGCAAATAGAAAGATGTGAAAGAGCGAGGTTATCTAAAAGCCGCCTGTCTGATGTTGCTTGTACTGTCTAACTAGGCGGACGAGAGCGGTTTTGTTTAACTAGAACAGAGTCTCCTTGCTCACCATCTTGGGTTTGTGGCAAGGGTAAGGAGCGTATGCGGTCACCTGCTGCGCCTTTATTTTAAAGATAGGGAGTTTTGGAGGTTGTTAGGGGACAACGACTTAGGTGGGGGAGGTATATGGTGGGGTAAGTTGGCCCACTACATTCAGCATCCAGTTTGGGTATGGTTTTGGGAGAGCATAGGCCTCCTATAGGTATATAGATTGGCCCGCGGCCTTAGAGTCTTTAATAACTCGGACAGGCTTTATGGACAATTTGGGGGGATATAATACACTCTTTTCTCTTCTTCTTACTAACTGCTTTCCTACTGATTTCTACTGACTGACTACGACCGCCCGACGGACTGATGGTATACTGACTTCTCGTCTGGAGAGAGACCTTCCCTCCTATAGTAGTACTCCTGTTAAAGTAGTTCTAGGGTTTTCCCTTAGCCTAGGTAGCCGGCTACTGGTAGGTTATTGTCTAAACAAGGTTGTCTATAACTAATTGGGTTAGTTACGTGAGCTAAGCGAGCTTAGGAAATCCACCAAATTCCACCTATAGAATAGGAGAATTAAAAAGCATTAATCAAAATCAGTTACCACCTATACTATTGCAATAGCATTACGTATTACCGGAAGTGATACTAATACTAATCAGTGATTATAGATTAGGAGACGTATTATCTATAAAGAGAGACGAGCTTGATTAGTCCCTGCTAAAGGCCTCTACCAATCTCGCCTGCTAAGGAGCATTAGTTGACGTGTATTTAAAAAGTTAACCCCTATCTAATAGGCCCTTGATTTTTTATATACAGCCCTTAGGTGTTTAAGGAACCAACCCCTTTTAATAGGCCCTTAGTTCGCGTCTATTACGCATTTCGTACTACCTAGATTACATTAAGGAGTATTAGTTAATATATACTTAAAAAGTCAACCCCTATCTAATAGGCCCTTAATTTTTTATATATAGCCTTTAGGTACTTAAAGAACCGACCCCTATCTAATAGGCCCTTGGTTTACGTCCATTACGCATTTTAAACGCGTTAGGTACTTAAGGAACCAACCCTTTTAATAGGCCCTTGGTTCGCGTTTATTACGCGTTTTTTATTTAGAACCTAAAATTAAACTTGATAGGAGTCACAAGACAAGAATTAATATATTAGATATTAGGGCACAAGTTAACACAGGACAGGAGAAATGGCCTAAAGGTATTAACTTTTAGTCCGATGAAACTACCATAAAGGATATTAATAAATTTGTAAAGTTTAAGATCTTAGAATATAAAGCGTACAACCTCAAGGACAATAAACTATGGGAGGTCTATAAGGAAAATTTCCAAAACTTTATAATACAAATCTTTAAGAATTGCAACTAAATTGGTATTTAAAAGCTCCGAACGTTCCTACGGACTAATGGCGTATAGATAAGGAAGTATAGGAATACTATAGTCCCTAAATCGCTATTTAACACCTTATAAGAAGAAGACCCTATAGAATAGACTAAGCCTAAGATTAAGGAGTATATAGTAACTAGAGGAAAGTTTACCTTAGGACAAATTAACTACCTCTTTAAGAATAACTTCGCTAATACTAGTACTATTAAAACCCTAATCTTAATCTTACCAGCCATAAACCCTACCCTACTTATAATACCACCCACTATACCCTAACCTACCCCTATACTACCCCTATAATAGGAACCTAATTATATTAACTTAACCCTATAACTAGAACTACCTAGGGGACAGAGTTAAAACTAGGGTTTTAGCAAGGAGTTAACAAACCTTATAAAGATATATATGGAAGATAATAAGTATAGCGGAGAAGATAACAACTTTAACTTTAAACTTACTATCTTCTATAACCTCTATAGTAGAGCTAACGTACCCTAAGAAGCTAAGGTCAAAGCCTACCCTATAATACTACACGGTCTAGCACTTAACCACTACTATACTAACCTTAAAAACGTTACCCTAACCCTTTTATTTAACCAAATCTGTAACGCTATATGTAATTACTTTAAGGGACCTGAATACAGACGTGGTATATTAGGATAATGGAACTTAATAACTCTAAAGTCCACAATAGGCAAGAGTAAGAATGCTGGAAAATTAACCTTAGACTGCCTATAGTTACTTATTAAAGAACTAAGACACCTCTAGCATAGTCTTAACCTAGATTTACGTATAGATAAGTTCCTTTATAATAAGCTTATTAACGCCTACCAGGAGTTACTAGCGTGTTAATATGCCTGCTTTAAACATTCTAACAGCCTAACTAGCCTAATTAATAACTTATAATCCTCCATCACAATATTTAAAAAGTTAAATAGTAAGAACCCCCAAGCCTTCTTTACTAACCGCCGCTACTATAGACAATACCCTTAATTACCTTACAGAATATAATTATCCTTATCCGGCTAATATGCATTACTAAAGAAGCGCTGCTTTGTCTGTAATAAAGAAGGTTATTAGTTATCTAAACACTCTAAAGAAGAACGCGATGAATTAAAAAAGAAGTTTAAGGATAGATTTAACCGCCGCTTTAATAGATATGCCTAATAGTATATTACTGAGTATAAAGGAATAGATGACGATAGTAATAAACTTAACTTAGAATCTATTAATGAGGCAATAGAAGCTCTTATAATTGATATTAAGTTACTAACAGTATCTCTAACCTAAGAATAGACTGAACTGTTCCTTACCTCTTTCGGAACGATATAGCATAAAGGAGCTATTAATACTATAACTAACTTAGTAGACCGATCCTTTACCTATGCGATTACTGGCACTAATTTAATTGCTTACTATAATAACCTAGACCTATTTGCCTATGTTGCTGCTAGCTGGTATATATCTAACAAGTTCTACGGAGTAATGATTAATACTAGAGCTTTAAAGAGATTAATAGTAGGTTATGGATAATACCTCGCATATAGAAAGACCTATAATACCATTATTAATACCTTAAAGGCTGGTGCTATTAACGTCTAGTTTAGCATTAGTTCTACCTCTTCTATTAGCTCCATTACAGTTAATACACTAGTTGGCAACGTTGAGTTTTATATTATAAAGGCTAACACACCCTTCCTACTATACCTCGCAGATATGGATATACTAAAGGTCTATTATAATAACCTTAAGAACGTCCTAGTTACCCTAATAAAATCGGTGCTAGTGGTTCGCTAATTTAGTTACCCCTTTCTATTATAGGAAGAGTTACTGCAGTTATTTATAACCTACTTATTTAATTAAAACCCTTACTACCTAACTACTACTAAACTCCGCCAACTCCACCGTTGCTTTGGACATCTATTAGTAAACACGCTATATAAGGTACTAGAACGCTCTAGATATAATAATATTAATAAGCAGGCCATTAACTACCTTACTAAGTACTATTCCTACTGCTAGAAACACGGCAAGTCTCCTAAACGGTTTAAATTTATACTACAAGAAGACCAAGATTCCGATTTTAACCATTCTATTTTTGTTAATATTATGTATATTAACGGGAGTCCTATTCTCTATGTAATTGATAAAGCTACTAGATTTTAAGCTGTAAGATAGCTATATAATATCTCCATAAAATATACCTAGGACATCCTATAACTATATTAGATTGATACCTATATTGGACTACCTAACTACATTACCCATAACGCTAGGAATAACTTTGTAAGTAAGAAGTTTTAACAGTATGCTATAGCAATGGCTATATTAACTAAGAGCGTCCTAGTAGAAGCTTACTGGTCCATTAGAATGGTAGAAAGAGCTTATCTAATACTATACTAAGTATACTAGATAATTACAGATGAGCTATAGGACTTAGGAATAACCAAAAAACTAGCCTTATAAATGGCGGTAAAGGCCGCTAATAATACAGCTGGCCTAGATAGCTTAGTCCCAATACTTCTTATTTTTAGTGCCTACCCTTATATAAGCGAACTTAACCTACCAGCACCCTCTATTATATAGCGAGCGGTAGCTATAAAGAAGGCAATAGAGGAGATTGTAAGGATTAGGGTAAAGAAGTAAGTTAACAATGTACTAAACTAATAAAATGGTCCATCTGTTACTATAATCCACAACCTCCCCCTTAACTTAGACGTGCTTATATGGCGTAAAGGCAATACTAGACAAAGCGGCAGATGGACTAGCCTATTTAAGTTGCTTGGAATTAACGGAGAAATATATAAGGTATAACTCCCTAGTAGACCTACTGACTTTAGGACTATAATAGTAAAGCTATACCTATAACCTAAACTAGAAGAACCCAATAAAGAACTAGAGGAGGAGCCATCTAAAAAACTAACTAAGGAACTAACTAAGGAACTAACTAAGGAACTAACTAAGGAATTAACTAAGGAACTAATAACTACTGCACCCCTCTAAAGATTAAAATGGATATAACGATCGCCGATAAAGTCTTAGCAAAACATTACGGATGTATTAATATTTATTAATAACAGCCTAATAAAACCTAATACTATAACCCTTGAGTGCACCTTACTATTATTTATAGAGTCTCGACGCAAGGAGATAAACAGTTTACTTAAGAAAGGCGTCTTCAAGTTTATCGATACAGTAGACGTCCTAAAGGGAGTCAGAATCTTTAACTCCCAGTTCATTAATAAGATTAAGAACACTAGAACAGATAAGGCCTTTAAAAAGTCTAGACTAGTTATACAAGCCTATAATAACTATAGCAAAGATCTAGTCTTAATATAATTACCAACTATTTAACGTGTTAGCTAGAGAATTATCCTAGCACTTATAGTAACCCTATAAGGAAATAAAAGAAGACTAGCCTCTTTATACCTACGCGATATCTTATAAGCTTATATATAGTCCAGTATCTACCTAAATAGAGACTTCTTTATACGCCTCCTACTAGAACTTAAACTAAAGAATAGATTAATTCTAAGAGTTATTAAACCACTCTATAGTGTCCTAGAAGCCGGCAACTATTAGTTTAATATATACTACCGCCACCACCTTAATAAGCTATAGATAAACCAGTTAATATATAACCCCTACTTATTATACACAAATAGCAACGGCTTTAGAATTGTAGGATTGTAGACTAATAACATACTATTTTTTACTAATAAAACCTTTGCGGAGGCTGAAGAAGTTAGGCTTTAGGAGGCTAACTTTTTAGTAAAAGAAAGAGAGAAGCTTACACCAAATACCCCAATTAAGTTTAATGGAGGCTATATTAGGCAAAAAAAGGACTTAATAGCCCTTACCTAGGAACGTTAATGCTAGAACCTAAAGTTAGTTACTATAAAGGTTATAGACCTAACTAGCTCTAGAGGGGAAGTCCATAAGGCAGTTACACTAAAGAACCAGTACGTTATTTAGAGAGTAAGAGGAGCCTATATCGCCATAGTCTACCAACTAGAAGCTGCCTTTAACCTCTTATTTATAGCACAAGTTATTAATCTAAAGGAGGAGCACGCGAAGCAGCTTAATAAGCGGCTACAGTAGCAGATTAATAATCCCTTAAGAGGGCTCCGTTTTATACAACTCAATACCAGCAAAGACTCCTTTAGATTAATAATCTTTATAGACTTATCTTTCGCAAATAACCATAACCTCTCATCCTAAATTGGCTTTGTTATTACGCTTATAGATAAAGATAATAAGGCTAATATCCTCTACTAGTTATCTATTAAATATAAGCAAGTTACACAAAGTGTCTTAGCATCTAAGTTATATAGAATAGCCCACGGATTTAATACTAGAGCTGCGATTAAAGTAACCATTAAGAAAATCCTACAACTTAAACAACTACCGGTTATCCTCTACACTAACTTAAAATCTCTATATAACTACTTAGTCAAGCTTGGGATAATATAAAAAAAATAACTTATAGTTAACCTAATATGTCTATAACAATTATATAAAAGAAGAGAGATAGTAAAGATTAAGTAGATTAATGGAAACAGTAACCCTGCTAACGCTATAATAAAATTAAAGCCCTACTAGGCGTTAAAGGACCTAATTAATATAAATATAATTAAGCTACAGGTTACCAAGTGGGTAGAAAGAGGAGAAGATATAAAGGTAGAAACAGAGAGTATAAAGGTGCAAGGATAGTCGCTAAGGCGCTAGTAGTAAGCGAGCTAATAGCGATTTTCCATCCCCGGGATGGAAAATTGTGATTGGTCACTTTAACCATATAGTAGAATTTGGCAGAATCTAAGCGGAATATGGCAGAATTTGGCAAAAGGCGTGCTCAAGCACTATCAAAAACCAAATACTCCCAGTGTCTGAACGAGGTTATCTATAACTAATTGGGTTAGTTACGTGAGCTAAGCGAGCTTAGGAAATCCACCAAATTCTACCTGTAGAATAGGAGAATCAAAAAGCATCAATCAAAATCAGTTACCACCCATACTATTGCAATAGCATTACGTATTACCGGAAGTGATACCGACAGTTATATACATATTTAAGGAGCTTAAGCTTAAGTTTATTGTAATTAGGGACAACTAGGCGGTTTTGGTAGTATAAGCGGTCTCCGCAAGCTTTATATTTACTTAAAGAGATCTTTTTAGAGCGTCTAACGCCGTTTTAAATTAGCTTAAGTGTCTCTTAGATAAACTCATTATTTGGGTATTTATTAATTATAATCTGTTTAATTAATCAATCAGTTATTTTAAGGATATGTACTATAAGGTCTTTAGCTAGGGGATTAAATAATTTAGGATAAAGTAGGGTTTAATTGCGGTAAGTACGTGCTTCTTCCTATACTGTTGTGTCTTGTAAATGTTAAGTTAGGGCATTAGGTTTTTAACCTTAAACGCCTAGGCAGTATATAATTAAGAATTGGAATTGGGATAGATATTCTAACCAGCAGGCTTAACGGTGGCTTAGCTATTTTATGGTTATAAAGTACTATAGGTTCTTATAATTGCTAAGAACCTTAATTAGGAATCCAGCTTCTTCTAGTTCTAGTTACCATTGCTTAAAGCATCTAATAATAGCTAGCAATTCTTTATTATAGATCTTGTAATTACATTCGGCTAGGCTTAATTATTTTAAAAAGTATGCTATAGGGTGCAATACTCCTTCCTTATTATATTAAGACAGAATGCCTCCAGTAATATAATTAAATAAGTCAGCTTCTATAACACTTATTTAGTCTAGGTTAAAGTGTTAAAGCATAGGTTCAGTAGTAAATATAACCTTTAGATAAGCAAAGGCCTTCTTACATTTCTTATTAAAGATAAAGGCTTTATCCTTTTGGGTTAATGCTATAAGGGGTAAGACTAAGGCGGAGAAGTTATTAATAAACCGTTAATAGAAGTTGGCGAAGCCTATAAAGGCCCTTACGTCCTTAATATTCTTGGGTTCTTGCCAGTTTATAATTACTTTAACTTTCTTAGGGTCCATTTGTACGCCATCTATAGAAATAATAAGTCTAAGGTATAGGACTTCCGTTTTATAGAACCCGCATTTATCTACATCTAATTATAGGCTGGCTCCGCGCAAGGCTTGTAGGACCAGTTTAATATATTTTTAGTATTCAGCCAGACTATTGCTGTATATTAAGATGTTGTTAATATAAGCAGTATAAAAGACGTCCAGGTATAGATGTAGGGTGTTATTTACAAAGTGTTAAAATAAACTTAGGGCGTTTGTAAGGCCGAATAGTATTATTAAGTATTTAAATAGTCCGTATTAAGTACAAAATACAGTAAGCTATTTATCTCCCTTTGTAATACAGAGGCGGTTAAATGCGTGGATAATATTAAGCTTCGTATAGAAGCAAGCCTTACTTAATTAGTTTAGTGTCTCTTGGATTAACGGGATTAGGTATTAGTTCTTAATGGTAACAGCGTTAAGAGCTTAGTAGTCTATATAGAAGCGCAGACTACCGCTAGGTTTCTTAATAAAGATTACTAGTACGGCTATAGGTAAAGAACTTACTCTAATAAATCCTTTATCTAGATATTTGTCTGAGTACTTCTATAGTACCTAGAGTTTGTTTTAGGACATCCTATATAAGAGTCCAAATCCAGGATATTTTCCTTCTTTAACTACAATCTTATAATTATATAGACGGCGTTCTAGTAGCTTATTAGCTTCCTTTTGTAAGAATACATCTAGATAATTATAGTATTTTACTAGTACTTTTGTGGCGGGGTTAATGTGCTTCTTTAGTGCTAAGGCCTTCTTAATATCAGCTATTGTAACAGTAAAGATTATATATTCCAGTTTCCTGGCAAGTTATGCTAGCGGAGTAGCCTTAATTATATAGATATCTAAGGTGTCAAGTAAGCTTAAATTATCCTTAGTTTCTTATATAGTTTCTTATTTAGGTTTAGGTTTAGTGTTAGGTACAGAGTTAGTATTAGATTTAGGTTTAGGTTCTTTAAGTATCCTTTTTATAGTAGAATACTAGTTCTTCTGGTACTTTTATATGTTAAGCTTAAGCTTCTGCTTGGTTTAGGGTGTAGCAGTTAAAGTCAGTTCATGTGGTTATATATTATTTCTAGGTTCTTAGTAGATATTGGTAGAAATCTCATATTAGTGGAATTTGGTGGAATTTGGTGGAATTCTTAGGTAGGTGGAATTGGGTGGACTTTTTAGGTACAGTGTGAATATCAGTAGAAATTTTAGACTAATAGATCCTAGTAGATTTTTTAGATTTTAGTTTAGAGTCTAAGCAGCAAGTTATAAGGCACTTCTGCTTATAACAGGAGGCGGTAAATAGAAGCTTAAGGTTGTCCTAATTAATAGTTACCTTATATAGCTTTATCTAGGGTTATCTAAGGATTACTAGGTAACCCAGGATAGTTATAAAGAGCTTAATTAATTGTTTATGGTTTAGGTATTAGAGTCTTAGGGCCGCTATATAAGTAATACAGCCTAAGACAGTACGTTTGCTATTAAATCCAAATACGTTAATATGCCGGTTAAGGGGTATTAGGGTAAACCTATTATCTTATATAAAGATCTTATTAATAAATCCTATGCTGCTAGCTCCTGTGTTAATTAGGACTTAAGTATTAACCTATTAACCTTTCTGCTAAAGACGGTAGTTAATGGTTATACTACAATCCTAAGAGTTAGGTTTTGTAATATTTAATGCATTTAACGAGATCCTGTGATATAGCTATCCTAAAGAGCGACTTAACTCTAGGATATACCTTTTGGTGGCAAGTGGGAAGGGGTTCCTACAGAATATTAGTTATAACTTTATCCTTATAAGTGGTGCTTACTAAATACGGAGTTAGAGCTAGATAAAGATTAGGGGCGGTAACTAGAGGATTAATGTGGTAAACGGTTATTAGTGTTGGCCGTTTATAAGTTGTATTAAGGCATAGAAACGGAGCAGTATCTTAAGATATAATCCTTGCTTCCGCATTTAAAGTAAAGGCCTAGCTTAATGCGTTGTTCTTATTTAGGGGACCCTAGTAGAGCGTATCCTAGGGTCCCTGTGTTAATATCCATAGCGTTAGGGTGCTTAGGCTAAGACGATAACTTAGCGGACGTTTATAGAGCTGTCGTATTATATTAAGGAGTGGACTTTAGTGTTAGGTGTAGTATATCATTATACCATTTATTAATAATATTTATGCAGGCGTTAAGGGCTCTTAGTAGATCTATACCTATTAGGGAGGTTTTTAGTTTAGGGCTTAGGGACTTAATAAGGCTGTTAACTAGTGTGGAGTTATTCCAGCCTGTTTCCTTTACGTAATAGTTAAATTTAGAGAAGTATACTAGGAAGCTTTTCGTTCCTTAAATTATATAGTTTATCTTCCTCTAAGTAGTAGCTTAGCAGTTTAGGTTACTATATGTGGCTTTAAGTAGTATAACTAGGCTTTATACTAAGTTCGGTTAAAGGGGTTTAATAAGGTTAGCTATATCTCCTTCTAGTTAACTTAGGGTGTAGTAGAGTTAGTTAGCTTTAGTTAAGTAGTAGTTAATATTACCAGTTAGCTTATTTTTAAGCTAGCTTAGGAATAATTAGAGTTCTTATTATTTACTAGTAAATATTAGAGGGTCTAGTAGTTGTTTAAATTATTACAGTACGGTAGTCGGTTTAAGGTAAACAGTTACTATAGGTTTAGGACTCTCGTCCCGCGTATTTATCTCTAATGAAGGCATTTAGTCTTAGAGCCCTAGTATAGGCATCTTAAGGGTGCAGACTTCTTCTTAGAGGTCCTTAATTATTTATAGGTGTCGTGCCTTTTAATCGGCTTGTTATTAAGTTAAAGTGGCTTAGTTCTGTGCGAGGGCGTCTATAAAGGACTTCTATATCTCTGCCAATTGTTCTTAGAGTACGGATATAATGCCGGCGGCTGTTATAGGGGCTTTAGGGTTGTTCTATATTTCAGAGGGTAGTATATAAGGTTAACATAATATAGTATTACGGAGTGAGTATAAGCGGTAATAATATATAGCAAAGTAGATATTATTAAGCTATATATATAAACTGTGTAATAAAGTTAAGACATTATATAAGGAAAGAAGGTAAGGAACAGGAGGAAAGGGGTATATATTATTAACTTAGTTGCTTAGTTAATACGTACATAGGGCGGAATATGCTTTAGGTTATAGTCCTAGTGGAACTTGGCGGAATGTGGCAGAATATAGTAGAGGACGGCAAACTGCCGTAGATTGCCGTTATGTGATGGCAAATTGCCTCGGATTGCCGTCATGTGTCTTAATTGACTGAGTCGTTAATATGGAGGTCGAGACGGTGAAAACAGGTAGACGTGTGTAAGGTGTTACGGAGGTGTCCCGTGACATGGTGCAATATTAGTAGTCTGGAGGCGGCGTAGTATACGGACCCATTATAAATTAAGCTGTATATCTTTCTTAAAGGCCTAGTCCCTATATATAGCATTAGCCTAGTAAACAGTGTCTATCTATAGCCACATAAGATTTTCCATTATAATACTAATTTCCTTTATAAAAGAAGGTGTTAGGGGTAGGGTTTTGGGCTAGATAAGCCGTCTACTCTATATACTAAGCTGTAAACCTAGATAGGCTAGCCATTTTCTTCCTAAGATTATATTATAGCTTCCTAGGTCCATAATAAAAAAGGGGACGTTATACTGCCTTTGTCTATCTACATAGAGGTAAATCCGCAAGATAGTTATAATAAGTAGTCCTATCTATCTGTTATACCTATAAATAGAAATTGGTTTGGGCAGTTCCTTAAGGAGTATATTTAAAAAGTTAGCCAGCTTTATAGCACACTGTGTGTCTATTAAGGTAAAAGTATTTACTCTAGAGTTAGCTAAAGTAGAGGTTAAAACTTAATATCTATTACAGAATAAAGTATAAGGGATAGTATAGCTTCTTCCACTAACTAGTTAACCCAGATTAATATATAACATATTAATTCCTTTAACCCTAGAGAGGAGTCTTACTTTAAGGTTCCTCTTTTTTTAACTCTATACTATCCTCCTAAATTAATAGGACCTTATTTATCTTTGCCGCTATTAGGTAGTCTTTTATAAAGTAGTCTTTCTAGCCATATAAAAAGCAGGCTCCTTAATTACTAAGGGCCTATCTATAAGGGTTGCTATATATAGGTTAAGTATTCGCTAGACCCATAGTGGGGCTAGCTGTATAGTTAGTTTATGGCAGGTAGTATAGTCGGTGCTATAGGGGTTATAGATCTTACTGGGGCGCTATAACCCATTCTTATAGTACTTATATTCTGGTTAGCAGAGCCCCCAGTCTTATACCGCTTAGTATATGCCTTAATTTAGCGGAGGCCTTAATTAATAGCTAGGCAGTGGTCCGTAAGTACCTTTAGCATCTATATAGTAGTAAAAACTGGCAGTATAGCGCGCTATAGGTCTAGGGTAAGCTTATTAAAGAGATCTAGCATTAGGTCTTTATAAGGAATATAGGCTTAGCTGGCTAGGTATAGAAAGCGGGTCTAAAAGGCTAAAAAGGGTTCCGTTATTTTTATATTAAGGGCTTTATAATTAAGGCGGGCGTTCTATATCTTAAAGGGGTCCTTATAAATAGAAGACAGGTAGTTAATTATCTCTTCTTTAAAAAGGAAGGGGTCTGCCAAGTCCTGGGCGTATTACAGGTATAGATGCGTCTATACATCCCTGCCAGTACGGCTAAAGACATAGGCCATTTTGGCTTAAGTAGTAGGGAAGTAGTCTGTATTAACTTTAAGCTTGTCTTATAGTTAAAGCTTCTAATTATTAAATATAGGGTTAGTTCCGTCTATAAGCAATAGGGGGTCTATAACCTTTACGGACCGCGATAATACTAATACTATATATTAGGCTAGGGCCTTAAGGACTACAGTAAGTCTTTAGGTGTCTAATAACCTCTTAGAGGGTATAGGGGTATCTCTAGTTTTAAGTAGCTCTTAAAGTTATTTAATTTTAGTATTAGCTGCTATAAGTTCTTCCTAGGGGGTTAAAACGGCGACTATTTTACTATTAGAGGTATTTGCGGGTCCTACAGTGGCTTTACTAGCTACTATATTTCTTAGCATAGTAGTAGAGGTATTAGGTAATTTCTGGTGTTTGTTTATTTCCTAGGGGTTCTAGTCTATACATATCCTACTCTTAGGTTTCGCGTTCTATTTATATTTTTTTAGTTCTTAGGGTTTACCCTATCCTTATAGTCCTGGTAATGTCCTTAGGGTCTTATTCTATGTCCTTGTCCTATTTATAGCCTTATAGATATATTTAAGTTCCTTCTTAGGAAGAAATAGTGGTAATAAGCTTTAGATAATATTAGCGACTTAGTTAATTAAGGTATAAGCACAGCAAGAAGGGACGCGCAAGCCTATATAATTAGAATGTCTATAAACAAGGATCTAAAGCTAAAGAAAGGAAACAAGAAGAACGGAAGCACCGCTTAAAGTTATATACAATCTTCTGGTCACGTAATGGCAACTTGCCGCAACTTGCCATTATATAACGGCAGTTTACAGCAATCTAACGGCAATTTGCCAGTGCCGTAACAAGCCAAGTCTATAGGTTCTATTTTTCTTCTACTATTAGCCGTTTTTAATACTTAAATGGTCTATTTTTAAAGGACTATAGACTAATAAGTCCTTTATATCTTTATAGTAACTCTATAAAGAAGGAGTTAATAAGCTATATCTTAGTGTCTAAAGAGTTTATACTTAGTTCTGCCTATATTTAAAAGTTAAGTTACTTTAGTCTTAGTAGTATCTAGGTCTATAATATAATTTTTGTAGTTATCTAATTATCTAAGTCCTATTTACGCCTTATAAAGGCATCTATATTATTAATAGCGCCCAGTCTATATATAGTTAGAAGGTTAAACTAGGATAAAATATCTACCTAATGCGCCTACTGGGCTGTAAGGGTTTTGGTTATTATAAAATGTTCTAAGGCCTTATAATCTAAAACTATCTAAATTCGCTTAGGGATCTCCTCCAGCTATACGCGTTAATACTAATAGTTAGAGATAATAGTTAGCATTTATTATAAGTATAGAAGTTTAGCTTAACGTTTATTAGTCTTTAAATAGTATATAATAGAGCACTATTCTCTATTTAAAAATAAACGCCCGCTATTACGCTATCTAAGGCATTAATTTCTACTACTAAAGGCCGTTTTAAATAAAAGTAAGCGAGTAGTAGAGTAGGAATTAACTATTTCTTAAACTAATTAAAAGCCTACCTATATACAGCAGTAAAGTAAAAGAGTTAGTCCTTTTAGATAAGATAGTTAAGAGGCTAAATAATCTTACCGTAGTCTTTAATAAAATATTAATAGAAGTAATAGAAACCTAAGAATATCTATATTTATAACGGCTTAAATGAATGCCTCTAAACTAAAGCTTAAACGAATATAAACATAACGCGTAAACGAATACTATATTATAAAGATATTAGAGTAAAAAGAAGAAGAAAAGGTATATATAGAAGGGAGAGACGTACTATATACGTGTTCTTTACTAAACTTTTAGCCAAACCCCTAACTAGGACTCCTTATCTAGGTAACGCGCCCTAGCGCCGTTATAATACTCCCTTTACAGTCCATAAAGACTTCTACTAGTTAATTATAGCTATTTTCTCTAAGTGACCCTTAATTTCGTCTATATAAATAATAAACCTTAAGGACTTTATAGACTTACTTCTCGTATTCTATATTAGGAAAATGTTTATACCTTCTAATAGGTTTTATTAGGGCTATTAGGATTTCTAAGAGATACTTATACTTAGTATTATATTATAGTTTGTTGGTTTATTAGAAGCTCGCCTAGACCATATAGATTACTATAACTACTAGGACAATTAGGACAATAATAATAATTTTTTATATTTAAAAACGAGATATATTAATACTTTAGTATTTATAGCTAGTTTAAAAAAATATATAACTAATTTAATTATATTATAAGCTAGGTCTTATTTTATATATAAAATAATTTAAATAATCTAAATTAATCCTTCCTACCTACCACTTATATTTATTTATATCTATATCTATTATAAAAGCCCTATATTATTTTAAAGAGATAATTACTTAGGTGTTAAGCGATTGATAAGAAGATAAGGGAGAAGTCTTTATAGAGGCATTAAATTGTTAATTAGTAGTATTCCTAACTAGGCCTAATACTTACCTACTTACCTACTTACCTACTTACCTACCTACCTACCTACCTACCTACCTACCTACCTACCTACCTACCTACCTACCTACCTACCTACCTACCTACCTACCTACCTACCTACCTACCTACCTACCTACCTACCTACCTACCT
>Ga0307507_10003418_pt1 | contig 30843 bp, 6 predicted proteins | sample 7_EM_MG_FD_207223 | JGI IMG/M metagenome (GOLD analysis project Ga0307507, IMG submission 207223) | Populus trichocarpa ectomycorrhiza microbial communities from riparian zone in the Pacific Northwest, United States - 7_EM | ecosystem: Host-associated > Plants > Roots > Unclassified | place... | reverse complement strand
TATTATTTATTTTGCTAGCCTTATAAATAGCTTTAAAGTAGCTTTTATTTATTTAAAATATGTTATTAGTATAAAAGAGGTAAATATAATTATGGTTACCAAATGCGTAGATTACTGGCAGGTTGCGTGTAGGTTGCGCGCAGGCTGCGCGCAGGCTGCGTGTCAAAAAAACACGACATAGGCTAGTCGGTCGAGTTGCTAAATGACCTTAACTGCGCGCCAATTGCGTTAACCACCAACCATTAAGGCCATTGAAAGGGTACTATATTTTACCGATGTCCTAAAAAGACTCTCTCTAGCTTATTACTTATTGCTAAAATTAATAAAATATCAATTGCTATATACGATAATCTTAGCCAGCGATTTCTTTGTTAATTTTAAGACTACTATTTAAGAGTAGATAGCTTCCCAATATTATACGGTTCTCCATTACTATAGTCTTCGTACTTATCCTAACTTACTAGGCAAGCGTACATTCCTAGATCTTAAGCAATTATATTAAATCCATTAAGATCCTAATTTTAAGAGAGTTTCCTTTTATACAAGGAAGAAGTAAAAGAAGTAGGCGCTTTTTCCCAATAAGACTCCTAAAGCTCTTTAACCTTTTATAGTATTGGCTTTTGCTATTTAGCCTTCCAGTTTACGCGAATATACTTTATATAATAGTGTGGATAAAGAATAAGGGCAGTAGCGTAAAGAGGAGAGTTGTTAGTTTTACTATAGTACTTATTAAAGGTCTCCTACCCCTTCCTAATTTAGGAGCTAAACTCCTTATCAGAAGCATGCTTAAACTACTATATAGTATTAGCTTCGCCTAATCCAGTAGAAACTAGGAATTCTGCTTATAAGGGCCTTTTTAAAGTGCTTAACGAGAATATTCATAGTAAAGAGTACTCTATTAATTGTCGCGTAGTCTCCCTAAGTTTTTGGGGTTGCTTAATAGAATGGTTAAAGAAACGTCTTAGTCGTATAAAGAAATTTCCAGTCCTTTAGATAGAGATACTCCGTCTAGAGCGTAGTAAAGTAGTTCTTTAAATATATATCAATAGCGCTTAACTGTTGTTTAGCTATAGCTAGTATTTAATACCAGCTATTCCATCTCGTCCAATTATTAAGTAGAATTATTCTTCCTGCTAGATCTTTAAACTCCCTTATATAACCAGCCGAATTGCGGATATGTATAACGATGTTATAAAGCTTTCTAAGTAGTCCCATAGCCTAAAAAGATACCCTTTACTCATCTTCGCCTTTTACTTTTACTTTTACTTCTTATTTATTATATAACTTAAGTTATTCTATTTTAATTAGGCCCTTAAAAAGAAAAGCTTATATAGCTAAGTTAATAATATAGCTGGTATAGCAGATCCATTAAAACGTAAAATCCTAATTAACGTTCTCTTTCTTCTAAAGATAATTGGCTACTATACGGTAAAGCGTATTATTTAAAGTAGGGTTATCGCAAATAATAGAACTAGGCTTTTATATAATTCTATAGTCCTAAGGCGCTAAAAAAAAGAGTAGTAAATTACTCTTCTCTATTATAGTTTGCTACCATATAAAGGGCAAGGAGTGCTTTAATAAGTACTAATTAATAAAGTACGCGCCAATCCCAGGGAGAAGAAGCCGATTTAGGGAGGTCTAAATATTAAGTAAAACGTAAATACTTAATAGTGTTAATGGAAGCTTCTTTTATATAATATCTTTTTAGAATTATCATAATTTCTTAATCTTCTTTACAACCTTAGAGTGTGCTATAGTAATCCGGCCTTCCACTTCTAGATTTAGAACTCAACAAAAGGTATAGAATTTAGGCCATTTAATAACGCGGAATGGAAGGTTTTGTATAATAATTAATAAGACCAATGCCTTATTAATAAGGTCCTAGTTTAGGACTTTTTAAAGAACCTAGGTATTAAGCTGTTGCGTTTAACCTATGGATATTACTTTAGTATAAAGCTATCTTAGTTAATTAAGCGCTGCTAACTAAACTTAGCCTAGAGTTAACTTAACCTTAATTTTATGCTTACTCTTAAAATAAAATTGGAAATTATTACTAGCTAGAGTATTATACGGTGGATCTGTATAGTATTTGCAGTAGAAGATGCGGTTTTTACCGGCTCTTTAGCCTAGGGTAAACAAGCGTACCTCTATGTTTTAATAGCCAAGCGTTTTCTAGTCGGTTTTAACTTTGTTTTAATTAATTCCTAGGTTAATAAAGGCGCAAGAAAAGACAAATCTGCCTTAGAAGCCATTTGTTATAATAATAGAAAATTTTTATAGGTTATTAATAAGACCGTCAATTAATATTAATCTTATTAATCCTTATTAATAACGATATTAATTAGTAAGATTAATAATAAAATTATTAACAACTACGCTGATATATAGAAACTCTATAGACTCCCTAAAATAATTATCTCTAATAAAGGTAGCTAGTTTATTTCTGTATTCTAGAAAGAACTAACTACCCAACTTTATATTAAAGCACTATTGTTTATAGCATACTACTTAAAAACGGATGTTAAATAGAATGTGTAAATACTATAATAGAATAGTATATTTAGATATATATGTTATATTTACTAAGTTTACCATAAATAACTCCGTCTTAGAAACTATAAAGGTCTCTCTGTTTCTGGCTAACTATAGCTAGTATCCATAAATAGGTTTTAAACCCTTTAGTAATATTTCTCATCCTACCTATTATACCCTATAAGTTATAGAAGTAAATAAATTTATAAAGAAGATAAAAGAACTATAAGAGTTTCTTACTAACGAAATAATATAGGCCTAATCTATCTATAAAGCCGCAGTAAATAAGAACTGAACCCTAGTACCAGCCTATTAAATTAGTAACTTTATCTAGCTAGATATAAGAAATCTAAATATAAAATAACCTATTAAGAAACTTAATTAGAAGAATGCTAGCCCTTATAAGATTAAAAAGGTTATTTTTTCTTATGCCTACTAAAGCCCCCTAATACGGTTTAAATCTACCCTATATTCTATATGTTAGTCCTTTACCCTATTACCCCTATATTAAACGCCCTACCTAAATAAATCTAGAACCCTCCTCTACTAGTTAAAGCAGATAGTAAGGATAAGTACTTTGTTAAAAGAATTAATAATATTAAGTATAATAAACGGAAATATAAATATATATACCTTATAAAATGGAGAGGCTTTATTAAGCCCTTATAGGAATCTATTAACTCTATAGAACTTATATAAGCTATAAAAGACTTTTATAAACTCTACCTAGAACTACTATAGCCCTATCTTATAGAAGCTTAAGTTTAAAAGGGGGGTACTGTTATTGGACACCTCTGTAATACCTTATACACATTTACCTATTTCGATTAATATAGTAAAAAGATACCAACCATAAGACGGCAATCTAACGGCAATCTGCCACATTCTACTATATTCTACTAAGTCTATTAAATCCTACTAAGTTCTGCTAGGACCGCTACTTAAATCCTATTCTACTCCATATATATATTAACCAAGCAACCAAACTAATAATATATACCCTTTCTTCCCGTTTTCTTACCTTCTTTCCTTACGCAACGTCTTAACTTTATTATACAGTTTATATATATAGCTTAATAATATCTACTTCGCTACATATTATTATCGCTTATACTTACTCCGTAACAGGTTCGTTAAATATATAATCTAGATCTTACTTTTAGTAAATACATTCTAAACTAATTATAAATAAATACCTAACGTCTTTATAGAAAAGTTTCTTTAAAGTCCTACCCAAAATAGTTTTGTATGTAGTATAGAAAGGCTTTTTTAGTATAGATTTATGCAAGCTTTACTACCGTAGATTATATTACTAGAATAATTTAAAAAGAGAAGCTTACTCTATACCTAGAAGGAAAAAAACTAGTAGGGGTAGTATTTTTTTTTATATATCCATTGTATTATACTACGTATAATACTGCGCATGCAGCCTTAGGCTATGGCGCTATAGTTCTATATACATAAATCCTTTTTAGGCAGCTTAACATGTACTAGTAGCTATATCCTAGTAGTTTATAACCCCTAAACTAGGAGTTTATAGTTCCTTAGTAAAACACCAAGTTACTACAACTACTAGGGAATAAGAAACGGTAGGAAAAACCATAAGAAACCCTAACACCTATCCCTCTCCTTTTGCAATTTATTTCTATCCTTTTGCTCTCTAATATCTTTTTAAGAGCCTAGTAGGAGTTGCCTCCTTCTAGAATCCTATTTGTTTTGTTTTATTCTTCTATAGAGCCTTCTAAGCTAGTACTACCTACTAGCTTAGCTGCTTTAAGAACCTCGCAGTCTTTACTCTTAGCAAAGTGGTTTTCTTTACAGTTAATACAAAGAGGGGTAGTATACTTATAGGGCTTGCCTATTATTATACAGGTAGAACAGGTGTAGTCTTTAGATAGATATATAGCCGCATAAAATCTATAGGCTCTAGTAGAGCATCTATCTCCTATATAGCCAAATTTTTGGCAGCTAGTGCACTGCGTAGTAGGAGAGGCTTCGAGGTATTTTACTACCTTAGTAGCTGTACCTGCAATTAAAATCTCTTTTGCTTAAGGATTTCTTGTCCTTTACCTCGCTCTCTATAGTAAAAACTATAGAGCCAAATCTGGTTTATAGATTATATCTTTTTATACTAGATAAGACCCATCTAGGTAGTCCTTGTATCCTTATAGGATTAAAGGTCTTAACTTCTTCTTTTAGAAGCTTAGAGCCTCCCTTTCTTAGAAAAGGCAAGGTAGGAACCCTATAGGCTATAACTTAAACCTAAGGTTCTAGTTTTTGTTCTCTTTGGAAGGTAAAGCAGTTATACCAGATATTCTTATATTTAACTAGGAAATCTGCATTATACTCTTCTATAGTTATAAGGAGAATTTTTTCTTTCCCTTTAGTTCTAGCTATAGACGCTAGTACTAGCTTTTTGACTTGCAGTTTTAATGCAAATAGTTAATTGACTTTGTTCCGTATAGAGAAGGTATCTAAAGGTTAGTCCTTTTTATCTATAATTAAGACTAGCTCCCTTTCTTATAGCTACTTTTTCTTACTTCTAGTAGAAGTAGAACTTCTACTAGAAGGAGAAGGTATAGAGGGTGGTGGTGGTAGTAATAAAGAGGGTAGGGAGGACGAAGAATGGGGGTTCTTTTTTAGCCTCTCTACGTAAGTTTTCTTAGTAGGAGCTACCTCCTTACGGAGAGCTCTTACTTCTTCTACTAGTCCTCTTAGGACGTCTTTTGCCTTTTCTTTTCCTTTTATAAAGGGGCTTTCTCCTGCTAGAATACTCCTTATATAGTCCTCTAGCTGGTTAACTTGTTCTTTTTCTTCTTTTTCTTCTTCTTCTAGCCCTTTATAGGCCTAAGTTAGGCTTTCTAAAGCCTTTTATAGGTATTGTTTTAGAGAAAGGGGAGAGAAAGGTATGCTAGGTATACTATCCATAGTAGTTATTAGTTTTGTTATCTTTTTTATAGGTTTTTGGTTTTGGTTTTCATTTTCAGGAAAAGACTAAGAATGTCCTCTCTTTTCTCCTACCCTAAATAGGCCAGAAGAAGAAGAGGGAAGGGAAAAAGTAAATATATTAGACTGATGATTACTTATTTCTAAGGGAGTTTTTTTTTGGCCTATTGGGCCTCGGTATTTTATAGGGGGGTTTCCTAGTTTTTATAGTAGATAATAACCTCCTTAGGTCTCTTATCTTCTAGTCCTAGAGGTGAAAAACTAGGCAAAAAGCCTTGCTAGTTTTTACTATCCTTTTACGCCCTTTCTTCTTACTAATCCTACTAGAAGATTTCTAGGGAGATTAGGCTAAAGGTAGCAGAAAAACTGGCTAAAAAAGACTAGTATAGTTATTTTCTTTTCCTATTAGAAGTAGAAAAAACTATTAAAAAAAATGACTTGTTAGGCTTTTACTAGCAGAAAAGCCCTAAAGGCAATCCTCCTTTTATTAAAGAAAATTTGACTAAAGGAGATATAGAAAAGTACCTACACCCCCCATTTATTAGGCTTTTGCTTTTTATAAAAGAAAAGCCTAGGAAAAGTCTATGTTTTTATTATTTTAGTGTCCCTATCTATGCCTCGCTTATAAGCTAGAACCACCCCTTTAAAGAATTTTTTGTTTGGGGAAAGGGAGTAAAACGACAAATAAATCTACCTCTAGCTCGTTAGGTAGTGGTAATTAGGTCTTAAGAGTTGGAAAATCAATTGTTTTTAATAGGGAGATGGGTATCATAAGTCCTGAAGTGCGGTGCTACCTTTTAGTAAGGTTATATAAGATAATACTAAAGAGTGTACCCATTAGATTATTAGCAAGATTAAAGATTAATCCCTAAACTAGATTGCACTAAATCAGCTTAATAAAGAGTAAATTACTATATAGCCGTAGCTGCAACCCTTCCTAAAGAAGTGGACTTAAGATCCGTATATCATATAATACAATTACGCAGAACTATTCTGGAATGGGATATAGCTCAACCACCACAATTTCCGCCAGTTTATAAACTTTATAGAAACTCGTGCTTAACTAATAGATCCAGAGCCCTTTAAAAACAAGGACGGTAGCATCCGTAAAAAGGAGAGAATTAGATTTATCTAGGCTAGAATTAAGCTAGCAATTTGTGACGAAATAAAGCGCGTGGGAGCCCTATTGCGGATTACTATATATACGGATTTCGAACGAGCGGTTCTAAACGTTAAGAATGCAGTAAGGAACCAGACCTCTTCCAGTAAGAAGCTAGGGGGTAATTAGAAACGCGGGCACTTTAGTAGCAATATAGGGCAGACCTAAACTTTAAAGAAGCCATTCTTAAAGAGAAATCTGGAAGGGTTAAAGTTAGGGACCTTAAGTAATAGGAAAGACTCCTAGGGCCAACCCAACACCTATCCGGCACCCTTACGGGAACATTCTGAAAAGTTAAGAGAAAACTTCTCCGGAGGCAAACCTAATTAGAAAAATAAGTAGGGCGATAACCGCACTAATAATCTAAAAAAAGAAAAGCCCTAGTTGCGGACCTCTCCTAGCTGTAACTAGGGTAAAATACGGAAGGAGAGACTCTCTATATTACTATTAAGCTAGAAATGGTACTCTCTATGGGTGAAGTACGTTAGTTCTAAGTACTATATAACAGCGGCGCCGAAATTAATCTTATACGATATAATTTGGTAAAAGAGCATAAGCTTATCCTATTGCTAAAGTGGCGGAAACCTATTATAAGGTTCCTAGATAAGTATTAGATTAAACTATATAGTGCCTATAAGCTTACAGTGTTAGTGGCCGATATATATAACCGCACTAAGGTGGTCGGCCCGCAACCCTTCTAGGCGGCTGACTTTGTAGGCTACAACCTTATTCTTAGATATCCTTGGCTTGCGGAAGTAGATTCTAAGATACGCTTTAAGACAGGAGCCTTTAAATAGTGGAACAATAAAGAATCGGAAGGGCGTATTTTACTAATAAGCTTGAAAGATATTCTAGAAGATATAGCTCTAGGAGAAATAGTATACGCCTTATACCTAAAGGAGTATCGGATCTAACCTCTATTTTATAGCAAGATGGGTATAGAGCCTAGTATAGGCGATAACCCTTCCATAACGGATACCCTATGGGGAACTACCGGATAGGTCGCAGAGATACTGCAGGAGGCGGCAATCTTAAAGATCCTATAAGATACTTCTACCGCTATAGGTTACTCTGGCTTAAGCAATACACAAAGAGTATACTACGACACCTTAAACGCTGTGTTAAAGAGTTCCCTACCCTTTACTGGCTACCGCATAAAACTGTCCAACGTATAGTGGCAACTATATACAAATAGCTACTATAGCGCGCGACGCTGCCTGTAAGCGTCCTAAGGGACCTCTAGGACCTACCCGACAATGACGCGGAGGACAAACACGACCCCAATTTGTCGAATATCCTAGTAGGCCTAAGGGACTTACTAAGGGTATTTTTAGGCAGGCGAGCAAAAGCCCTTTAGTGGAACTTGGAATACAATTATATAATTAATTTAGAAAAAGGCAAATAACCACCAAACCTTTCTATCTATAACCTTTCTTATAAAGAGCTTGAGATCCTACGGGAGTACCTTAACGGCTTACTAAAAAAGGGATAGATACGGCCTAGTAAGTTGCTAGTAGGCACGCCGATCCTCTTTATCCCGAAACCAGATAGGACTATAAGGCTATACGTAGACTATTGCGGTCTTAATAAGATTATAATTAAAAACTGTTACCCACTACTACTAGTTAGTAAAATGCTGGATTAACTATCTAGGGCGAAGATTTTTACAAAGCTAGACCTATAAGACGCCTATTATAGGCTCCGTATTAAAGAAGGGGATAAGTAGAACACCGCTTTTAAAACCTAATACGGCTACTTTAAGTATATAGTAATGCCTTTTGGGCTAGCTAATGCGCCTATAATATTTTAATCATATATTTATAGAGCCTTAGGGGGACTAGTTAACCGTATATATATTATTTACCTAGATAACATTCTAATCTACTTAGAAGATAAGAATTAGCACAAGCAACACGTCCGCGAAGTGCTAGAACGCTTAAATAATTAGGGCCTCTACGCCAAGGCGTTAAAGTATATCTTTAACACTAAGCAGGTCGAGTTCCTAGGTTACATCGTAACGCCTATAGGTATAGTTATGGACCTAGTACAAGTATAGACAATCTAAAAGTAGCCGGAGCTAGAGAGCTACTAGGATGTTTAAGTGTTTCTAGGCTTTGCCAATTTCTATAGGCGCTTTATCTATAACTACTCAGATGTTACCTAACACCTATCTAACTACGTTACTAAAGCTTCCTAAGACCTGGCCTAAGAAGCAAAAAGCTTAAAGGCGGGAAGGAAGAAAACCAAGAAGGGACTAACTAAATAGTATAAACTATAGATATGGCCCAGAAAGGTCCAGGAAGCCTTTCGGGAACTACGCATAAAGTTTACAGAAGCTCCACTATTACGGAATTTCAACCCAAATTAGCCACTAATAATGGTTACTAATATATTAAATTTTGCCTTTGCTAGTATCCTACTGCAACCTAATAGGCATCCGGATGCTACCTAGCTCTACTAGAGACCGGTAGCATTTTACAGCAGAAAATTCTAGGGACCTAAAGTTAGGTATTATACCCACGACAAGGAACTGCTTGCCATAGTCAACTGCTTTAAATAGTGGCAACACTACCTTAAGCACGCGAGCTATACCACTCGTGTACTCTTAGATTATTATAATCTATACTACTTTATAACTATAAAGGAGCTTATACTTTAATAAGCTAGATAGGCAAAGGAGCTTACGCAATTTAACTTTAAAATTAAATATAAGCCAGGGGAAAATAACCCTGCTGACGGACCGTTATAACGGCTAGACTATGCCAAAGGCTTTAAAATAGGAGAAGGAAAATAGATAATAGATATCTTACTCCCTATATTACAGAATAAGCTCTAGGTGTGGGATGCTTAAGCACCTATAGCTTTATATACCAAGTCTTAGGCGGTGTAAACCCTATTAGTCTCTACTAATGTTCCAGCTAGTACCCGGTCCGTTACCAATAAGGGTCTAAAAATACCTAAATAGGATATCCCTAACACAAGTTCGGAACCTAGTAATACACCACCCTTAATTACTAAGCTATCCCCTTAAACTAAAAGCGAAGCTATAGAGCAATTGGAACCCAGAGCCCTGCAATAACTAAAGGACTTTAACCTTGTAGCGGCCTTCCTAACGTACGCGTACCAAGAAGTTATAAGATCTATAGTACTATCTAGTTTTATACTTAGAGTAGTATAAGGCGAAATAGCTTTCACCCAGGAACTATCCAAAAGGTTAACAGATCTTATCTGTAAGGTGCAACGGAGGGACGCCTCCTATGCCATCTTTAATGCGGAAGTAGACCGGAAACATAACGGAAAGTAAGCTAAAAGGTACTAAAATTAGGAACTGGACCTAATGGGCCTACTACGTAGAAATGGTAAGGTTTGGGTGCCATAAGAAGCAAATCTACGACAGAAAATCCTTATAAGGAATTACAATAATCCTCTAGGCGGCCACTATAGTCAAGTTAAGACAGTAAAATTACTTTAACGTAAATACTACTAGCTAAAGCTTAAGTAGGAAGTAAAGGAGTATATTAGCTACTGTAAGAAGTGTTAAGTATACAAAATCCAAAGGCACAAGCCATAGGGTTTACTTAAATTAGTTCCCCCTGCCAGTAAGCCATAGCAATATTACGCTATAGACTTTATTATAGATCTCCCACCCTTAAAAGATAGGTAAGAACAAACATATAATTCGGTCCTAGTACTTATTAATAGGTTTTTAAAGTACGTCTAATACCTTCCCGTTAATAAGACGATTAACATATAAGCGCTTATAAACCTAATTAAGGAGAAATACTTTCTTAAAGTAGATTAACTATACTCTATTATCACTAATAGGGGCAGCGTCTTTATAAGCTAGTACTAGTCAGATCTATACTTTTATTTAAAGATAGACCACCGTTATAGTACGGCTTTCTATCCGCAGATAGATGGGTAAACGGAATGCTAGAACTAGGAACTGGAGTTATATCTACAAATGTATTTAAACTACTAGCAAGATAATTAGTGCGAGCTACTTCCGTATACGGAGTACGTTTATAACTTAAAATAATATACATCACATTAGTTTGTACTAATCCAGATTACCTATAGCGTCTGACTATTAGGATTTAATAGTATACCCGACAATTACTGGCTAAGGCCGTATAATTAATTATGGGATCCTACCGGGAAGTTTAAGGATATCTACTGGAGAGTATAAGGATACCTTAAGGAATGGGAGGAGTAATAGAAGTATACAAAGCAGAGCCTATAAAATGCGTAAGAGCAGCAGAGACTTTAGTATAACTATAAACACCAGAATAAGCATTTCGGCGTAGGCAATAAGGTTCTATTACGTTTAACGAATATTAAGACCCGTTAACTATTAAAGAAGCTTAATATAAGATACCTAGGTTCCTTCCAAATTAAGGAACAAATTAGTAAGCTAGCCTACCGTCTCCAGCTACCCCCATTTATGGCCCATATATATTTAATATTTCATATAAATCTACTAGAGCCATAGCACAGACTACCACTAGAAAAGAACTTCCGTCTAGGCCCAATTAAATACCCTAAAGTGGTGGGCGAGCGGTACGAGGTTAAAGCTATACTACGCCATAAGTCTGTTAAGAATAAGCTTTAATATAAAGTTAAATAGCTAGGCTGGCCCGCTAAGGACTCTATATAGGAACCAGAGGATTACCTTAATTATTATAAAGATATTCTAAAAGAATATTAGAACTAGGGTCCACAATCTACAAATCGCAGAAAGCGCTTTAATACTATAGTATTATCGCAACCTATAAAGAAAGCTTATAGTAGGCCAAGAGAGGCCCCAAAAAGTAAATAGGTTAAATTGGATATAGAACAGATAAGCTCCGGAAACTATAAGGATTAATTAGGGCTACGGCCTAAGGCAGAACAGGTCCTCAGCCTTTTTACGTACATAGTATAGAATTAATAGGGTATTTTGCTAGAATTACATTCCTATTTATTAGTCTATATTAGGAATAGTGTTTCTATGCCTTCCTAAATACTTTACAAGGCCTTCCCAATTGCTACTATATACAAGAATTAATCCCAAATGCTTAAATTAAAAGCCACTATGCCTTATCCCTAGGTGTAGAATTAGTATCCATTGGCCTACCAAGTAATGGCTAATAGGAATAAGATCCAGATCTAGATCCCTTAGTAGGAGTACAGGTAGGTATAAAAACGGGGGCAGGCCGATAAGGTGTAAATAGAGTAGAGATCTTTAAACGCTTAACACTAATATTAGGCCTAAACCAGTACTAACGAAGTTCTTAAGGCGTAAGCTTATAGTTAATAAAGACACGCTTAAGCCCAGAATAAATAAAGATATTAGCTGGCTGGTAAAGACTAGAACCACCAAGACCTTGCTATAGTAATTATTAGTTACCTATCCGCTAGGTACCCAAAGGGTAACCTACCTAATACCGTATTATATTGTGCTCTTTTAAAACTTAACGCGTATGCGCGAACTCCTTCTTATAGTAAACGGCGACCTTCTTCTTATTACCCCTATTCTTTACCCTATCCTTAATATACCAACCTTGCTCCCTTATTAGGCGTTGCTAGCTGGCTTGCTAGGAATTATAGGCGGTATAGATAGCTGTGGCATAGTCTTGAATTCGACCTAAATATTTAGCATTAGCGCTAGAATAAGAGAGAGCCTGGGTGATATAGTAGTTAAGGACATTAAAGGATTGTCGCCACTTAGGCCTAGGCTATATTAAAGCCTAAAGTTAGTAATAGAAACCTATTAAGGATAGAAAAGATTACCTTAACGCAACTGCCGCTTTTGGTACGTATGCATTAATTATAAAAACTAAAGGTGTTGGACCTTACGCAGTAGGTCTTATTACAAGCATCTAGAATCTTCTTATTAGACTTCTGGTCTTTTAAGGACGTATATGCAAAGTTATTTAGGTAGGACCAGCACCAGTTACGGGTTAGCGAAGGTTGGGGTTCTATATACAGCGGTAGGGCTAGAATACGCTATCGAATTAGATTAGAAGAGCAGTTAGCAGGAGAATAAAGAGGCATATTAAATTAATAATGGAAAAAAAGAAAATCTTAATGATATATTAAAGATACGTCCAAATTTGGACGAAGGGTGATGATGGGAAGTAAGGTGTTAAAGAAAAGGAGCAGCTTAATAAGCAAGGTGTCTCTATACTTCACCTCCTAATACCCTTTTAGTAAATAGCCGTAACCTTGCCGATATAACTCCGTTATAATAGCGCAATTTAGAAGGAAGGAAACACGCGTATAAGCTATTTGGTTATTACTTCCTTATAAAAACTAATTACGCGGCTAGGGAAGGCAATTAAGACGTCAATTACAGACGTATATAGGTAAAATTATACCTAAAACGATACTACGGTATTAAAGAATAACGTTATAGACGTTTTTAATAAATTGTATAATAGCTAGAGGTGCTATTGCGAAGTGTCCCTTCTATTTGCTAGGTAGTAGAGCTACGCTAAATATATAGTATAGAACCAACGAGAAAGGATTATAGATTAATATCTTAAAGGTTAAAGATGACGGTAAGCTAAGGCTCTATATATTAAATCCTATACTAAAAGGTCCTATGGAACCATATTAGGAACACCAAATTGCCTATAACACTTATAATTAATTGCAGACCGGTATAAAGGCTTAGAAGTAGAGTTGTATAAAAATCCTTGGGTTAGCCTAGGTAGTTACCAGCACGTTTCTAGTAGGCTTCCAAGGGGTCTCCTAGTAATTCTTACGTCTTTTCTCTAGTTATATTTTTTCCTTATTGAGGTTTTTAGGAGTTTAAAGTAGGGGTTAAATAGATAGATAATATATAGCGGCATACCGATATCTTCCTAATATCTCTCCGAACCCCTTCTGAGACGAGCCCTTATAATCTCCCTACTGCAAGGTAATAGCGATTGGGGGCTAACCGCAAGAAGGGGGGGGGCAATGTAAGGGATATTATTGCGGACACCTTGGGTTGCCTTTAGGACAACCTCCAGACGCCCCTTAGATGGTCGCCGGTCACGTGCTGGAGGCACGTGCCCGTAGTATATAGTCTCCACGATCCCAGAGGCCTTATCTTCTCAAGGATTTGTCTCTCTTACCAATCTATCCTGTTCCACAATCGTGTCCTTATAGCCCCCTGTCTATAAAGTCCCTTTACACTCTATACGCAAAATTAAGATACTCTTTCCCCTCTAATTTTTTTTTCCTTACTAAGGTTTTTTATAGGGTTTTATTAAGGCTTAAGTATATAAAAGATTGGGGACAATCCTTTTTAAAGGGGGGGGCATTATTAGGTGAAACCTAAGTAGATAGTTATATAGCTATAAGGTATGGGCGACCCTAGGGCGACCTAGAGGTGACTCGCCTATAAGGCACGTGCACTGCACGTAACTAGGGAAAACACTTCCTTACCTCGCATATAGACTCCTCCTTTTCCCTTAAGGATTTGTCTGTCTATATAATATACCCTATTATTCCATTATTAAGCTCCCTATCTATATCCTTACCTTACACTTATCTAGTAGTTATTAACAATTCTTAAGTTTTATCTTATATTTCTATTTATTATACTTATTTAACCATCCTAGCTATTTAATAAGGTACTGTAGTTATCTAGTATAATTCTAGTAGGCGATAATTACTTCTACTTCCCAGCTACCTTCCCTAAGCTCTTCTACTACTAGGGGTTAAAACCTAGGGCGTGACCTATAAGGCTCTAGTAAGGAGATATAAAAGACTGGGTAAAGCCGTGTTATAATAGGTAGGAGCTTTAGCTTATATACTTACTACCCTACGCGCTCTAGGATCTAAAATAGTCCTATAAACTTACTGTTAAGTTTCTTATAGGGACGTTTTGTATAGATGTTCTTAGAAGAAAGCAGGACTTATTTACTAATGGCAAAATGCTTGGCCAGATAGTAACAATTATAGTATTTTACCTAAAGCTATTAGGCGTACATTATTAATGCCGCCGCTGCCTTATATATAAGGTATAGGCGTTATAGATACGTCTCTATAAGTTTAATATGTGTTAACTTAAACCTCTTCCCACCTTGCTAGGTATCTTAAATGCCATCCAGGACTTTATCTAGGATGTTTGGTAGCTAGCTATAGGCGAGCTTAATAGGGAAACACTTGATTATAGTATAGACCTTAAAGTTATAGGTAAAAGCTACTTTATTAGTAGGGAGGCCTAATTATACTATTCCTAGTTTATAAATATATATAGGTATACCTTAAGCTCCTAGTTTTGGCATTCTATCTAACTATTTATCTGTGGGTAAAATATAGTACTAAGCTTATACTAAACGCGGAGATAGTAGTATATAGTACTCTAGTGCTCGCTTATAAATACGCTACCCCTATTAGAGATAATATTATTTAGGGGCCCTATTTATATAAAGACTCTAAATAAGAGTTCTATAAGTTGTATAGCGTTAATTATCTTACACACTAGATAATAGTGTACTAGCTTTATAAAATGGTCTATAAGGATAAGGATAGAGTTATACTCTACGCTATTAGGAATTTTAGACTTAAAAAGATTTATAATAAAGTTAAGTAAATAATATTGCTAGGCTTAGGTAGGGACCTAGAGAGGCTATAGCTTACTATAGGATTTATAGCGGCGTAATCTATAGTGTTAGTAAGCATTATAGTTATCTAGGTATTTATAGAGATCTTTAGTAAGACCGTTCTAAGTATACTTCTATATAATTACCTTGCAGGTATAGTTAAATCCATAATAGCCACCTATAGGATTATTATAATTCTACTTAAGGATCTCCTATTATAATAGTATATAATTTAGCACCTAGACCTTATTATTTTGCCTTAAGAGTCCTTAATTATTAAGGGTATAGTCCTTATTACTAGTAGGAACTTATCCCTAGGTTAACTAATTATATATAGAGCGTATAAAGGCGTCCCTTTCCTATACTTTATAAATAAATTTAACTAGTAACTTAGGGAGGTACTCTATAAATGCTATTTTAGCTAAGGCAGCTACTACTACCTCTTGCCATAGCATAAGACTCTGCGTAAAGTTAGTGCCAGCAAAGTAATGTATAATATATAGGTAACTCGCTAGGTTATTATAGGGGACTATTACCTAGGCTAAGGGATCTTCCCTAGGGTTAAACGCTATTAGGCCGGTTAAGAAGGTCTTAGAGAAAATAGTAGGACACCCTAGTCTACTAACGCCATATTTACAAGGGTCGCTTATATACTATACGGATGCTACTTACTAGTTTAGTGTAGTAGTACTAGGGCCGCCCATAAGGCCTATAACCCACAACTTTTACTATAATATAGGCAGTATAGTATTAAGGACTATCCTCTTACTACCACCTTTAAAGCCTTTAGTATAATCTAGGCGCCAAAATAGTATATTAATAGAATTTACTTTGCCTAGCTTATATTTAATCTTAAAATTAAACTTAGCTAGTTCCTTAGCGTACTAGGCCTAGTAAGTAGATAAGCTCTTTATGGTTATAAAGTACCTAAGATTGTTATAATCGTAGAGTACGCGCGTTATATATACAGAGTGCTTAAAGTAGTGGCGCTATGTCTTAAAGTATTATACTATAGCGAGTAGTTCCTTATTATGCGTATTATACCGCACTTTTAGGCTAGTAAGCTTCTAACTATAATAAGCAATTAGGTGCTAGTGAAGTTAATCTCCCTACCTAAAAGGCTGCAGAAGTATACTACTATAGGCATAATTAGAAGCGTTAATAATTACCATTAAAGGTAGATTAGGGTTAAAGTAGCAAAGTAGAGGAGCCTATATAAATATAGCGTGTAGCTTATAAAACGCCTACTAAGCATTATTAGGCTAGGACTAAGGTTAATACCTGTAACGGGACTAGCCCAGTTATAGTAGGAATGTCTCAGTAAAATACTTAACAGATAAATTCCAACGCTTTAATTAAATTTAATTAAATTCTACCAAAATCCATCGAAGACCGCGTACGTATATACGCACGCGTTAACCACTAAAACCCCTAACTATTTAATTATAAGATTCTTTCGTTATTCCTTTCTCCTCTTTACGTAACGTCTTGTACTCTGCAAGAGCTATATACCCATAGATTTAGATGGAATTTATATTGTTCCTTTAAATCTTCCCTAAAGCCTCTTCGCGCCCTTATATTACATTACATTAAAATAACTACTATTAAAATGGCAAACGAACCTAAATCCCTTTTAATAACCATAAGTATTATAACCCTAGTTAGGGAACAGTTAACTATAATATAACAGTCCTTTATAGACGCCTTAGCTCAGTAGTGGGCTGCACTGGAAGTCTAGCACTAGCGATTAATGGAAGCACTCCGCGAAGAACTCCGCAACGTTAAAGCATTTACATTATAGACCCTAATAGCAACACCTATAAATAAGATTGAAATAACAGTACCTAAACCTAACCCATTAAATATAAATACTAAACTAGTAACGGTAGCTTAACCTACACTTGTAGTAAACCCAGTACCTACTATAAAATCTAAAAAGCTCCCTAATCCTCTAATATTTAATAGAAACTAAAATAACCTATATCCCTTTATAACCAAGCTTTATCTTAAACTCTTAATAGGCTATAATTAATACCCTACTAAGGCTAGTAAGGTTAGCTATAGAATGTCTTATTTAAGTAAGGACGCTACATAAACCATAGATCTATTCTTCCATAATGGCACCTTTATTAATTTTAAACCCTTTATCTCTCTGCTAGAACAAATATATAATAACGCCAGCCGCAAATATATAGCTGTTATTAAACTTAAAAACCTATAATAACGGAACCAAGATTTTACTAGCTTCTTTTTAGAATTTTTAGGCCTTATTAGTAAACTAGATTAGAATAAAGCTGCTAGAGTCGCTACCCTTTAATAAGCCATCTTAGATGAAATTAGAGCCTAGTTAGTAGGTAGGGAACTACCGAAAAACCTGTCTAAATTTGCTATAATATATTAATAAATTAATAAGGACCTTTAATATAATAAACAGACTCATTCTCTAAAGTTAACCATATCTTATATTTAAAATACTATAAAACTGGTATATACCCTAAAGCGCGACCCGTCTCTAAAACCTATGTCGGGAATGAGGCAAGCTGCCGTCACGCCAGGCATATTGCTGTCACGTGCTGACGTGGCCCTAGCGTAGTAAGAAACCTTAAGTTCCTCACCCCTTTCCTCATTCCTATTAAGAATAAATCAACCATTATTATACTATCTACGAACCGTAGCTACGTGATATTACCTTGTGTTACCAACACTGATTAGTGGTTAACTTCACTATTATATTATAGAACAGCTAGGTATTCCACCAAGAAGAGATAAGCCACTATACCAGTGCTACTCGTGCTAAAGGAAGCTGTCTTTTAAGGTCAGAACTGGTCCTAAACCTTAAATAGAACTCTTCCACAAATCTAAGGATCTAAAGGCCAGAACTAGTCCTAAGCCTTTCTAAGATTATGGATTCTTGCGTCTATTATATAGAATAACACGCTTTACAAGTCTTCGCGATTTAAGGCCAGAACTGGTCCTAAGCCCTATAATCGCAAATACACGTCCAAACGCGTACTAAATAACGAACGCGTACTAAACGACAATCCCTATGCCAATAACACTTCCCTCCCTCCAAAAACATGGCTACGCCTACTTTAAACGACTAAGAAGACTCCTTACTACTAGGGGTAGCTTCATACGCGAAACTTATTAATAAAAATTGGGACGAATTTACCTTTAATATAACAACTTGTACTATAAAACAAGTTAATAGCTTTCTCCTACACTATATTATATTCTACCAAAGTAGATACTACGCCAATGTACAGCTGTGGGAATATTTTAGGGAGGATTTTATAGGATAGACCGCTAACACCTAGGCACTTGGCAATGTTAATATTGTTTAGGATTTTCAAGACTTCCTCTGTAGGAACAGGGTATACGTTGCTAAGAATAGCAACCTAATTACTAGTAATATTCAGGCCGTTATTACTAGTACAGAAGAACCAGTATAGACGGAAGCTAAGATTACACGTTAACTACGGAAACCCAGAACCAACCTATATTCTTTAAAAGGCAACTTTAATTCGGAACGAAACCCCTAGAACGCTACTCTTCTACCTAGAGGTGCTCTTCTACCTAGAGGTACTTGTCCTCCACCTCCACCGCCTCTAGCTTCTCTACTCTAGCCAACTGGTGACCCTCTACTATAAGAAGTTACGAATCTGATGAAGGTATATTTAGACGAAGAGAAGAAGTTTGGAGGAGAATTATATAACATACTTAGAGTAAAACTATAGGTCTTCTATAACTGTTGCAACAAGGTTGGAATTTAACGCCACTAGTACCACCACGCTTTCTCTATTATGTTAAAGGGACGGGCAGCAACATTCTATTACAACCATATTACAGGTAAAAACTATAGCTTTAATATAATGCTTTAGCTTACTAGAGCCCACTTTGAGACCAATAAGAATTGCCAGCTTTATATATCTGAATAGCGGGAGACTATATTCTAAAGAGTTATCGCTTTTAACCTAATAAAGACTTGTTTAGAGTGCCTTTAACTACTCTTTAATAAACTCTAGAAAATCCAATGTAGCCTTACTGAAACTTACCAAAATAAGAACAGCCTAAAGGACTAGGTTATCCTAGTATGCCGTAGCATTCCTAAGTGCAACTTGGCGCTATATAAACCTGCGGATACGTTTAAAGGAGTATATACTAAGCTATGCTCCGCTGTAGGTACTGTAATGCGAATATAAGAATCTTAATAGTTCTATACTGAAAACCCTACCTAACTAAGTATTCCCGACTAACACGATCACAACTGGACTGATTAAATATATGGTGGCCGTGGTAGGGAATACAGAAGAGGGTATAATTAACGTTAACTATAAGGCAACTGTAGAGGTCCCAGTGGAGGTTTATTTTGAAGTAATCGCTAAAAGAAGTGCTATATTTGTAAGAAGCCAAATTGCTAATTAACTAGACACTCCCTTAATAAGTGAAAAGAGGTATATAACAAGTTCTGTTAAAGTATAAGAAACATTAAAAATTATAAGGTTACTGCGGCCTACTTCTAAAGCTTCCTGGTTTAATACAAAGGCATAGAAGACCTTAAGGGTAAAGTTAATAAGACCAAACAGCTCCTTATAGATATAGAAATTAAGGACTACTCTCCTAACCAATACTTTACTAAGTATAGTAAGGTAGATGGTATATAAACCGTTGCTGTTCTTAATAACCAATCTACGCTCCATTCTATTACAAAGTTAGATATCTTTAATGAGCTAAAGGAGAGCTCCGTGTTCTTCTTTAACGACAGATACTTGGCGAATGTCTTCTATAGTATTATGCCAGATACTAGAGCCGCAGGAGTATCTATAGTAGGAGAACCTTAAGTTCGAGCCCTTTAGTAGCTTAATAACTCTGTTTAGATTGACTATTTAACGGCAGGCCAATATACAATTTGTTTTGGCAAGGGTACTATAATCTCTCTTAGCACAATTAGGGTCCAAACCCCCTTAGGATATATTACTTTCTATATTGTTTCTACGAACACTCCGTTTCTATTTTACATTAAAGATATAGATAAATTAGGCGTTAGGCTTAATAACCTTAAGAATATACTTATTTAGGGAGACAATTGGGTACCTATTGTGCGTAAGTAGGGTTACCCCTAGTTGCTTCTTTATTAACTAGAAAAGAGTGTTGCTTAAAGCCACTTAACTAAGTCGGAATTACGCTAACTACACCGTCATTTTGGCTACCTATCCGTTTATTAATTACTTAGGGTTCTTTAGCGAGCAGGCTATAAAGTTAAGGTTAAGGCAATTAAGTATCTTATAAAGTACTACTATTACTGCCAAATAAACCAGAAGTTCCCTGGCCAATTTAAGTTCACCCTTAAAGATAACTACAACTTTAACTTCTGTATTATCGTCGACGTTATATATCTTAGTAGTAAGCTAGTACTCTAAGTTATTAACTTCTTAACCTCCTTCCAAGCCGCACGATTCTTAAAGGATATATCAGCTAAGAACGCATAGGATACCCTTTAGTTGTGCTAGATTAATATCTACCTAGGACCCCCTAATTAAATTATCTATAACGCAGGAAAGAACTTCTTATCTATAAAGTTCCGACAACAGACAAAGGCAATGGCAATTAAGGTTAAGAAAGTCCCTGTTAAGGCGCATAATAGTATTGGAAAAGTAGAGTAATATTACACGCTATTACACTACGCATATAAGATTATCTCTTTGGAACTAAAGGACGCTAGTAAAGAACTTACCTTATAAATAGCTGTTAAAGCTGTTAACGATTCCGCTGGCCCAGATAGACTTGTACCTATATTGCTAGTCTTTGGCGCCTACCCTTAAATAACTGATAATTCTCCACTATCTCCCTCCGTTGTGTAATGAGCTGAGGCTATTTGCAAGGTAATAAAGGAGGTATAACGTCTCTACGCTATACGCTAAGTTAATAACGCACTAGGAATAAGAAATGGCCTAAATACCTTAACTATGCTTGATCTGCCACTCCAGTCCAAAGTACGCGTATAGCGTGAAAAGGAAGGATGGTTAGGCCTATATTAACTTATTACAATTAATGGTTAAACTTGTACTATTTAGATGCCTTATAGACCCACTTAATTCCGTTTAACTGTTATTAAGCCTTACTACAAAGATGACAATTCTGAGCCTTTATAGGATGCCCTAAAAGATGCCCTAAAAGAGAACCACAATTAACGTGCTCTAGAAGACGACTACAATCCCAATATAATTATAGTAGATGCGCTACAACTATGACGCGGTAGAGGTTGCCTAAAGGGATTATAAAATTGCTAATATCTTATTAATTTTAAAGAATAATTTATTGCCGCTATTAAGAATAGAGTTAAGTTATTAATGGCCTTTATAACAGCCAAAGAGAAGGCTGACTTTAAGCTCGCAAAATAGCTCTAAAAGGAAGGTTGTATTATAACCCTAGGAGCTCCTTTCCAAGTATCTAATAAGCAGGAGATCGACGGTCTTATTATAAGAGGAGTTTTTAAATTTAAGAAATATAACCCTACTAAGTTTAATAAAGTTTGCATCTTTAAATTAAGAATAGTTAACGAAATTAAGGGCAAAGCTACTAACGCCCTATTTAAGAAATTAAGGCTTGTTATCTAAGGTTACAATAATAATAGTAAGGAGGTAATTCTTATATAATCTCCTATAATTTAACGAGCTAGTTAGCGAGTTATTATTATACTAGCTCCCTCCTTAATAAAGAATAGAATGGTGGTTTATTTATAAGATATTACTTAGGCCTATACCTAATTAGAGACATACCTTTAGCGCTTAATATTAGCATACCTTTTAGAGCAAATTTGTTACCAATATCCCAAAGATACAATTATGGTTGTGCTTAAGCCATTATATAGAATCGCAGAGGCAGAAACCTATTAGTAGGCTACCTATAGCAAGCACTATAAAGAGAAGCTTTTAATAACTACTTCTATATTTAACCCATGCTTCCTAATTATAACTATAGGAACTCCATTTGGAATCGTCGGCATATAAACTAATAATATAATTATCTTGGGAGACGACCAATTCTCAGCTCTTAAAGAAGATAAGTTAGTAAAGGCAAATCTTATAGCAAAGCTAAAGGAAAAGCTTAATTTAATAACACTATTACTCTTTAACAGATGCACCCTCTCCCTAAATAAGGATTCTATTGCTTTACGCCAGAAGGGTTAAGGTAAGAAAATTAACGTTATTAACGCTAATTCTCTAAAGTAAGGATATATGGAGTAACGCGCTTATGGAGCTTATATTGCTTCTATCTGTTAACCTAAGGCTTTATTTAATCTCTCTGTTGCTGTCTAACACCAGGAACTAACTAAGGATAATATTCTTGCCCTAAATAAACGTCTTTTCTGGTAAATAAACTATCTTAATTGGGGACTACTCTACGTGCCTATTAATCTTCCTACTACTAAGCTCTTTGTATTTGTTAATGGATTATTTATAAATAATAAAGATTTTAGCTCCTAGTTAGGATATAAGATTATTATCACGAATGAATTTACTGGAGAGAATAACTTTATAATCTATAGCAATCTTATCTATTGGAGCTTAACTAAGAGTAAGTATATCACTTGAAGCGTTCTAGCGTTAGAGATATATGGAATAGTTAGCAGAGTTAATATAGCAATTGCAATTAGAACTACCCTAAAGATAATTATAGATTAACTTGAACTTTTTATTATCCCTATAATCGTATGCACCGATTTATACTCCCTCTATAAGTGCTTGGTTAAGCTTGGTACTACAAAGGAGAAGCGCCTTATAATTGATATTATAGCACTTTGTTAATCCTACAAACGGCGAGAACTCTTTAAGATTTAATAGATTAACGGTTAAGATAACCTAGTAGATATAATAATAAAGGCAAACCTAAACAAGGCTCTAGAAACGTTTGTTAATATAAATACTCTACATATATAAGTTAAAGGTTGGGTTAAAAGGGAGTAGAAGTATAACATTTTATAGACCCTAACTTAAACCAGCTAATTAGGATTTTCTATCCCTGGGATAGAAAATTGCTATTAGCTTATTTACTACTAGCGCCTTGGCGGCCTACCCGTCTTTATATTATCCGCCAAATTCTGCCAACTGCCGCATTATCGCATATTATCGCATATTGTTTGGTATTGTTATATACTGTCTGGTATTGTCGCATCCTGTCTGTTTGTATATATATAGATGGCAACTATAAAAAGAAGAGTTGCTAGTGTTGGGAATGAGGCAAGCTGCCGTCACGCTAGGCATATTGCCGTCACGTGCTGACGTGGCCCTAGCGTGGTAAAAAACCTTAAGTTCCTTACCCCTTTCCTCATTCCTATTAAGAATAAATTAACTATCATTATACTATCTACGAACCGTAGCTATGTGATATCACCTTGTGTTACCAACAACCTAAAAGTCCTATATATAACCCTATAGACCTTAATGCCGCTTAATTCTATATACCCTTAGGAACTAATAAATAAAGAACTTAAGCCATAAATAGAAAATGCTTTGGATGCGGTAAAAAAGGATATATTTAAAAGCATTGCCGAACTTACCCCTTTAAAAAGGTCCGCTGTAGTTCCTCCTATTCCTTAAATTATACCTATTCCTTAAGTTATACTTATTCCTTAAATTATACCCACTTTATAAATTATATTCAGTTGCTATAAAGTACCTTGCCTTTAGTTAACTTGGAAAATAAATTATCCTAAGGCTAAGTCGCGCCTTAGGATAAAAAGTAGAAGAGTATAAGTGTCTAGGCTCTTCTAGCGCTGATATACAGTATAACTCCCTTAATATACTTAGCGAAATTTAAACACTTAAAAAATAAAAAGAGGTATAAATCCTAGTAGATAGCGGAGCCACTAGTATAGGCTTTATTAATATAAACTATGCGAAAACTTAACGCCTAAAATTAAAAAAACTTGATAAGCCCTAAGGCCTATAAGGCTTTAATGGTAAACCCTTAATATATAGCGAAATAACGTACTACGCCCTAGTAAAAATATAGATGGGCAAATACCTTAAATACGTCTTCCTATTTGTTACACCCTTAAAGCAATATAAAGTTATACTTAGATATAGATAGCTAAAGCAACATAACCCCTTAATTAGTTGGGTTAAAGAAACACTAAAATACCATATACCCTATAAATATGCACACAACTATTTAAATTTAATATAATATAAATTACCCTTACTACGAACCTTAAAATAAAACTATAAAGCTATAACTGCCAATTATAGTAAAGAATGCGAAGATGTTTTGTTAAAACTTCTTAAAATTTATATAATATAGGCCGCACCTTTTATTTTATTAGCAAAAAAACGAGATTATAAAATCTTTGCTATAACTATAGAAGATATTAAGAAAGCACTAGAACTGAAATAATATATTAATCCTTAACCTTTTATACCTAAAGTGTAACGTGGCCCGCCTCCACGTCGCCATATGGCCAAAAAGACTAAGAGTGCTTGCGAACTTGTCGCAAGCGCGGCGGGACCTAATATATATACTCTTACATAAAGAGTACCATAATCTAATTAATATGTTTAAAAAACATTTTATAGACTAACTAGCCCCGCACTAAGATAAGCACGATTTTAAGATAGAACTTAAGCCTGGCATAACACTAAAGTTTGGTTTACTATATAGTATATCATAAGAAGAACTGCTTGTGATATAATAATACCTTAACAAGCATTTAAAAAATGGATTTATTTGCCCTAGTTAATCACTATTTACCTTACCTATACTATTTATTAAAAAGCTAGGAGGAGGCTTAAGATTCTATATTAATTACTAAGCTCTAAATATAATTACAATTTAAAACCAATATCCAATTCCCCTAATTTAAGAGACGCTTAACCGTTTAGTAAAGGTATGGTACTTTATAAAGCTTAATATAGTTACTGCCTTTAATAAAATCTATATATATAAAGGAGATAAGAAGTATATAGCTTTTTATACATAATGGGGACTCTTTAAATACCTAGTAATGCTATTTAGCGTAAAGAATGGTCCCGGTATGTTTTAGCAATATATTAATAATACACTTTATAAATTCTTTAATGTATTTGTTACTGTGTATATTAATAATATCTTAATCTACTTGTCGTCGCTTTCTAAATATTAAAAATATATTAGAATGGTCCTTAAATGCCTATAAGATGCGGGCCTATAATGCGATATTAAGAAATGCAAGTTTTATGCATTAGAGGTTATATACTTAGGCTTAATAATATCCTATAATAGAATTAAAATGGACCCTAAAAAGGTCGCTGTAATTATAAACTAGGAAAGCCCTAGCAACATACAAAACATTTAAGAATTTCTAGGATTTGTAAACTTCTACCGTTAATTTATTAACTACTTCTTAGAAATTGCCTAGCTATTAGTAAACCTAATAAGGAAGAATATAAAATTTAAATAGACCGCTAAATGCGAATAAGCTTTTAATGACTTAAAACATTGCTTTATAACTACTTTAATTCTCGCTTACTTTAACCCTAACCTTAAATGTATTATTAAAACAGACTTATCTAATTATGCGCTAGGGGGAGTATTATTACAATATAATAAGAATAGCGAGCTACGTCTAGTAGCCTTTTTCTCCTAGAAACTCACCCCTACTAAATTAAACTATAAAATATATAATAAGGAACTGCTTGTAATTATTAGATACTTTAAATAATGGCGTTCTAAGCTTAAAGGATTGTTGTTTCTAATATATATATTAACAGACTATAAGAACCTGCAGTACTTTATAACTATAAAGCAATTAATATAGCGCTAAATTTGTTAGGCTAAATACCTCTTATAATTTAACTTTAAGATTATATACTAACTAGGTAAACTTAATTAGAAGCCTAATGTATTAATATAATAATTATAGGACCTACCTGCAAACGCTGCGGATAAACGGATTATAAATTAATTATGAATTTTATTGCCTCCTAAACGTTTTAAAAAACTATATCCTATATTCCTAGACATGGAACTTAATAAAAATAAATCAGAAGTTAATAAATAGGAAATAGAAATTAATAAGCTATTGGAATATAAATATAAGAATGATGTATAGATAATAGATATAATAAAAGTAATTTAAACAGTAAAATGATAGTATAAGGATATTATACTTACTAAATGCAAGATTTAAAACAACTAATTATACTATTAATAGAAGATGGTAATTCCGAATTCCAAACCTTTATAATTTAAAATACTTAAATTTATATACAACTTCCCTGTAATAGGGCATCCTAGCTATACAAAGACTTATAAAATTATTTAACAAGCATACTGTTGGGAATACAGGCAAGTTGCCGTCACGCGAGGCAAGTTGCCGTCACGTGTCGCCGCGGCACTAGCGTGGCAAGGAGCCTTAAGCTCCTTACCCTTCCTTAAGCAGGAGGGAGATATAGAATATCAACCATTATACTACCTACAACTTGTAGATACGTAATATTACCTTATAATACCAACACTGATTAGTGGTTAACTTCACTATTATACCACAGAATAGCTAGGTATTCCACCAAGAAGAGATAAGCCGCTATACCAGTGCTACTCATACTAGAGGAAGCTGTCTTTTAAGGTTAGAACTGGTCCTAAACCTTAAATAGAACTCTTCCACGAATCTAAGGATTTAAAGGCCAGAACTAGTCCTAAGCCTTTCCTAGATTATAGATTCTTGCGTCTATTACGCAGAACAACACGCTTTACAAGTCTTCGCGATTTAAGGCTAGAACTAGTCCTAAGTCCTATAATTGCAAATATACATTATAAACGCGTACCAAATAACAAACGCGTACTAAACGATAATCCCTACACCAATAACACTTCCCTCCCTCTAAAAACATGGCTACGCCTACCTTAAATAACTAGGAAGACTTCTTACTACTAGGGGTAGCTTTATACGCGAAACTTATTAATAAAGATTAGGACGAATTTACTATTAATACAATAACTTATACCGCAAAACAAGTTAATAGCTTCCTTCTACACCATATTATATTCTACTAAAGTAGACACTACGCCAATCTATAGCTGTAGGAATATTTCAGGGAGGATTTTATAGGATGGACCGCCAACACCTAGGCACTTAGCAATGTTAATATTGTTTGGGATTTTTAAGACTTCCTCTATAGGAATGGGGTATATATTACTAAAAACGGTAACCCAATTACCAGTAATATCTAGGCCGTTATTATTGGTATAGAGGAACCAGTATAGACAGAAGCTAAGATTATACGTTAACTATAGAAACCTAGAACCAACCCATATTCTTTAAAAGGCAACTTTAATTCGGAACGAAAACCCCAGAACGCTACTATCCCACCTAGAGGTGCTCTCCTACCTGGAGGTGCTCTCCTACCTAGAGGCGCTCTCCTACCTAGAGGTACTCTTCCTCTACCTCCGCCACCTCCAGCTCCTCTACCTCAGCCAACCGGTAAGCCTCTACTATAAGAAGTCACGAACCTAATAAAGGTATATTTAGACGAGGAGAAGAAGTTTAGAGGAGAATTATATAATATGCTCAGAATAAAACTATAGGTCTTTTATAACTGCTGCAGCAAGGTTAGAATCTAATGCCACCAGTTTTATTATACTTTCTCGGTTATATTAAAGGGATAGGCGGCAACATTTTATTAAGACCATATTGCGGGTAGAAACTATAGCTTTAATATAATACTTTAGCTTACTAGAGCCCACTTTAAGACTAATAAGAATTACTAGCTTTATATGTCCAAATAGCGGGAGACTATATTCTAAAGAGTTATTGCTTCTAACTTAACAAAGACTTGTTTAGAGTACCTTTAACTACTCTTTAATAAACTCTAGAAAATCCAACGTGGCCTTACCAAAACTTACTAAAATAAGAATAGCCTAAGGGACCAAGTTATCTTAGCCTACCATAGCGTTCCTAAGTGCAATTTAGCGCTATATAAACCTACGGATATATTTAAAGGAGTATATACAGAGCTACGCTCTGCCGTAGGTACTGTAATACAAACATAAGAATCTTAACAGTTCTATATTAAAAACCCTACCTAACCAAGTCTTCCTAACCAATATAATCACAACTAGACTAACCGTACATATAGTGGCCGTGGTAGGGAATACAGCAAAGGGTATAATCAACGTTAACTATAAGGCAATTATAGAGGTCCTTATAGAGGTTTATTTTAAAGTAATCGCCAGAAGAAGTGCTATATTTATAAGAAGCCAAATTGCTAGTTAACTAGACACTCCCTTAATAAGCAAAAGGAGGTATATAATAAGTTCCATTAGAGTGTAAGAAACGTTAGAAATTGTAAAGTTACTACGGCCTACTTCTAAAGCTTCCTGGTTCAATATAAAGGCGTAAAAGACCTTAAGGGTAAGGTTAATAAGACCGAACAGCTCCTTATAGATATAGAAATTAAAGACTACTCTCCTAACCAATACTTCACTAAGTATAGTAAGGTAGATGGTATACAAACCATTACTATTCTTAATAACTAATCTACGCTCCATTCTATCACGAAGTTAGATATCTTTAATAAGCCAAAGAAGAGCTCCGCGTTCTCCTTTAATAACAGATACTTAGCAAACGTCTTCTATAGTATTATACCAGATACTAAAGCCGCAGGAGTATCTATAGTAGGAGAACCTTAAGTTCAAGCCCTTTAACAGCTTAATAGCTCTATTTAGATTAACCATTTAACGGCAGGCCAACACACGGTTTGTTTTAGCAAGGGTACTGCAACCTCTCTTAGCACAATTAAGGTCCAAACCCCCTTAGGGTATATTACCTTCTATATTATTTCTATAAACACTCCATTTCTATTTTGCATTAAAGATATAGATAAATTAGGCGTCAGGCTTAATAACCTTAAGAATGTACTTGTTTAGGGAGACAATTGGGTACCTATTATGCGCAAGTAGGGTTACCCCTAGTTGCTCCTTTATTAACTAGAAAAGAGTATTACTTAAAGCTACTTAACTAAGTTAGAATTACGCCAACTACACTATTGTTTTGGCCACCTATCCGTTTACCAATTGCTTAAGGTTCTTTAGCGAGTAGGCTATAAAGTTAAGGTTAAGGCAATTAAGCACCTTATAAAGTACTACTATTACTACTAAATAAACCAGAAGTCCCCTAGCCGATTTAAGTTTATCCTTAAGGATAACTACAACTTTAACTTCTATATTATTATTAACGTTATATATCTTAGCGGTAAGCCAGTGCTCCAAGTTATTAACTTCTTAACCTCCTTCTAAGCCGCGTGTTTCTTAAAAGATATATTAGCTAGAAACGCATGGGATACCCTTTAGTTATACTAGATTAATGTCTACTTAGGACCCCTTAATTAAATTGTCTATAATATAGAAAAGAACTTCTTATCTATAGAGTTCCAATAATAGATAAAGGCAATGGCAATTAAGGTTAAGGAAGTCCCCATTAAGGCATATAATAGTATTAGAAAAGTAGAACGATATTATATGCTATTACGCCGCGTATATAAGATTATCTCTTTAGAACTAGAAGACGCTAGCAAAGAACTTACCTTATAAATAGCTATTAAAGCCATTAACGATTCCGCTAGCCTAAATAGACTTGTACCTATATTACTAGTCTTTAGCGCCTACCCTTAGATAACTAACAATTCCCCACTATCTCCCTCTATTATGTAATGAGCTAAGGCTATTTACAAGGCAATAAAGGAGGTATAATATCTCTACGCTATACGCCAGGTCAACAACGCACTAGAAATAAGAAATGGCCTAAATACCTTAACTATGCTTAATCTACCACTCTAGTCTAAGGTACGCGTATGGCGTAAAAAGGGAGGATAGTTAGGCCTATATTAACTTATTACAATTAATGGTTAAACTTACACTATTTAGATGCCTTACGGACCCACTTAATTCCGTTTAACCGTTATTAAGCCTTACTATAAAGACAACAGTTCTAAACCTTTATAGGATGCCCTAGAGGAGAACTATAATTAATATGCTCTAGAAGGCAACTATAATTCTAATACAATTATAGTAGAGGTTCCGTAACTATAACGCGGCAGAGGTCGCCTAAAGGGATTATAAAATCGTCAATATCTTATTAATTTTAAAGAGCAATTTATTACCGCCATTAAGAATGGAGTTAAGTTATTAATGGCCTTTATAACAGCTAAGGAGAAGGCTGACTTTAAGCTCGCAAAACAGCTCTAAAAGGAAGGTCGTATTATAACCCCTAAAGCTCCTTTCCAAGCATCCAACAAGCAGGAGATTAATAGTCTTATTATAAGAGGAGTCTTTAAATTTAAGAAGTATAACCTTACTAAGTTTAATAGAGTTCGCATCTTTAAGTTAAGAATAGTTAATGAGATTAAGGGTAAAGCTACTAATACCCTATTTAAGAAATTAAGGCTTATTATCTAAGGTTATAATAATAATAGTAAGGAGGTAATTCTTATATAATCTCCTATAATTTAACGAGCTAGTTAGCGAGTTATTATTATACTAGCTCCCTCCTTAATAAAGAATAGAATAGCGGTTTATTTATAAGATATTACTTAGGCCTATACCTAATTAGAGACGCACCTTTAGCGCTTAATATTAGTATACCTTCTAGAG
>Ga0307507_10003417_pt1 | contig 30845 bp, 21 predicted proteins | sample 7_EM_MG_FD_207223 | JGI IMG/M metagenome (GOLD analysis project Ga0307507, IMG submission 207223) | Populus trichocarpa ectomycorrhiza microbial communities from riparian zone in the Pacific Northwest, United States - 7_EM | ecosystem: Host-associated > Plants > Roots > Unclassified | place... | reverse complement strand
TTGTTGTTGTTGTTGTTGATGATGATGATGATGATGATGATAGTAGTAATTATAGTAATAGTACTATAACATTATTAATAATACTACTAATAATAAGAATAATGATAAAAATAATAATTTATTATGATAGTAATAATGATAATAATAATAATACTAATTTTTAGTTTTTTCTAGGTTCAGCAAGATCAAACTTAAGAAGAAAAAAAACTCCCACGTAACTTTTTTTTGAGTACCAATTATAAAATCTATCAACATCCTCTTAATTTAAATATTCACTTTACTAATTAATATAATACTTTCCCTACTAACATTGTAGATTTTATTAAGGGTTTACAACTTTTATCAAAACAGAATAATACTGTGCTCCTCCACAACAGTCATCTTCATTTTATGGAGCACTAGCAGATTCTTCAGAATCTGAATTGACTGGTCCCGTAGAGAAAGCTAATATAATGACAACTTGGGCCATTTCTCATGGTGACGGGCACGACGCTAGTTGAGATAATAATTGAGTTTTTCGTGCTAAAAATATTGACTGGTCTGTATAATTAAGGATTTCTGGAGAGCCAGTCTCGAACCGCCTGAGGTAATAATTGAGTTTTTCGTGCTAAAATTATTGACTGGTCTGTGTAATTAAGGATTTCTGGAGAGCCAGTCTCGAACCGCCTGAGGTAATAATTGAGTTTTTCGTGCTAAAATTATTGACTGGTCTGTGTAATTAAGGATTTCTGGAGGGCCAATCTTGAACCGCCTGAGGTAATAATTGAGTTTTTCGTGCTAAAAATCGTTGGCATAATTGTTGGTATTGGTAATGAGATCCAGGTTGTGTAATGAAATAATCCCAACTAAGAATCCATGCAATTTTGAAGGAGTAGGCAAACATCAAAGTTGGTTCATACGAGAGTTCTTGCAGGAAATAATTAAATCGAAACCTTGTTTTGCTAATGCTGGAAAAACTCTCTAGTAATTCAATAATAAACGATAATAATTTAGAAGACCTCGATTTAATTAATACCCAAGCATAACAAAAATAGAACAAGATGTTCATAAGTGGTCAACACCTAAAGTTAAAAACAAGAACGATTTATCGAATTATTTACAGATTACACAGTGAAAACTACTGAAAGAGCTATAGCTTTAAATCAATCTCTTGAATCAATACAGTTGCGCGCTATCAGCACAAGCCATTAAAAAACACATACAAAATGAACATAAATTTCTACACATGGGAGCCGTACAAAGAGGAATTAAACCACTATTTAGACTAGGACTGGATGTTCCAATGGAGATGCTAGATCATTATTAGGAATCAATTAGTGAAACCCAGGAACAGGAGCAGCCTACTGTACCTGTTTTCCAAATTATACAGTAACTCTAAATGACCCAGAATATGAATTGGATGGACAATACAAGAACAATCGAGTCAGCTATAAAGTAATGAATACAACAACAATAAATCCCAGAGTATCTCCACGAGGACAGACCATATTATTAGAAGCAAACCATGAACACACTAATACTTTTGTTCCAAAAAAATTAATTTCCAAACCTCATCAACAACAACAACAACAACAATATTACTTAATTATTAGTGTTAAGAAATATATATGTATTTATCTTGTTTTATTTATTAAGGGTAGAACGGTATTTTCAATTTGGCCTATATAAATCTCTTTGTATTTAGGTTAAAGTAACACTTCAGAACCTATTGATTAATAAAAACCCTAGCCTCCTTCTTTTTTATGTTCGTATTCGTTTTGCATTAATTTGGATTTCTTTAACATAGTATCAGAGCTAATTTCATAGAACGAGACTTCATCTCAAACACAGGTTTCACGGATCCAACTTCGCAGTGAGTTGGCTGGGGGTTTGCAGGGGGCAGCGCGCCCCCACTAGGGTTCAGGGCAGAGCGATATTGGTTATGTTTCTGTTTCTTAGAGTGATATTCATTCTGTTTCTGCAAATCTGGTATTTCGTTTTCTCTTTAGTTTCTGCAACTTGGTATTTGTGTTCTGTTTCTGTAATTTTTTGTTTTGGAGTAATTGTATAACTTTGAGAAAATATTTATTTAGTCTCTGCAATATCTGTTTACTTTCTGCAATTTTGTATTTTATTTTTCGCTGCTTTTGCATTCTGATTCTTATTGATTGTTGATTATGGCTATTGAAAGAGATTACTCGCTTCAGTCTGTAAGTGTGAGATTGGATGGAAAAAACTATTCGTATTGGAGTTATATGATGAGAAATTTATTAAAAGGTAAAAAGATGTGACGATATCTTAGTAGAACTTATGTGATACCTAAGAATACTGAGAAGAGGGATGATGCTTTGATAGATGCATGGGAAGCAAACAATGCTAATATTATTACTTGGATTAACAATTCTGTTGAGAATTCCATGGGTACACAGTTAGCAAAGTATGAGACAGTAAAGGAGGTTTGGGATCACCTGCAAAGGTTATTCCCGCAATCAAATTTTGCAAAACAGTATCAATTAAATAATGACATACGAGCTTTTTCACCAGAAAAATATGAGTATTCAGTAGTTCTATTTTGTTGTGACAGATCTTTGGGATCAATTGGCTCTTATAAAATCAGTAGAATTAAAAGCATATAGTGCATTTATTGATTGTAAAAAGCAGCAATGACTAGTACAGTTTTTAACAGCATTTCACAGTGATTTTAAAGGACTTAGAGGTTCGATTTTGCATCATTTTGCACTGTCTTCTGCTGACTTTGTTGCCAGTAAGTCAGTAGCTGAAGAAATACGTCTTCAGTCTTATTCTGAAAAGGGAATTCTTTATGCTTTGAATCCTTTTGTACTAGTAATACCCTCTAAGCCATTCTCTAATCATTAAAATAAGCCTTATACAAGGGTTACCTTTGATGAGTGTAGTTTTTATAAGTAGAAAAGTCATTAAAAGGCTTAGTGTCCCAAGTTGAGACAACAGAATTAAGCTTGGAAGCCTAACAGTCGATCACAATCTAATACTTAAAGAGCACCTTAGGGATATAAACCACCACACGACAATACTGTAGTAGTGATTTCACCAGGCTCTATCACCGATCCTAGTACTCTAGTTGAGCAATTTTAGAAGTTTCTCTTCATATAACCATAACCATTATCCGTTTCTTCTTCCGTAGGTCAGTTATCTTATAGTTCATCATGTATGTCACATTCTAAATGGATCTTGGATTTTGGTGCTTCACATCATATATCTTCAGATTCTTCATCCTTTACTCATGTGTCCCTTTCATTTTTTATTCATATTATGACTGTTGATGACACTCTCATGCCCTTAGCAGGTGTTAATTCTGTTGTCACACTTCACTTGTCTCTCCTTAATGTTTATCTTATTCTGAAACTCAGATTGAATCTTGCTTCTGTTAGTTAGTTTTGTAATTCTAATGACTATTTAGTCATTTTTTCCTCTTTGTTTTGTTATGTACAGGATCTGCAATCTCAGAAGCTGATTGGAACAGGTCGTAGGGAGAATGAACTATATATTTTGAATGAGTTAAAGGTGTCAATTGTTGTTGTTGTTGCTTCTCCTACTATTGATTTGTCTTCTTTTTGTTTGAATCATTTCCCTTCTAGTTTTTATTTATGGCATTCTTATCTAGGTCATGTTTCATCTCCCCGTTTGAAATTCTAGGCATCCACATGAGCTTTAGGAAATTTGCAAACTTGTGATATTTCTGATTGTCGTGGATGTAAACTAGCGATAATTTTCACTTTATCTTTTAATCAAAGTATTATTGTTTCTTCTTCCCCATTTAACTTGATTCATTCTAATATATGAGGACCTTCTCTTATTGACATAAAAGGAGGGTCTCGATATTATATTTTCTTTATTGATGATCATACTCGTTATTATTAGATCTATTTAATAAAACATCATTCTGAATTCTTTGAGATATAAAAAGCTTTTCAAGCTCTTGTCAAAACTCAATATTTTGTTGTTATCAAATGTTTTAGGTGTGATTTAGGTTGAGAATACATCTCTAATAATTTTTGTGAGTTGTTTGTCTTAGATGAAACCATTTATCAAACTTCATGTATAGATGCTTATAAGCAAAATGGAGTTGCTAAAAGAAAACATAAGCACATTGTCAAAATTGCTCGTTCTCTCTTGTTGTCTACTTTTGTTCTTAGTGAGTTTTAGAGAGAAGCTATCCTTATTACTATAAGTTTGATTAATAAAATTTCATCTTCTCATACTTTAGGTTTTTCTCCTTTTGAAAAGTTATATGGGTATGCCCCTGATTATTCCTCCTTTAGAGTTTTTTATTGTACTTGTTTTGTTCTTTATCCTCATGTAGAACACAGTAAGTTGTCCGCTCAATCTGTTATTTGTGTCTTTCTTAGTTATGGTGAAGGTAAAAAAAGGTATTGTTGCTTTAATCTAGTAACTCAGATACCCCTTCTCATGTTCGACAAATTTGTACTCATCATTATGCAGGTACTGACACTTTACTCTCCGGCACACCTGAAGCTCTATTCTCATCTACAGTCTCCTAAGCTTCATCTGAGATTGTGGATCCATATTTACGTCAATTCATATGTATTTATAAGTCCACAAAGCTACCAAATTTTGCGTATTCTTGTTATTCATCATCATTTACTTCCTTTTTTAGCTTTTATTCATTGTCTCTCTAAGCTTTCTTCCTATAAAAAAAAAAAGGTATTTTTTTATCCTCTTTGGCAGCAAACTATGAATGAGGAACTTATTGCTTTGCATAAAACAGATAATTGAGATTTGATTCCTCTATTCCTAATACGAGTGTTATTGGTTATTGAGCAATACAAAGCTAGGTTGATTGCAAAAGGATACTCTCAACAGTATGGTATGGATTATGAGGAGATATTTGCCCCAGTTGCAAAAATGACTACCATTCGTACTCTTATTGTCGTAGTTTCAGTTCGTCAGTGGCATATCTCTCAACTTGATGCTAAAAATATCTTCTTGAATGAAGATATTTAAGAAAAAGTTTATATGGCACCCCATCTTAATGGTTACATGACTATGTTTGTAAGCTCAAGAAAGCATTATATGGATTTAAGCACGCACCTCGTACTTTGTTTGAAAAATTTTCTGTTGTGATCTCGTTTCTTGGATTTATTTCTAATAGTCATGATTCTATTCTTTTTATTAAATGCACTGATACAAGTCGTATCATTTTGTTTTTATATGTTAATGATATGATTATTACTAGTGATGACATTGATGGTATTTTAGTTTTGAAGACAGAGTTGGCTAAAAAGTTAAAAAAAAAAAGATTTGGGTTATCTTCAATATTTCATGGGTATTAAGGTAGCTTACTCACCTAGAGGTTACATTCTTTCTCAGTTGAAATATATTGCAGATATTCTTGAGTGGGTTAGACTTACTAATAATAAGACTATAGATACTCTCATTGAGGTTAATGTAAGGTATTATTCTTCTTATGGTTTACCTTTGACAGATCCTACTTTATACCGTACTATTGTTGGGAGCTTGGTATATCTCATTATTACTCGTCCAGGTACTGCATATGTTGTTCATGTTGTTATTCAGTTTGTTGTTTCTCCTACTACCGTTCACTGGGCAGTTATTCTTTGTATTTTGCAATATCTTCGGGGTACAGTCTTTTAAAGTCTTTTACTTTCATCCACCTCTTGCTTGAAACTACGCGTATACTTTGATGCTGATCATGGTAGTGATCCCATAAATTTCAAGTCTATTACTGGTTTCTGTATCTTTTTATGTGATTCTCTTATTTCTTAGAAAGGTAAAAAATAATTTATTGTTTTTCAATCTTCAACTGAAGCAAAATATCGTGTTATGACATCTACTACTAAAGAGATTGTTTTGTTGTGTTGGTTACTTGCGGATATGGGAGTTTCCCTTTCTCATCCTGCTCTTATATATTGTGACAACTAGAGTTATATTCAGATTGCTCACAACTCGGTTTTTCATGAACGAATTAAGCATATTGAGATTGATTGTCATCTTACTCATCATCATCTTAAACATGACACCATTACTCTGCATTTTGTTTCTTTTTCTTTGCAGATTGCAGATTTCTTTATCAAATCGCATTTTATTTCTCACTTTTGTTTTTCTAGTTGGCAAACTCTTGATATTTGTAGTTGCCACATCGTGAGTTTGATGGGAGATTTTAAGAAATATATTTATTTATCTTATTTTATTTATTAAGAGTAAAATAGTATTTTCAGTTTAGCCTATATAAATCTTTTTGTATTTAGATTAAAGTAACACTTTAGAACATAATGATTAATAAAAACTCTAGCCTATTTCTCTCTTATGTTTGTATTTTGTGTTAATTTGGGGATTCTTTTAACAATTAGTAATACTAGTAATAGTAACAGTAGTTAGTAATAATGATAGTAATAATTCATTATTTAGCATTGTATTTAATGGGGATTGAGTTTCACTGTTTTTTAACTTATCGTATTTCATGTCTAATAACTCTAGTTACGAGTTTGAAAAGTTGATGTTGTTTGACATCCTTTTTTATTATTTGTCTTTTTTTTTTCATCGTCTGATATTAGTTTTTTAAAATAAAAAAAGCTTTATAGTTTTTTTAAATTTCTTTTACATTGCGTTAATATGATCACATAACTTACACTACAAGTTTTGCGGTTAACGCAAGCTGACTCGCTTTTCATTACTCAACTTACATATCCACAATGCTATACCAAGTTTACTTTATCCTGATTTTTTTATTTATTTCTTTGTTCAAGTACATACTACCAATAGTTTTTTGACATGTTTTTTTTTTATTTTTATTATTGTTGTCAATTTTTTTATTGTTTAACTAAAATAAAATCTATTTATGAAGCTTTATCAGGCTATAATTTAAATCATACAATAACTAGATTTTTTTTTCGCAAAGAAAATGGGCCCAAAAATTTGTTCGCATGCTTCGGAGTGGTTGCTCCACAGCTCCAAGCTTGGAGCGCAGATGTTGTCGTGTTGGTATTCCCAATTAACTCTCAGAGTTTATGGATCTCGTCAAATTTAGATTATATTTGTTTTTATATTTTAAAAAAATTTATAAAAAAATTTAAATTTTTAAATTTTTTTAAATTAATATTATTTTGATGTTTTTATATTATTTTGATACATTAATATTAAAAATAATTTTTTTAAAATAAAAAAATATTATTTTAATATATTTTTAAATAAAAAATAATTAAAAAAACAACAATAAATATACTCCCAAACAGATTTTCTAAAAAGTTGAAAGTGAATTTTGGAGAGGATTTGAGCAAGATGAACATAAGAACTGGGCATGGACTCCAGTTTAATAACCCTAATCCAACAGATGGCCCACCCGCCACTTTATACCAGACATTAATTTCTGCGGGTGTTTGGACCGCCTTTACATTTTTCAAAAATTTTATTTTATTTAATTATGTTATATTAAAAATAAATTTTTAAAAATATTATTTTAATATATTTTTAAATAAAATTTATCTTATAAAGCACCAGTTTCTCAGACAACTAGACTTCAACAAGTCCCATTCCTATAGCCACCATCTCAACACCTGATTTCTGTGCATTACAAATCATTAGCCACTGCCACTACAAGATTTCTGGTGTTCGGAGGCACCAGCATGGCTTCCGTGGTGATCTCGCGTAGACTCTCTCCTAAGTCACTAAAACCCTCTCCTCCATCTATTTCCTCCCTTTTCATCTCCCATAGACCCCAAAACCACACCCTTGATTCTAAGCCCACTCTTCCTCAACGACCCTTAAACCCTAATCTCAATCTCTCTAATTCCTTGTCAAGCTATCCTGCTGGTTCCTCCATTCTTGAACACCAATCAGATCCAAAACCCACAAATCTTACTCTCAATTTTATTAGATCACACTCTTATTCAGGTACTAAAACCAAAGATCATGACTTTATTCGGTCAACAATGAAAAACCCTAGAATTTTCTCTGCACCTAGTATTGGACAAGCCCAAAATTCAGTTCAAAACCCTGGTTTCAAGCAAAAGATTTCTATTTTTGCAAAATCCATGAATTCAAGTTTGGATTTTAAGTTAAAAAATCCTAGATATATTGGGTTATTGAACCCAAAGCACAGATATTTTTCAAGTTCAGGTTCATCATCAGATTCTGATGAACCCCAAGACCAAAGTGAGTATCCAAGCCAAAACCCTGATTTCAAAGACCAAGAAATTGAGGGTCTAACTGTAGAAAGAGACCTCTCAGCTTTAGCCAATGAGACCAGAGAGGTTTTAGAAAGGACGATGAAGAACATATATGGTTTGAGCAGAGCTGTTGCTGTTCTGGGTCTGGTTCAACTTGGACTTGGAGCTTGGATTTCTTATGTTACTAAAGCGACACCAATGACTGAGGTGTCAATTCAAAGTTTTGTGGCATTCGGATTTCCTTTTACGTTGGCATTTAAGTTGAGGCAAACATTGAAGCCAATGCTCTTCTTCAGAAAGATGGAGGAGCTAGGTAGGTTGCAAATTTTGACTTTAACTCTTCAGATTACTAAAAATTTGAATATCTTCTTTGTGAGGGTTCGTGGGGTTTCTTTCTTGTGTATTGCTGGGATGTCTGTTGGATTGTTGTTCACTCTACTGTCAAGATGATTTCTTCCATTTTGAATTTTTAATTGTCAGTTATCGTTATAAACAAATGTACTTCTCATGGTTGGATTTTCTTGAATGTTTTGCTTTGAAGTCTTTGAAGATGTAAAAGATTTACAAATTTGTGTTTGCTATACTTGCTATACATGTTAGAGATGTCCCAAACAGAAGGATCTGTTACGCTGGTGGCCATTTTGGGTACAAAATGTGCGGGTCATTTTTGGCCAATGATTTGATAGCTTTTAGGGAAATCTGAATGGCATCGACATTATTTGTAGCACTTCCAATTATGGGATTTATGCCTTGTAGCTCCTCTGGGATTCAATTTCAGTCTTTGTGTAGCTCATCTTCATGTGTGCATGAGTCTTGAATTTTTAGTCCTTGGACGTTTTCATTGGTTAATTTGATAGTGTCAGCTATTTTTCTACTCTTGCTTCATTTTCTCCTTGGCTTAGCTCTTAGGTGAGCTTTTAACTGCCACGAATTGAGGATAGATTCATGTTGTCGGTCAGGGGTTGTCCAAACTTCCAAACAGGTCCAAGTGGATTCTTTCCCTTTTTAACTGCTTGGCTTTGGACCGAACAGCTCGCTTTTGATTGCTTCCTGTTTTGCAATTCACTAACCAGAGAGAAAAGGGGCCTCCGTAAGTCACTCTGAAACGATATGAACAAGAGAGGGACGAGGTACTTGATAGAGACTGAGCATAAACGTTCGATTCTTGTAGAGACTGAGCAAAAACGTTCTTTTTTATTGAAAATGGAGCTCAAAGCCCTTTAAAAAAAACCTTTGATTAAAGGAGGTAACTTAAACTCAATCATGTTGAAATAAAATTGAATACAAACTCATTAGAGGGTTACTAATTGTCCAATGATCTGTATCAAGGGTGTTTTTTGACAAATCGAAGTTGGCTAACCAGTTTGCCGTTGCATTAGCTTCACGAAAAGCATGTTACTTTAACTACTCACTCTCTTGTCAGCAAACCCTTTGCTTTGGATATCAGCAAAATTTACGTCAACTTTTTTAGATTCCTGTGTTATGAGATTGACCACGAGCATGGAATCTGACTTTAGAATTAGCTTTCGAATACCTAAAATGTAAGCAAGCTCAAGACCTTTTAATATTGCCCATAATTCTACTCTGACAGATGAACAGAAGCTCATGTTGATTGTGAAACCCTCAATCCAAGAACCGAGCCAATCTCTAATCAAGCCTCCCCGCATGTCCTAGGTTTGAAAAGGTGTTTGGAGTTGCGGTTGCGGGTGTGGTTATGTTAAAACGAAGTTGTATAGTATTTGGTTAGATATGAACCATATTTTTTAATGCATATGGGTCCTACCAGAAACTGAGCCTCAATTTCTGAAAATCAATTTTCATTTGCTTTTGGGTGCATTCCCTCTCTTTAAAAGCACTCTCTCTTGCCTTCACGGACAAAAAATTTATAGAGGAGAAAACTATTGGAAAAAAATACCAAAATGTCCCGCAGATCTGAAAATCCTGCTTCTTATTGCTAACCATTTCTGAGATATATCATTATTATCTCATTCCCAACTTTTCAACCGTGTTATTCCCCTTTGTTCCCTTCTCTCATCTCGATATTCTTCTAACTTGCCTCCTTCTATTTCTCTGAGAGTTTACCTTGCCAGACTCGTTCAATAAAAAGTAATTTTCAGTGATTAATAAGCTCATTCATCAAAGCTTTGTATTTTTTTTCCTGTAAATTGAAATCTTATATCCCTGCACCCCCTTCTTCATTCGTCTTCAAGTCAGATCAAATTCAACGTAGATTTTCTTATGATGTTTCTAACATTTCTTTGCTTTTTTGGTTTGCAGAAATAAACAGCAGATCCGTGTTGGGGAAACTCAAACGAGAGAAGAGTAACCGTGAATTTCTTCCTTATCCCATCTTAAAATTTATTTTAATTAACTACAAATATTAATTTGTGTGATGCTTCATTAATTTTTTTTATTGTGATTACGTGTCAATATTGTTAATTAACTACAAATTATTGCACTCGTTTGCAACTTGTTCTTGAAAGTAGATTATTATTTTTTATACATTTTTTTCTCTGTTTAAATTACTCATGTTTTTTGGAGTTTTGAATGTTTGATTAATTTATTAACATGGGTTTTGTCTGCTCTAAAATGAGTTTCCTTTTAATTCGGCTAATAGTTGGATAACTGCTGCTTCTTTGTTTTCTTTTTGTATATAGCGGGAAAGAAGTGTATTTTGTTTTGTGATGATTGAATTAAAGTGTTGTGTAATTGATGAAGTTTTGAGGGTTTTTTTCATACATAAGAGTAAATAATCATCTTGTTTGTAACAAACAAAAGTCATGAATTGCATATTGGGCTTGATTTGTGAAAAGCAGTGTTGAAAGTCTTGAATTGCATATTGGTTTTGATTTATAGAAAGCAGTGTTTAAAGTCTTGAATTGCAGATAGAGTTTGATTTGTAGAAAGTAATGTTTAAAGTCTTGTATTGCAGATTGAATTTGATTTGTAAAAAGCAGGGTTTGCTATAACTAGGTAAAGTAGTTGCGATTGAAACAAAGGAGGGAAAGTTGCATTAATTATTTGAAGTACTGAATCAATAAACAAAGCCTAATACCCCTATCCTTTCTGAATAAATTCATTTGGTCTGTACTGTATGACTTTGATGCTAGCTCTGATATATGTCCTTCATGCTTTCCATTTGATATTGAGGGAAACAAGACACTGGAAAAGGCATCTAATTAAACAGAACTGAAATTCACTTTAAAAAAATTAACAAGAACAATTGTTGCTCCAATAATAACCTCAACAAATAGATAAGATAGTTTCAAAACTTGAAATCCAATTAGTAGAAAGCCAGGGAAAGAAAAATTAAAATTCACTATTGATTTTTACAGTAAGCAAGCATGTGACATGCCTATAGTTATCTTTATAATTACCCCTCATAGCCTGCTATTTTTTGAACTGTTTTGTCTTACAAATTATTAAAACTATATTATATCAACACCTCATGCTTTTAGTTTTCCTTAAATAAGGGTTATTAAAGTGTGCTTTATTAAATATATTCAATAAACTAAAGTGTTCCACAACAAGCATTTTGTACTTTGCAATTTTTCTTATTATTTATAATAAGTATTTTGTATTTGTGTTAATGCTGATTTTTGCATACACGTATGATATCATTGCTTGTTTTCTTTTGTTAAATGTTTTAAAAGATACAATGGAAGGTCTTGAATCTATGGATAAAGCTGCTTGAATAAAGGAAATGTTGCGTATATTTTGTGACCTATGTATTAAGGCCATTGATATGGGAATGAGACCTAATATCCATTTTGATAAAACAGGATGGAAATTTCTTATAACATCATTCAAAGAACAAACCGGCCATGCATTCACTATAACACAACCGGAAAAAAAATGGGATGGATGCAAAAAGGATTGGAGGATATGGACAAAGTTGATTTCTGAAACTGGTGTGGGCTGGAGTAGTGAATTAGGAACAAATTTAGCTAGCAATGAGTGGTGGAAAGCAAAACTTCAGGTTAATTCCTCATGATCCTAACAATTTCATTTGTTGTTGTTAGATTTCATAAATGTTTTTAATACATGATGTTGTATTAATTATTTTTATTTCTTTTATGTAGGAAATTAGAGGAGCCAAAAAATTTAGACATGTTGGTATTGAACCGTCTTTGAAGATTAAATTTGACATAATGTATTCCAGCATTGCTGCTATTGAAGAATATGCGTGGGCTCCATCATTAGGAGTACTTGGTGGCAATGATATCGATCCTTTCATTAACAAGGTCAACATTGATGGTACTGATATGGAAGAAAGAAGCGATGATTCAGAGGAGGATGAGATTTCAAATTTGAAGAATGACATGTCTCAAATGGTTGGCGGGGTGAATATGTCGAGCAGCAACAACATAAAGAGTAGTGGCAAAAGAAAAGAAAGAGATCCCTCTAAGGTTCGAGGCAGAAAGAAGAAGACATCTGGAATTGGTGTCCAGCTGCTGTCACGGTGGGATCAACTACTTGAGAGTATGTCGACTAGGAGTAATTTCACTTCTTTACATATGGATCGGCAAGACTGTAGTATTCTCGAGGTGATGGCTGAGCTCTAATCAATTCCTGGAGTTTCAATTAATGATGATTTTCATGACTTTGCTACGGAGTATCTGAGTTTAAGAAGGAAAAGAGAAATGTGGTCTAGTATGGGTGGTCTTGAAGAGAAGTTGAAATGGTTGAAGCGAATGTATGCACGAAGTAAACGTGCTTAGCTAATATGATATGATTTTATTTTCTAAAGCGTTAATTTAATAACTATGTTAAAGTGCTAGCTAAATTTAATGTGTTATGTTATTTGACATGCTTGATAATTTATTTATACATGTTTACATTTGCAGAATAATGAGCTGACAGTTTTGAAAAGAATAGTTTTCATTTGCAGAAGTTGGTTTCATTCATTGTATTATTCAACATTTAAAGTTGTGAGATGTGAGCATATCTATTTCGGTTGTTTTTAATTGCTTTGTATCTTTATTTAAATGTTATTATAGTTATGGACTTTTTATGTGAGTTATTAGATTGTTGAGTTGCCAGTATTTGTTTTTATTCGGATTGTAATTTAAGAGATTAGTTGTTGTTCCAAAACAGATTCTCTTTTACGGATGTTGTGTTATTGCATTGTTTAGATCGATGTCGATTTAATGTAAACATGTAATATTTTAGTGAGTATAACTATTTATTATAAATATGTAACACTTTTAGTGTTATGAATGTTTGTTTCAATAATTCAATATGTATGTTTGTTGTGAATATTGATGGAAATAAATATTACAAAGTGCAACGTTTTGAATGAAAAATTTATTGAAAGAAATCATGTTACGATGTGACTTTTAATATGTTATGGTGTGTGACTTTTAATATAATACTATACTTTAAAAAATAAGGAAGGAAGCCTTGTATAATAGTAGCTTTATTATCCAAATAAGATGCATGCCAGCATAATAAAAAATGAAAAGTAGGAGAATGATAATAAAGGTGAAGACAATCGACTAGCACAAAAAAAAAATATGAAAAGAAGAAAATAAATGGTACGAAAATTATGCATGTGATAGCTTTTAGAGTGCAACAGTCATACAAGCAAAAATTCCAGAATAATAAAGATAGGACAATAATTTACTAGAAACCACGTGAAAGTAACAAATGTCTGATACAAAAGAACATCCATATTTAAATTTTACAGCTCATACATGTCAGAACTTGTGCAGGCAATTATATTAAAAGCAAAACATGTACAAAAGATATGTAGATATGTTTATTTCAGCAATGTCGACAAACAAATTCAAATTGTTTATGCAAGGCATCATTTATTTTTTTCTATATAAGAAGGGATGCTTCTATCATGTATTCCAATAACATAACTATCTTCAGAACAAACATCTCAACTGCATTTGTTACAAGCAAGTGAAACGTCTTCTTAGGCTTGATAAGTTTGTGATAAAATTATTCTTCCCAAGTCTTTAATTTTTTTTTATTGAATGATATTAAATTGGATTTATAGTATTTTATTAACAACCAATCATTTTTTTAATTTACATAAAATTAAAAATATGAATGATCCACGGATTAATGTCATATTTAACAAAAACTTTGATGGTGATTATGATAATGTAATGAACCGCATTGTAGACCACATTAATTATCTTAGTTGTGAAGGTAGTGGTGCCTCAGTTTCTGCTACTGGAGATGACGATGATGGAAATGACAACAACAACAATGACGATGACAGTAATGATGATGATGATGACAGTGATGATGATGGTGATTTTTTTTTAAGGAGACAGTTTGATATGAAAAAATTAATTATATGCACGACTAGAGCTATAAACATGTATTATATTAATTATATATATAAAGAACTATGTATGGTTTCATATAATACAGGGATGTGTTTGTTGAATGAAGTTTTAAGAGGTAATTAGAAACGATAACATATTTAGGATGGAGACTTCATCTCATACTCATTAATTGTTAGTATCCTTCAGACATCTAATTATGTTCTTCTGACCCCTAATGACTACTTTTGTATGGAACTACGATGAGTTTTTATCGCCGAAAGAAATCCATTGGCATCTAGATTTCCGATACCAAAAGATTTCCTCCTGAGTTAAAATCTGAGTGTATTCCTTTGTCAAGTCTAATTCTAACCTATGCAAGAATTGATTCCTTCCACCATTTAAGGCCTTCTGAATACCCCTCAAGTATTGCAAGCACTTTTTTTTCCGATAAAAAATATTGCCAAAAACCTTAGGGTTCCACTCCTTTAACTTGATTGTGAAGTCATTGAGTGAGGTCACTAAATCCAGGTTTCCCTCCCCACTGTCATGCATAAAGGTAGAAAAGGTTGCATGTGATGTCCAGGCTGCTTCGAATAGGAAAGGACAACATGTTTAGAAATCCATGTCTTTGGTGTAGAGCTTTGCAAGGATAGAATGATGATCCGATTTAACTCTTGGCAACACCTTAATACACAGGTTTGAAATTTCAATTTCAGTGGTTGATTTACAAGTCCTCTATCAAGCCTCTCAAAGTCTCTAATATACCATCTACTTTCTTGTCCTCTCCATGTAAACTTTGGACCAACACTGCCTAAATCTATCAAACCACAATCTTAAGCCCAATTGCTGAAACGAAGGCACCTTCTTATATTGACAGTAGCCCCTTCAATCTTCTCAGTAGCTGTTAAGATTTCATTAAAATCTCCTATAACCATCTAAGACAAGGATATGTGTTGCGCCATAGCTCTAACCTCCTCGAAGCATTCTCGCTTAAGATGGTCTTTCAGGTTGACATAAATCACAGAGCATAACCAAGGTGAACTTCCTCCTTCATCTACCAGGATGTGAATCAAATGTCTAGATGATTTTGGCACTTTCATATCAACTTTGATTTTACTCCACAGTAACCAAATACCCCCAGATTTACTTTTCGCTTTTACTCGAAAACTAACATCAAATTTTAGTTTCTCAACTATTTTCTCTGCAGCCCGACCACTAATTCTTGATTCAGCTATTGCTATGATATCAACCCCATATGTTTTCTTAAAATCATGAATAATAAAGCAGACGAACCTGTTACTTCCTACCCCTCTACAATTATAGTAAAACACACTCATTAAAATAACATTTAGAGAAGAAAAAAAACCTCGTGCATCCTCTTCATGGAGAAGAAGTTAACTCGCAGAATGTCCCTCTTGTCCTCTTGTGAGAAACCTTCCTCGTTATCCTCCTCATTGATTAGAATTCTATTAACTTCTTTTACCGCCATAGGATCAGTGTCTGGTGGTCGAGGAGCATGACAAATATTGAACTCTTGTGTCTGCCCACCTTGCATATGTCCTTCTCCATCACAACTGTTAGTGTTGGCTGCAACATCTACTTTAGCCATACCTAGACCGACAATGTTTGTGGTATTTGTTACCACTTGTTCACGGGCTTGGACCTTTTTCTTAGCCGTCTTCACCAGAGAAAGAAGTTCATCCATGCTGTGGTCCGCATATTTTCCCTTCAAGGCCTCTCTTCCACTACTTTGGGCATGGGATCCAGTTATAACATCTTTTTTAATAGATTACTTATTGTCTAGATTCTTTCTCATGCTAAGTACCTTGGTGCATCTGACATACCAGCAATCGATTTCCCTTTGCTATTAATATTTATTTCCTTAGTTGACCCATCACCACAGAAAACTCAGCCAAATTGCAAGTTGGAAGAACGCTGTATATCCATTCTAAATTGTTCTATACAACAACGCCCAAGAAGAAGAAACTTCCTTTGCCTAGTAGTTTTGCCAAGCAAGAAAACCTTGGAGAGAAGAACAGAAACTGAAAAGCTGTCATCTATGGGGAATTCTCGCTTCTGAGAAAGTGTTTGCAAACGTAGTATAGAATCTAGTCTCTCGACTTTGCAGATCTCTCCTAACTTGGTCATTGGAATCTGTGGAAAATGGATCACAGAGACATACAACGGATCAATGATAAATCAACTGCACTATCACGTATGATCCTTGGAGATTTGGAGAAAGGAAATGGATGGCTGGCTATACCGGAACAAAACACCAAAGGCCAATCCCCTTGACGCGACGAATTTTTTCCCTGCTCAAAGAATACCACCAGAGAGTGCTCTGCAGGGGAAAACATCCTCATACCCCAACAGCTTTGCATGGAAAGTAAATACTAACGCAAGAATTCAGCAAGGCACCTATCTAGGAACAACTGCTATTGTAGATACAATCAGTAGATGTGGATCTAGGAACTTCGAAAGTTCTTGCAAAGGATTATTATACTAGGGGTTTTGTAACTGGTTAATTTCCCCACATTGGAGTATTTGCAACATGCTTCATGCAGATGGCTTCCAAGACCAAATTTGATTTAATGGGCAAGTTCAAATTGCTGTTCAGAAAGTAAAAAAAATCTCTTGGGAAATTGTGGGCTCCTAGTACTCACCAAACTGTAAATGGCATCTAGTGCAAAAAGATACAACCATGCCAAAATTTAAAATTTGGAAACATGCCAACGAACAAACCTAAAAGATCTTCAGCTATCACACAAAAGCAAAGCAATGAAAAATCCTTTTCTTATTTCTTTTCCTTTTTTTTTCGGGGTGATGGACATATGCTGAAGAGAGATGATGAACAGGCTATAGTAATGACATAGAACCAATGTTTACCTGTGCATATGCTGGGTAACTTCCTCAATTCTTTTTCTCATTCTATTCTCCTTTTTCGAAATAAAAAATAAAAAACTGAACAAAATAAAATCCCACAAAATAAAGGCATCTTCTATCCATCCATCCTGTTCACAAATTTCAATATGATGGTATATATAACTCGGGGGTGGAACAACTTTGCGGGAGTCCCTGGTATTTTCCCATTCAGATCCAGCAAACTCCAAAAAAAAACCCTCCAAAACAACCCCAAAATATTTGCTAAAAGAAACCCTCCCTAGTCACTACACTTTAGATATCCGCCTATTGTAGTAAATGCCACCCAAGCACAGAAACATCATAAACTGAGGACAAGAGAATCTGTGGATCCATCTCTTTCCAAGAACCAAAAAGTTTGCCGCAGTCATGATTCAGGCATTTCAATGTAACTTGTTCTGATCATAATCTGGATGTTTGGGAAAAGAAAGCATGAGTTATCAAACTTAAGTAGTACCCGAATTCCCATCTGGTTTTGGTTCTGTTCGGACATAGGTGAGACTGCGGGCAGAGGGGGAGACAACACTGCTGCCAGAGAATGCAGCACTACTCTCGGCCGGACTGCCCTGAGCATCTCGCTTCCACTGCAAACTTCTTGCACCAGGTTTCACATAGAGTCGAGGCCTAAATATAGGAGTGCCTCTTGGAAAAGGTGTTCTAGCAAACCTACCAGCAGCATATGAGGAGCCACGGGAAATGCGAGGCCATGTCATAACAGGACTAGCTTCTTGGTTGGAAGAGCTTCTCTTCATGACCTGCAGCACAAAAAATAATGTTAAGATGCCTATCAAATCTTGGAGCGGACCCCTAAGACAGTAATAAAATGTGCATCAGTTCCAACAAATTTCACATCAAAGCTAAATCCTAGCTGCCATTTTTTCAAATTTAAATGAACACATGCTTTAAGTTCTGATTGCTCTGTATAGAAAATAAGAAGCTCCCTTGTTCTCAATAAGAATAAAAAACGGAGAATTGAAAATACCAGTTTAGATTCTTCATCTACAAAATGGCATGCATGACTCTACCTACTCAGACCATGTGATTTCTGTGAAACAACTCCACACCGCACAATAACCATTTACCAGGAAAAAAAAAAAACTGTTAAAATCATCTAGAAATCCCGGAATATCAGGAGAGCTCAAACTTGATAGCTCGGTGTGTGCTTGCAAAAGAACTGAGGCCTTTCAAAAATATATGTAACTGAACAAATCTCGACAGTTTCCCTCAACTTTCCATCATGGAGTCATTCCATATACTTTTGCAATACTTTTCATTTACGAATGCATGCACGCACACAGGCAAGTGCAAGCACTCACGCACACAAGAAAGAGCATGCAAGAGTATAAAAGTAGCAAACCATTGTGCCTCCATGAAAACTTGCAAAACAGCTACTAAGCCACAGCCAATGAGGAGCAAATGCACATGACCATGGTTTGCTTTTTAGTTCTAAACATTTAACATGATAAAACTATCTTGCAGCTGATACAACCATTGATTTAACTTTTTCAAACTTCGGCAACCTTGCTATCTACCAAACCAATAAATGAAGTTGAAAAAAATAAAAAATAAAATGCACAAAACATCCTCCTCAACTGACAGACATGCATCCAACAAAAGAACAGAGACAACAGAACAGAAAAGGATCCCAACTAATAGCAAATTAAGATGCAGTCTCTATTTTCATTACCTTGACAATCCGTGACATGAAAGAGGTGCCATCAAGAGATAACGCATTGTCAGCTGCCTCTTTCCGCATAAATTCCACATAAGCTGACCTGCATAATCATATTGCTCAGCCCCCTCGAAAAAAAATTTCCAGAATTTGCTAAGGAAACAGATCAGAAGAATGTTAAACAACTCTCACCCTGTTGGTTGCCCTGTTGCTGCATCAGTGACTAGAACCACTTTAAGCACTTCACCAAACTTATTAAAATGCCGTGACAGACTGTCCTTTGTCGCAGCAAAATGAACCTGTGAAGACAGCAATGAAAATATGATCAGGATACAGCAATAAATACTCCTTCCAAGCTACAGCTTGATCCACATCAGTACTTACATTGCTAACAAAAATGGTTCGAGAATCAGCATCCTCTAAGGGACGACCTGCAGTATATGAACCTGCAGAATCATCAAAAACAACCTCATCTAAATACTTGGAAAAAATGGCCATAAGAAACAAAAAATGACAGATATCAGAATGGCAACCATCTTGCAGTAGAGAAGCTTAAGATGATGTCAGTCATGAGAAACACCCAAAAGGGTAGAGCTCCAAAAGTTGCAACATCACTAACATAAACTGATTTTGTTTCCCATTTTAAAAAAAAAAAGCAGATTCAATAACACTTATAAAACACACATGAGAACTGACCAGATGCAGATGATGGAGGCTTCTGAGGTTCTTGCTGAATATCACCTGCAGGTTTTACCTGTTCATAACCACAGGAAACATCGTCAGCAGTCAATGCAAAGAAAGAATAATAAGTAATTTCATATGAAAAATAGCAAGAATAATAATGAACCCAGACAAACAAGACTGTCTTACATTTCCATTACTAACTGAGACAGGGTTGCTAATTTCCTTCATTAGCTGAGCACCAAAGCTCCCAGCATCTGCCTCGTTATCCTGAACTGATTTCAGATTATCCATTACAGTATCCCTCGATTCTTGATAATGAGGTGGTCTCCAGGTATTTACATTCACAGAAATGTTCACTATCTTACGAGAAGTGTTCGCAGCTGAAACGGATTGATCCTGATCCTTAGCTACATTGTAGTTTGACATGAGTGAATCCTTACCCTTACTTCCCAAATATGTGCCAGTTTGAGAAACATCCATAACCCTATGACCCACAGGGCTGGAATCATCATAAACTTCATAATCAGACATCAAACCAGTAGTCAATCCAGCTTCATGCCCTGTCATATTCGTAGTCCCTGCACGTCCGCAGTACTTGCTTCTTCGAGGATAGTTTGAGTGGGTTTGTTCCTGAATTTCATTAAAATCTTCATATTCATCATCTTCAACAGCATGATCTCTAAATTCTGCAACTTGTTCAGTGATCAATGATGCATCCATGTCACGACCAAGCCGGTCAAACACACTTCCTGAAGATTTAACTTTTACTACATCTTCAGCAGCTTCTCGCACAGCTTTTAGTACAGTAGCCATCGGATTTGGAACTCTTGCGATTGACTGGAGCCTCCTAGGACGATCAACCAATGATGTGTCTTCAGTGGATGCAGACACCACTGAGCGAAGACGCTTCCGTGAGGGCTCTTTTACACTGCCAGATGGTCTCAAAGTTCTGACAGCATCTCTCACTGCAAACTGAAGCAGTCGTCGAGGAGCACCACTGGTTGCTTGAGAAACTGCATCCCTCTGCTGAAATATTAGTGCATGCGAAATTTGATGATCAAAAAACAAGGCGCTTATTTTCATTAAAAAAAAAAGATGAATTTTGAGTTCTGAAATTATATTAAAAATTTGCAGCATAATGGTATCCGGTATTCACAACCAGATGAGTAGGAATGTCTATTGGTAACCCTACCACCAGCAATCACACATCATACATCCTCATATTTTAGGTAAGAAATATAATTCACCAGGTCTAAACAATAGGAAATTAGTTGATTTACTTTGTGTATGTTCACTTTAAAAATTGAAGTTATTTTATGAAGCAGAACCCTCTGCAGTATAGTGTGCAATAGAAGCAGTTCTACTATAGTTTTATAGGTGAGTGAGGGAAGAAAATCATGGCCTCAAGATTGTAACCAAAGCAGCATCATAAATCTCCTAATTTCCTAATGTCCTACAAAACATGAATATGTGTGGAGTTTTATATGATTTTAAAGAACTTTAGTTTATATCATAAATCTCCTAATTTCTATTCTTGACTTCCCAAACACCTTGTTACTAACCATAAAGATAAAATAGAATCACTTAACTTTTAAGCCTTACTACCCAATCAAATGTGAAAGAAAAATTTGAAATCCAAACCTTCACATGTTGTTGCTCATCATGCCGACTCCTTTTCTGCTCTTGTGGGGGTTGGGGAGATGGAGATCTTCTTGCACGACTGGCTTTTCCATGAGTTTTTTCCTCTAGGTGAATGTTATCGACCACAGAGCTTCGAAGAGGAGGCGGCTGGTTCACGTCTCTCGCTACACCTTTCCATTCTCTTTTATGCCTGCCTCTACTTGAATTATCAGGCTTCACATTTTCATGTTCTGAATCCAATTGATGAGATTCGTTACCCCCAGTCTGCTCTATCAGTGTGGGATTTGTTCTGGCCACTTCATCTGCATGAGTCTCCGGAGGTTGTACATACATATCCAGATTTGTAGCCAGGTGATCCCATAGCCTGTTCAAAATCAAGTTAACTAGTGAAACAAATGGGAATAACTTAAAACAAAGTTGTCAACAAATATTTTTTTTACAATATCAAATGTATCAAAAACAGGAATGGATCAAATTACCAAGATACAAAAGAATCACTGTCATCCCCCAAAAAAACATTCAATTCATTTCTTGCTTCTTCCTTATCCCTGCCATTTCTCAGCAAGACAATCACATATTCCTGCGAATGCAAAACTCTTATGAAACATTGTAGTGCTGAATCATTTAGAAACTCAAAATATTTATGGTTTAGGCATGGAAGAGCATCTTGTTAAATCCTCTGCTGAACCATGGAATCTCTGAATAATAGAGGTGTTTAAACATATTATAAAAAAGTTTTTAAAGACCTAGCTAATAACTAACAGGACTTTCACATGCTAAACACAGTATACATAACAAAAGAACATCAAACTGGAACCAAACACCTAAACTGACGTTGGGTAGAACTTTCTGGACCAAACCTTTACAAACAATATAGGAAGAAAGATACAGGTAGTTGCAGGCTACTCAAATTTATTGACAAAATTGCCCAAAATAATGCAGGAGCAGTCCGGTCTTAAAAATTATTTTTATTTTCTGAAATTATTATTAATTAATTTATTAAGAGTATTCACATGTGACTTTTAAAATATTTCCTTGGTGGTTAATTTTGTTGCATTGCAACCAAGACTAGTGAATCCTTTTCCTACAAAGATCTAGGGCTTTAATTGGCATAAATAGGCTGCAAGGATTATTTTCTATAGACTTTTTGATCTGTTTATTTTTCAATCTATTCAGATTTTAGAGGTTTCTTGGTGAACCAAAAACCTTATTATCTGGATCCCAACTTGAATTTTATTATATTTTAGCCATCATCCAGCTGTAAGTGTAGTTTTCTACTGTTTTCCTCTTCTCAACCTACATCACAGAATTTCTCAAAGCATGACCTGTAACATACATCAATATCTCCAAAATACATAAGCATATTGGCTTCGCACTTAAAACCCCAGTCCAGGTCAAACTGTACAAATTCTGACCTGATAGACAAGACTAAACCAAATAGAGATAATTACTCCCATAATCACACAAAAAAAATAAAAGCAAAAGTAGCCTTGTATTTAAAAATAAAATAAAAAATCTACTTCGAACTCCATGTCCAATTTGAATTCAAATCCCACCGTGTACCTGAGCACCAATGAGCACGACATGATACCACAAACAAATTTATAACACTCCATTTTCCAGCTAAATTCCATCTCACTTGATAGAGCCCGCTCAAATAATTGAACAATCCATATGAATAAGGGCAAGAAGCTCAAACAATCTCAAGTACAAATTCAAAATCCCGCAACGTTTTGTACTCTTGCCTTGCCTTTATTCACATTCATAAAGTACTGTCAGTTCTAGATTCTCTATGTAATAAAGAATTATAATAGCTCTGTAGCATGTTCAACAATAATGAGGCAAAATGCTATGAGCAAAGTCATTAATTTGAATCTTATCTTTCAGCAAAACACCAAATCCTTAGAAGTTTCCACAACCTAGACCTAACTACAAAAGATTTATTGTTTGGTGTTTAAATTCATTAACCAAAGCCCACGTGAGGAAATCAAACATGTCATAGCAAATAAAATATAAAAGCTCTCTATCCGCAGAGTTCCTTGCAGTGATCAGATATCAACCATCAACGAGACACCTAGCATCGTAATAGCTTCAGATCTCTGAACTGAAACATTCCTATAAACACCTAGAGGGTTAGATATCATTCAACAAACTATGCCCGCATAAAATGAGGTCAATTTTTATAACTACTTGGCGCATATCCCTCGCACAATTTTGCAAATTGTCCAGTACAAAAGCAAACGGCTCTCAACTACAATTGCACCATTTATCTTCTCACCAACACGCATCACCAATAATCTTACTATGTATGTCCATATAACCAGGGACATAAACAACTAAGAGAGAGCTCTACCGATTCTAAATCCTGCCATTTTCACCTCTCTTAATGTAGGTCCAGCAGCAGCATTCTCCACTACAGGCAAAGCCGCATGGTGAAATTCCACAGATACTTCACCAAAACAGTCCATTCAATAAACAGCATAAACTCAATTCAGCTTCAACTAAGCCTCAATCCCAAACTAGTCAGGATAAAATGAACCCCGCCATTTAATAAAAGGAAATGAACAATAGCACGATATCCAGAGTCCAAAATTAGCCAGTCAAATTAAACCCTAAAGAAGAGAAAAAATTCACTAAAATACGAAATTCAAAAATTCAAATACACAAAAACGACGAAGATTGTTATCCATGTATATGCGTACCACAAGAACATCGTCAGTGTAATCGCCCATGAACTCCTTAAGCTTCTCGCTAACTCTATCTCTCAACAAAGCGGCCCCATCTTCACTAAAATTTACCCTAAATTTTTTATCCACGCTTCCCATCTCACTCAATCAATCAAAAAATCAAAAACCCTAATTAAATTCTCCGGCAATAAAATCGCCTCCAAAAAAAACAATGATTGAAAATCTACGATTCTCAAAACACAAACCCTAAGTTCGAGGATTTAAGAGGCAATTGAAATTCTTCGAGATAAAAGAGATGATGATAAATGAGGTGAATGCGGAAGGGTTAAGATTTTCTCGGGAAAGTGAGGGAAAATTCTAGGATTTTGAGGTTTCATAACCCCCGAATTTTAATTTTCCGGGGTTAAGGTAGGGGTTGTGGATTTTACAGGGAGAAATAAATTTTGTAATTGCGATACTGCGTTTGTCTATATATACCCACCGTCTCGCCAAGGATAAATAAAATTAAAAATAAAGGTGTTATTATTATTATTATAATATATATAATAAATAACACTAAATGCGCTTAGTTTTCACAATAGCAGGTAAATAACTCTATAAACATGCTATGGTTTAATTATTTTTTTCATTTTTTTACTAATTTTTTTAATATTGTAATTTGCAGCATGAGTCAAAAGGATTTTGAAAATCAATTAAATAATAATAATACCTTTATATATATTAAAGCATAAAAAATAAGTATTATCACAAAACTCATTTTTTTTTATTTTTTATTAATTTTTTTAATATTGTAATTTGCAGCATGAGTCGAATAGATTTTGAAAATCAACAAAATAATAATAATATCTCTATATATATTAAAGCATAAAAATAATTATTATTACAAAACTTATTTTTTTTATTTTTTTTACTAATTTTTTTAATATTGTAATTTGCAGCATGAGTCCAATAGATTTTGAAAAACAACGAAATAATAATAATACCACTATATATATTAAAGCATAAAAAATAATTATTATCACAAAACTCAATTTTTTTATTCATGTTAACCTTTTCCAAACCCCCCAACTCAACAATAGTCGTTCTCTCACCATGAGTCCCCACCAAATATTTCGCAAGATATCACATAAAAATCCCAGCTTTTCTTTTCTCTCATCCGGAAGCAAACACTTAATGTGTGTTTGTATTTGAGGTGGAGGTTGGGTGTGGGACCCACTAAAAAGCCATAAAAAACAAGAAAAATTAGCTTTTGTGGTTGAGTTTTGTGCATAAATGGGTTGTACCCTACCACAATCTCAACCACAAAAGCTAAACCAAATACATCCTTAATCAGAGCAAGGTCAATTCAAAGCTCCCATGTACCATTGATATAGAGATTGTTGATGGTGAAATTGGATTTATTAGTGTAGATCTACTAGGTTTTTTATGGTGGAGCTAGATTTGCTAATGGGGGACGAGGTAACATTGTTATGTGGGGGGAGACTGGTGCAAAACTTTGGAGAAGGATTAATGGTAAAGCTGGACTTGGTACAATCAACCGGCTATTACAATAATTTAATTTGTTTGGTATTATGGTAGCTGTTGTGGTTGTATTTTGAAAAAAGTTATTTTATAAAAAGTACTTTTAGTTGAGGTTAGTTTGGAAAAATATATATTTGGTTAAAACAGTGGTTGAAATTGAAGTTGAATAAAAAATAGCTTAACGTTTTTTGTTAAAAGAATGCTTTTCAAATTGAGGTTATAAAATAATTAAATATATATATATATATATATATATATATATTGATGGTTTTTAATTTAAATATTGTAGATTTAACTACTGCTATTACATCATGAAATAAATAATATTGATATCAAATATTTTTTATTGTTCCATTAAACTATGTGCAATTTCATAACGTACGAAATCTATCCAACAATGACTATTTTTCCATGGTTTCTTAAGCGCGCAACAACATCAAGTAAAATATCATCAAGAACAAAATTGAGGTTGCGATCAAATTCTGCAAATGCTATGTCATCAAGCGATTTCCTTCTAATTTTTTGAATAAAACACAATTAAAAATAAAAATTGAATTTTTTTTAACTCGATCGAACCCGACAAGAACAAAATTGGGATTGAGATCAAATTCTATAAATGTTACGTTATCAAACGATCTCCTTCTAATTTTTCAAATAAAACACAATTAAAAAAATAAAAATTATTTTTTTTTTTAACTGGATCAGACTTGGTTCAATGCATTTAGCTTTAGACCGAATCCGGACCGGCCGGAACAGTGGCCGAAACAGTGGAGTTGAACTCTCCACTGTTCACTTAAGTGAATAGTGGAGAATGAAACTCTCCACTGTATAAAAACACAGCAGGATGAGAAGCATGAAAAAATTATTTCAGCAGAACCTACGGTTAAACCTCATTTTTAGTGGGTCCCATTAGCCAAACCACAACTGCTACTTATAACCACACACTATATTATTGAATTTAAAAAACAAAAAGCAACAGCTACCGCAGAGCCAAACAACTTCTAAATGTTAAAGTTTAAGAATTAAATTAATTTAAATAAATTAATGATATTGGAAGAATAAATGATATATTTGGCGTTATGATCCAAGCAATTTCAAATTGTGGTCATGTCATGTGGTAAGATGAGAACATCAACCTCGACATTTTGAAGCTTTTTACCATTACAGGTTCTCTCATTTAATGAGTTGTGATGGACCCAAGGAGCAAGAAGTGATTATAAGAAGGATATTTTAAAGACACCATTAAAAGACCTAAATTATATGGTAATGTGGGGAGACTAATGCAAAACTTTGAAGAATGATTGGTGGTGGAGCTGGATTTGGTACCAAATACAGGACAACTTTATAAATTAGTTTAATCAAGTTCGTACTTGATTTTCTAGGTCTAGAAATATAATCATTGTATTAATTATATTGTAGTCCTTAATTTCTAAAATATATTTTAATCAAGTCATACTTAACAAATCATCCTGATTTAATTTTTAACTAATGGTTCTTAACGTGTATGACTCATTAGGTTTCTAATATATTAACCCAAATAAAAATTATAATTCTAGTTAAATAGAATTAAATTAATTAAATTAATTAATTAATTAATATTTCAATAATTGATTAATTTATATTTGAAGATCAGGTGCATAAGATTAGGTGAGTCATCTAACAATGCGTCATAATCCTTTAAATATTAAAAAATCATTAATGGTTTAATTTAATCTTTTAGTGACTGTTTCTCAGTGTAATTAATATTCTTTCATCAATAATGCTCTGATTTAACATTAAAGCATGAAGTATGTCTATCATGTTAAATCATGTTTGTTCTCTACATAATAGTCATTGATTGTTTGAATAAAATTTGAAACACTTTTCAAATCTCATTCCACTTTAGCCAAGAATTTCTCAGTCAATACTATTTGAGAACAAATGAAACATTTTTTATAATTCACATAAGGTGATGAATCATCTCTTGATCACTCAAGTACTTTCATATAGTTCATGTTATACTCAATGTCTGCTCTTTCGTTACCTCAATTAAGATAACATGTTACAGGATCAAAGCATAACATTTTCTATATAAGATCTTTTAGGGATCTCAAGTCTAAGGATCACTTACATAACTGTCATGTGAGTCTTTCCATAGACATGGGTAATCTCTCCATATGGAATTCTCATGCGAGTCAGTTTGGTATACATATCTTATGACAAGCACCTATATATTAGTTCTAAATATCTCTTATACCTCAACTTATAAGAACAGATGCTTCCTTTCATAAATGAAAGAACATAATATTTAAGATAAGGTGATGAATCATCTCTTGATCACTCAAGTACTTTCATATAGTTCATGTTATACTCAATGTCTGCTCTTTCGTTACCTCAATTAAGATAACATGTTACAGGATCAAAGCATAACATTTTCTATATAAGATCTTTTAGGGATCTCAAGTCTAAGGATCACTTACATAACTGTCATGTGAGTCTTTCCATAGACATGGGTAATCTCTCCATATGGAATTCTCATGCGAGTCAGTTTGGTATACATATCTTATGACAAGCACCTATATATTAGTTCTAAATATCTCTTATACCTCAACTTATAAGAACAGATGCTTCCTTTCATAAATGAAAGAACATAATATATATTAGTCTCTACGGCTATAATGAATGTCTAATATTTAAGAAAGTATTAACCAGAAACATTTTAGAAACAATGTTTTGATAAAATAGGGATCCTATAACTATAACAACTTTATGATTTTATTTGCAAAGCATTTTTATCCCATGAACTTTAACTTTACTCTAGATTTATAAATCAAATATTAGATTTATTAATCTAACTTTACATGAATATTAAAAATAAATTAAGCTTTTATTAATAATAAATATATATTTACACGAATATAACATTGTCACATGTAACTAACCGAGTGATTGCAATGCATATTAAACTAACAGGTAATGAATCCAGGGGGTGAACAATTGGCTCTAAAATGTGCTTGTCTGGTCCAGGCTTGTGTTTGGTATTGTGGTAGCTTTTGTGATTGTGATTTGAAAAAAATAAGTTTAGAAAAAAAAACACTTTTAGTTGTGAATGATTTGATTAAAATATGTGTTTGATTAAAACCATGATTGAAATTCTTGTCTGGCAAAAAGCAAGTTCAATGTGTTTAGTTAAAATTGTAATTGAAATTTATGTTGATAATAAAATGACAAAAAAAAACATATAATTAATTTCTTATTTTACAATTACATTTATGTGCATTTGATTGTTAATGCATTGTAAAAATAGTCATGCGAATAACAACGCTGGTTTTATTATCTCATTTATTCGCTACAATTTCATCACAAATATAATTCATACACAAAGGATTATGTATTTCATTGTAATGTAGTTGTTGCTTATTACTAAACTATAAAAAACATGAGCAATTAAATTCATCCATCTAATTCATTTTACTTTATCATTCAATAAATTAATATTAGTATAAAAATGATCGATTAATTTTTTAAAAAAAACAATGATTATCAAATAGCAAATACATGCATTTCTTATTCATGAATCAAGAACCCCAGGCTAAAAAAACAAAACTCATAAATTTTTTAAGCTACAAAATGAGTTTGAAGCTAAAAAGAAAATGATTTCACATGGTTATAATCTAAGCTTTATGATCTGCATCTCATCAAGAAATTCATTCAAACTCACTGAAAAAAATTAGTCTTTTGTTGCTTGCATCAAGCACTCTTGATGTATATCTATGCAAATACAAACTATTCAAACTCTTAGTGAAAATTTATTTATAACTCTCTTGTAGTTCTTACAATTGTCTCTTGAACCAAGAAAGTTTTTGAAGGTTATTTCGGCATATGTGTCTTTTCAACAAATAAAAAAAGGTGGGATAAGTGGTTTAATAGAAGTAGGTAAAAATGGTTTCACCAAAAATTAAGGTCAAACCTTATTTATTGATAGGTTCCATAAAGTAAACCACATTTTATTTTGTAACCAATACTATATAATTAAGGTTGAACAAAAAAGCAACAGTTACTATAATAACAAATAGTCTCGAAAGTCTGTTTGGGAGTGTGGTTATGGTTGCGGTTGCTTTTCAAAGTGTTTTTCACTTAGAAATGTATTAAAATAATGTTTTTTTATTTTTTTAAATTTATTTTTGACATCAACACATGAAAATGATATAAAAATACCAAAAAAATATTATTTTAAAATAAATAAAAAATTAATTTTTTTTCAGAAACACTTTTAAAACATAAAAACGACATCAACACATGAAAATGATATAAAAATACCAAAAAAATATTAATTTAAAATTAATAATAAAATTAATAAAAACTTAATTTTTTTTCAAAAACACTTTTAAAACATTAAAAACAAACAACATTTACTAATTAGTCTTCAAGGAAACAAAGTTGGCTTTCAACTTCGGGGTGTTGCCAAGTTGGGCCATATGGACCCCTGGGTTCGATTAAGAGACGAGAAGTGTGGAGATGTGGGTCAACAAGGCTTCTAGTAGGCTAAGCTGATCATCCTTGATCTAGTGAAGTAGTGGGTCACATGCTATGCCCATGCTTGATAGGATGCAATTTAAATTTGTTCCCGGGTGAGCTTGATGTCCCATTAGGACTCTGGGATGGTGTTTCTTTTGGGGCAAACCAGCACCGTGTATTCTACAGTAGAACCTAAAGCAAGGCATGTCTTATTTAGCGCGTGATATTAAACTTGTAGACATGATTCATGATGCTTTAGTTAAGCATGAAACAACCACACTCCATGTATTGTTCTTGTTCACTCTTACGCCAAAAACCAATGATGAAGGCAGTTAGCAGCTTACTCAACAAATGAAATTCTGAATTAGCTCACTCCATGTTTCTTTCCCTCCTCGACTTCTTAAATTTATCCATATTGAAGAAACTTTTGTATCTGGAAAGTATGTATATGTCCATTCTACTGTACTTCATTAATTGCGACTACTGAAAAAGAATTTATTTAGCAACTATCGAATAGTTAAAGCCTTAGAAGTCCACATAATTAGCTGTTGTGATGTTATTTCTAGATTGAAAGCATGCTCGAAACTCTCCCATTCCTTCTTGTTACTTATGGCTATTTCCTTTTCAAACAAAAAATTGTGTTAGTTTTGTTTAGTTTTTGCCATCTGCTTCTTTGATCATAATTTTAGGCTGTCATTGGTCATCTCTCGATGAGAGTCTCTGTGTATGTTTGGGGGGGGGGGGGGGGGGGGGCAGGGGCGATTGTGCATATTAC
>Ga0307507_10003416_pt1 | contig 30850 bp, 42 predicted proteins | sample 7_EM_MG_FD_207223 | JGI IMG/M metagenome (GOLD analysis project Ga0307507, IMG submission 207223) | Populus trichocarpa ectomycorrhiza microbial communities from riparian zone in the Pacific Northwest, United States - 7_EM | ecosystem: Host-associated > Plants > Roots > Unclassified | place... | reverse complement strand
CTAGCGGTCCTATCGTCGCCGACAAAAACTGTGAGAAATTACATTACATTTCTCCCCAGATTTGGTGTGCCGGTATGTTTCCGTTCCCCTCTGTCTATCTATTCCACCTATCCCCATCAACAAGGGGCTAACATCCTTCCTAGGAGCTGGAACCGCCGCAGAGTAAACCCCTTCCTACCTACTCCTAACCTAGCTAATACAGCACTATCCACCAATAGCACAGAGTTCACAACAGCTTTAATCTCCTCCCAACTCGAACTCCACAGCCTAAGCACGGGCCGCAAACCCCGCGTCGTGACCTGCATGACCCTCCTGAAACAGCATCTCTTCCGTTACCAAGGACACATTGGCGCATACCTCGTCGTCGCAGGCGTAGACCCAACAGGCACACACCTCTTCACCGTTCACGCTCACGGATCCACCGATAAGCTGCCGTACGTCACTATGGGCTCTGGCTCCCTCGCCGCCATGGCGGTCTTCGAGACAAAGTGGGAGAAGCACCTGACTAGGGAGAAAGCGGTCGATCTTTGCTCTGAGGCTATCCTGGCAGGTATTTTCAACGATTTGGGGTCTGGGAGTAATGTCGATGTTTGTGTTATCACTCCTGAGAAGGTATGCTTTCCACTTCTTGTATCAGTGTGGGAGGGGAGAAGGGCTGATTGGTTGGGGGATGGATAGGCGACGCTCATGCGCAACCACATCACGCCAAATGAACGTGTGCCCAAAGAGATGTCGTACAAGTTTGCTCGTGGCACAACTGCGTATATCAAAGAGATGGTTGTTGAGAAGAAGGACTTGAAGAAGTATGTCACTATAGTCGACTTGGGCGATGCTCCGGCTGGCGGGGGCGCGGCGGGAGATGCTATGGAGGTGGACGCTTAGATGGCAATTTCCGGGGCATGGGAATTTGGCTTATTACAGCCCTGATCCAATAAATTAGAGATATCTTAGCACTGGTGCACTTTTGTTTTAATTATTCTGGTTTCGCTTGATAGGGTATTACAAGTAGAACCTCACTGGCAAGCAAGCGGTGGTTGAGTCGGAACTTCAACAACCACCCGACATACGCGGCCCAACCCAGGATAAGCACCTAAAAGAAAAAAAACCCCCAATTACTTTCTCCCATCTGCAACATAAGATTGTTTCCTTTTTCGTCATCACCCCACTCCCGACTACACTTCTATTGAACCCCAAGGGAACCCTCAAATAAATTCCCCAGTTTCGGTATCAGAAGAGCGCACAAAGAGAGAAAGAAAGAAAGAAAAGAAGGAAAGGAAAGGAACTGCAAATCACCATCTACAACTAAGGTACTATTTTTTGCTTCCCTCTTTTTCTCTTCAAGATTCTATCTAGGACCCAACTTCTCGATTACACGAGGACCCTGTTCCTCCCATTCCGCCTTCGTGATCCACATATTCTCCTTGTCCGCCATGATGTTTGCGAGAACGGCGCCACCGAGGAAGACCATGTGACGTCTTCGTGGAGGGTCTTCAATTCGGACTTTGAATTTCTGTTAGGGAGGCGAGCGAGTTAGTCATGATTTATGATATAGGGCTAGAGCTAGGTAGAGTGGAACGCACGCTTAGTCGTGTAGGATCACCGTGTAGCACCTTGGTGAGCCATAGTTGCTTCAATTCCTTCTCTAATCTGCTGGGAAGGCCGGGATACATGCTTGAACCGCCGGAAAGCACGATGGCCTTGTATAGGGAGGTTCTGACATCTACGTCGGCGGCCTGAATAGTGTTGAATAGGAATTCCGCGATCCCCGGCTGCTCAACATCCACGAGGTGGGGCTGGAAGAGGCACTCCGGTGCCTCAAATCGCTCACTACCGACACGGATTACACGACCGTCTGGGAGGGTGTAGCTCTCTACCAAAACGGTGGTCTCTTCGGCGAGCTTATGGTCGAGTTCTAGGTCGTAGCTGACATAGCATAGCTTTTCTTTAATCTGGCGGACGGTCTCAAAATCGGCAGTACGGTTAAAAGCATACCCCCGGCGGAGGAGAAGGCTGATGAGCTGGCGGGTAACATCACGACCAGCGACGTTGAGGCGGCGGGTAAGGTGGTTGAGGACTACACTCTCGTATACAGGGACGATGTGCGTTACACCGTCTCCGGAATCGACGACGACACCGGAACTTAAACCTAAGACATTTTAGCTATCTCCGTATGGGTTGACGATGCCATCTCATGATTTCTCACCTTGAGCGTAGAGAGCTAGCACTGCCTGGATAGCGACATAAACGCCCCCAAAGTTATACCTTTCGAACATGACTTCGCACATCTTCTCCCTATTGCTCAACGGGTTCATGGGAGGTTCCGTGAGTAAAATCTTACGGCCGGTGGTATCAATTTGTAGCTTTTCTGCAAATGTGTAGTCCCACACGTGCTGCATGTCTTCCCATCTTTTGATAATACCGTTGTCCATCTATCATCCTTATTAGCTGATGTACCATACACACGAAATCTAGTAATACTGGATATGTAATCTGTAACATCGTTCGAACGGCGGCAGCATCATCTCCAACCATAATATCTTTCACAATCTGTTTCCACAAACATCAGCACTCCCCCCCCCCTAGAAACACCCCCAAAGTATTTTATCTGTAGGTGATCTCGTACCATATCACCAGCCCGCTCCTCCGCTCTCAATATCGGACGCCCAACGATAGACGGGTACTGGTGCTCCGGAAAGTTCTGGCCAGCATATCCGACCTTAAGGCTACGCAACAATTGAAACACATCGTTAATACCGCAATTTCGGGAGTCTCTTCGAAAGCGCCAGCAATCGGAAATGGCAAAAGAACTCAGGTAAACCTACAAACCGGTTCCCCCATCGAGAACTAGAAAGAGAGATATTCAGGTCAGTCAACCTGGGAAATCGCCGGGAACGTTAGAATTTACCAATAGGAGCTTCATTCATCATGAAATTCAACAAGAGAAGTTTGGAGAGGGGTGTTTCTAGATTAGAGAGTGGGCTGCAAGGTACAATTGTGGTTGCCGAAGCGGGGAGGGGCAATAGGATGGTCGAGTTCCCACCAAGCTTGCGTGGACTCCTCCGTGGCTCGTTGCACGGCCACACCGCCAGGGTTTTGGAGGCTCATTGAATGACATAAAGCACCCCATATCTCGGTAATTTCTAGCACGCTAGACCCCTCCACAGCCTCCCCGCCGAACACCGGGAGACGGTTTACTATCGGGATTTGCTTTGTGCTGTTGCTCGCATCCACCACCCAGCTCCACCAATAGTCGTTTCTCGAAGCTATGGAAATCATCCAATTTGTTTCCGCCCTCCGCCAGGAGGCTCAGGTGCTCGGGGACTACCATGCCGTCCGAACAATGTGTTCCCGTCGACTGGCAACTCTGCGAAAACGACTTGGCCGACAGACCTCCAAATCGAAGAAATACGCACCGCAGCCTCCATTGACCGCAGAAGAAATAGCACAAGAGCCTAAGTATGTCACTCCACAATATTCTGTGTAATACCATTTACTCAATTCCCAGAATAGATTCGTCCACCTCTACCTCTACTCCTCCGAGCGAGCGTGGGCACACGCAATGCAGATGAAGTCTCTCTTAGCGGACGATGCCACCGCCGCCTCCGCAGCGATGAGGTCACATCTCGTCTCCCGCCTGCACAAAGCTCAATCTTATGCTGTACAACTATGTGCGCTCCTCGGAGACCCGGCGTCCGGGGCTGTGGACAACGACGTCTTAGAAGCAAATGCTTATGCCGCATCACTGCGTGGGTCAGAGGCGTTTGAAAAGTCGCATTGGGAGGACTCGATCAAAGCATTCTCTATATCAAAGATTATATACTCGGCTTTATTATCGTCCTCAAAGAACGAGATTTACAAAGACCAGTTGACGAGCACCGTCGATCCGAGTATTCGATACTCGGCGTATCAATTGCAGCTCCCCAGGAATATGGATGTCGCGACTATCTCCAGGCAACATTTTCCTAGGCAAGATGAGAGGATTGTGAAGGCAGTCGAGGCTTTAGATGCAAAAGCCTTGTCTGACCCTGCTGCGGAGGCACTGGAAGAGGGTGGGGCGGGTGCAGTAATTACTTCAGTAACATGGCGCTCACGTACCGCGCCTGTGGAAGATGCAGATATCTCCGTTGCCTTAACAGCAGCTCAGGCAGCAGAACTTGCATACCTTCCCCTACAAAAGGACAACCCCAGCTCGACCGAAGCTTTCGATGGGACACTGCTGGCGTGGCAGGAAGTGGTAGACGCAACCAAGAAGACCATCGACGAGCAGACAGCAGAAGGCGTCAGCATGGGCGACCCAAAGATGCAAAATCTGCAATTAATTTGGACACTAGTAAATTATTCTCTAATTTGCTGGCGTATCGCGCGAAACCGCGTGATGGTCGAAGGAATAGCCCAAGGCGGGAAAAGGAAGAACAAGAGGGGGGGCGAAGAAGTCAGAGTTAAGAAGCTCGGTCACTTAAAAGAGGAGGTAGCACTTTATGATGCCATTCTTCAAGTACCCCATCTCCCCCTTCCCCCGCCCTTCTCCCTACCATTACCATGCTGATAACATCTACCCATAAAGAGCCTGGAACAGGTCTACAACCTCCCCGGCGTCGCCGCCGATGAACTCTTCACCTCCGAACTCGACTCCAAAAAAGCCCACTTCTCCGCCCTCAAATGCTCCACAATCGCGCGCTCCCACGCGATCCTTTCAAACCGTACAAATGCCCTAGCACTCTTCGTACGCGCCCTTTCATACATCACGTCCTCCCCACCCGTCCCCCAGCCAACGACTACTCCCCAATCACACAATGGCCTAGAAATCACGCCAGCGGAATCCCAGTCCCTGAGATCAACGCTAGAAAATGAAGTAGCGCGTTTCAGAGCCCTCGCAGAAATGGACCTAATCACAACGAAATCTGCTAAGACCGCGGAGAAGGGTGCGGGAACTTTGGTAGAGAGGCTGGATCAGTATCCTGAAGGCAAGATCGACTTTGAGAATGGGATTGTCCAGTGGCCGCCGAAAGTCACGCCGGTTCCTGTCAAGCCGGTGTTTTTGGATGTGGCGTTTAACTTTATTGAGTATCCCGGTGACGGCGCTCCCAGGGCTGTCACGGATAAAAAGATGGTGGAAGGAGGGAAGGAGAAGGAAGGGAAGAAGGGGGGTTTCTTGGGGAGCCTGTGGGGAAGGTAGTCATTTTGTATTGGCAGGAATCTTGTTTTCACGCGAGTGAGGGGCTATGATCTGGGTATTTTTTAATTTTTTTAAAAAGTGACTGGTGGGAGTTTGTAGTTCTACACAGGTGCGGCACCCAATGGAATAAAGCAAAGAAAAAGGGACAAATGCATTTAGAACTCCATTGAATTTCCACCATTCTCTTCTCTCTCCCGCTTTACTTTCGCCTCGTCCTGGAGAAGACCATTCACGAAGGTCTTGAAGTAATCGACATACGGCTTCAAAGAAGTTTTCTCATAATCTACAAACCCATTAGCACCACTCTGAGCATCAAACCCAAGCAGAAGCAAAGAAGAAAGAAAAAAAGGCGTACCATCGACCTTCCCCTCCCCTTTATGCACTTTATCCCAAGCATCAATCTCCCCCAACAATCCGACAACCGTTGGCACAGCCATAGGATCGAAAGCCTCCAAATCTCTTTCGTCAATGGGCACACAAACCCTCCCGGTCCCGGGGTGCACGCAGAACGGGCTCTTAAGTAGATGGTTGAGGTGTTTGGAGACTTCAGCATCGAGACGGGGGTACATGTACTCGAGCACCACCTCCTCCTTGCTCTCTTTCAGACGGGCGGCATTACGGGCATCGTTTAGGTCCTTGGATACGCCGGTTTCGGCTACGTCGTAGATGTCGGCCCACTTTCTAAGGCTAGGACGGTTGGGGTGGTTGTCCCATTTTTTGCGAAGGGCGTCGTTGAGGACTAGGGATGTTAGCTTTTTTTTTTTTTTGAGTTGGGGGAGGGGGGAGGGACTTTTATCCGGGAGCAGCCGGAGTAGTCTTTCGGCTTTCTCGTTGTCGCGCCAGGGGTCTTGGTCGCGGAGGATGTCGTTTTCGAAACGGCCTTTTACGAGCTTTAGGCTGCGACTGTTTTCCAGTGCGTACTTTGTTAGGAGTTTATATCTTCATGCTCTTAAGACCAGAGACTTACGAAATATGAGGATGCAAAGGCCTCCAGAGATTAACCTTCTTCCCTGCCTGTCCACCACCCTTCACTACTTCCAAGTAATTCGCTACAGCCCTTCTCTTAGCGTCATCCAGCGACCTCGCACGCTTATCACAGATCCAGGCGTGGGCTCCTCTTCTCCCCGAGTATACCCACAGCACATGCCTAAACCCAAGATCATCTCTCAATGCTGCGTTCATAACCTTTATAGCAACAGTAATGAAGTTCCAGCACAGATTGCAGATGTTGGCCTTGTCACAGCAGGTACGGACCTCGTCGTAATCTGTCAAATCTATATCGAAGACGAGCTCCTTGCTCAGTGGGCGGAAAGCACCCTTGCGTAGTGTCTTGCGGTCTCGTGGGTTGGCACTGTATACTGGGCCGATTTCGAAACGGGAGGGGTTGAGGCGGGTGATTTCTTTTCGGAGTCTGAGGAAACGTTAGATACCTGGTGGAGAAGGTGAGGAGGCGGAAGGAACATACAGTTCCATAGTAGGAAATGATTGATACCGTAGATACGCCGAGTTCTGCAGAGTAAATGCGAATTCACGATGTCCAAAGTCATGACATGGAATCGGGGAGTGATTAAGCCATTGGAAGAGGGGACGGAACGGGAATAGACGCTGGTAGAATGCTATCATGACCTGTGGATCTGAAGGTCCGCTTCCGGGTGCTATTGAGCTTCATCCAGGATCAAATTAGTCTATAATCTTCTCAAGCCAGGTAGATTAGGAGGGAGAAATTGTGTGTAGTAACCCACACTGCCCCAACCTCCGATGCTAAGAAGTCCGCATCGTCATCGTCGTCACCGAAAAAGTCCTCTTCCTCCTCGTCTTTGAATATATTATCCAAGTCCACACCTTCCTCCTTCTTAACACTGACCTTCGCGGGCGAAGCTGGCTCTGGGGGATCGGTCTGCGGCTCTGCCTTCACATCTATTTTGCTGGCTGGAGAATCCGAATCCGAGGCCGAGTCTAAGTCCGCACCTTGAAACTCTTGGGGAGTAGCTGGGGCGTCCGGAAGAGCAATGTCTTCTTTTGGTGAATTCGAATTAGACATGGTTGTGTATGGTCGGGGTTGGAGCTTGGGTGTGGCCTTTGATATTTGGTGGAGAAAACGCCGTTGTCAAGCACTGGGGACGCGTGCCGGCGGCATGCCATGCACGCCTTTCTCAGAAACGCGCTAATTGGCAGGCAAACCTAACCCTACGATGACAATCACTGCCTGTCACTCGGCCCCTAATTGGCAGCCGGTAAGTTAAGGTTTAACAGTGGAACCTCGGAGAAAAATACGGTATGATCCTCCACAATGCGTTACTGCCCACGCTTACGGATCAGACTCTCTTGGTCCATTCATGTATTAGCTCTAGAATCTCTGTACACATCCCAACCCCTATCGCAAGTCAATGTTACCTAGGGTAAGACAAGATCCATAGAGGCCATATCATAGCTGCTATTTTCCTAGTATCCAGGCTACTATAACCCCGGCGCACACCAAGCCGCTTAGAAAAGATGAACGCCCTAGGCACCAATGTTGAGAAGAGTGTAGCACTACGAAGGCATTAGAAAAGGAGCCGATATGTTCCTCTAGCGTGCTGGTAGCAAATGCCTCAGTCATCATCATCGTGGATAATCGGCCGCCTCCTTCGGCTTCTGGTATTGATGCCTCACCATCAGCACCACTCTCCTCTTTGCGCTCCCCTTCTTCCGCCCCTCCTTTCAATGTCACTCTACTATCCACAGTCTTGATGTCTCCGGCGCCACCCTCGCCCGCCTTCTTCCCATCCGCCTTCCCACCCTTCTTCCTTCTCTTCCTCTGATCCCTCCCGGTTGTCTCCTCATCCCTTCTCTTCATTTGCTCCGTCTTTTTTTAAAAAACTCACTTTCAGCCTTCTTCCTCTCAGCCTTCTCCTCCATCAACCGTATCCTCTCATACTCCCTTCGTCGTGCAGCCTTGTAGACATGGAATTCGCCTGATCTAGTTCCCGCGCGGAGGAAGGGCTTTGGTTTTGGGACTGGTGGGCACGTGGATTTCTCAATTGGGGGTGAGAAGAGGTTTGTTAAGGCGGTGGCTTGGGTGGGGGTTGGGGAGAGAACACGACGTTTCGTCGCTCGTTTATTGCGTGGGTCTTGGGAGGTCGGGATCGCTTGGGGGATTGGTTCGGACATTTTGGTCAAAGTGTTATGTTGTAAATTTTAGTATAGTGGTAATGGAGGTAGTGAAATTCGTGGGAAGGGGGAATAGAAATTGGATATCGGGTTAGGTTTTGATGATTTTTGCTGGAAATATTTGCAAGGATGTGCACTGAGTGGTTCCTGCATTTGAGCTGCTGGCGGCAGGCGGAGAGCTGTCAATTCAAAAAAATTCAGGCAAGGTTACCCGGCTCAACAACTCTTGACGCCACCTCCTTCCTCAAAGTCTCCAACTCAACTCTCTCACCAAACACTAACAACCACAACAATGGCATACGAAGGCAGAGTCGGATCGCGCTTTGGTGGTGGAGGCGTCGCCTCGCACTCAGTATCAAACCAAGATAGACGCGAGCGTCTCCGAAAACTCGCGCTCGAGACTATTGACCTTGACAAAGACCCTTACTTGTGAGCACTCCCATTTGCCATACTCTTGACTTACGAAGACCGCCCCAAAAACTAACAAACTCAATAGCTTCAAAAACCACGTCGGCTCCTTCGAATGCCGCCTCTGCCTGACAGTCCACCAAAACGATGGCTCATACCTCGCCCACACCCAGGGCCGCAAGCACCAAACCAACCTCGCCCGTCGTGCTGCTCGCGAAGCCAAAGAAGGCCGAAACCTCGACCCGATAACCGGCCTGCCACAGGGCATGATCGGCCAGCAGCTCATCGCGCCAAAAAAGCACTTGAAGATCGGTCGTCCCGGTTACAAAATTACCAAACTTCGGGACCCTGTTACTCGGCAGTTGGGATTGCTCTTCCAGTTGCAGTATCCTGAGATCGGCACTGAGATTAAGCCTCGGTATAGGTTCATGAGCGCTTTCGAGCAGAGGGTTGAGGTTCCTGCCGATAAGAACTTTCAGTATCTGCTGGTTGCTGCAGAGCCATATGAGACGGTTTCGTTTAAGTTGCAGGCTAGGGAGGTGGACAGGAGCCCTGGGAAATTTTGGACGCATTTTGATTCGGATAGTAAAGAGTTTTTCTTGCAGTTGTTTTTCAAGACAGAGAGGGAGGAGAGGTATGCTGGTGTGCCGGGGTTGGCTACGAGGGCGTGAGATGCTTGACGAGGATGCTGCGATCTTTTCAAATTCGCCAATCCAAGGGAGATTAGCGGTGTGAAGGGTGATTTCGATGGGATTCATGGTTTGCTTCTCTATTATTATTTTTACCTTTTCACGAGAAAAGCACATTCTGATTTTCAGTTAGATGCTAAGGGTGGGAAACAACCCGCTAGTAAATGTAATGTACACTGCTATATTAAAGACAAAAAGACGAGAAAGAGAGGTCTCCCAGCCTGCTCCTCCTCCCCCATCCAAAATTCGTCTAAAACGTGTTAAAGAAACAAAACTCCGAGTAAACCTTTGGGCGCACATGACACTATACACACATGATTAAAAAGCAGAAGAGGGAAGGGAAAAAAGAGTAACTTTTGATATTTATGCCTCAGCAGCCTTTCTCCGTCTCTTCTCCTCTTTCCTAGCTTTCCTCTCCTCTTTTGTCTCGCCCTCGTGCTTTCGCTTCTTTTTATCCTTCTTGTAATCGCCTGCCTCAAGCGGTGGGACAAAATCCTTTTCTCGCTCCTTCTTCTTTTCCTCCTTCTTTTCCTTGCGCTTTTCCTCTCGCTCGTCGCGTGCAGCGCGTTCCTTGCTCTGTTTGGAAAGGAAGTACTCTCCGGACTCGATCTGGAGATCAATCTTCGATTTCTCAGGAGCGGGAGGGAATGGCTGGGGAAGTTAGTGTCTGTAGGCAAATAGTGAGGTAATGGGGATAACGTACGGTGTATGTCTTCTTCGACTTGTCCGTGATCTTCAGTGGTTTCTTGCGCTTGCTTAGGGTTCTCTTCTTGAACTGTGGGAGAAAGCGGTCCCAGTTCTCATTAACTAGTTCGGGGTCTTTTTGGAGTTCTCGTTTGATCATGAGCTCCTACGTTTCCCAAATTAGTATCACTCGCTCTCCCGCCTCCCGGTACCGATGCCCATGCCTTAATATGATAAATCGGATGTATATTATCCATACACCCCTCCACCACCCTCCTAACCTCTTTCAGCCCTTTATACCCTCCCATCGCAGCAACTGTACTCCCCTGAACGAGTATATAACATCCAGTCAATAGCTCCAAAGCTTTAAGCGTACTTCCACCCGGTCCCAAAATCCTCTGCCGCCGCTTAACGAACCTCTCCTTATTCCTAACCAAGTTCCCAATCTTGATAATATCGCACGCAACACCATCCTCAAGAATTTTGATCGCCTGTGGTACGGGAACCGAACGGGCCAATAATTTGATCAAATCTCGGGCGTTCAAGATCGCGGCAGGGTCGTAGGTCTTTCGAGTGGTTTTCACGGTCATGCTGCCCTCTACTAGATCTAGTGTGCAGGCTATGTGCTGCTTTTCAAGTGTGCGGGTTATTAGCGGCCAGGCTTGGCGCAGGTAGGTTTCGCGGTATTTGGGGAAGAGTGTAGCGAAGGAGGACTCTTCGATGAAGGCTCCAGCTTTGTTGTCTTCGGGTTTGAATTCTTCAATCTGAGGGTGGGATTGTCAGCTCTTTCTCTTTTTCGCTTTTTTTATCTACGATGGGGCTGTGAGGAGGTTTTGTTAGCTACCTTCCATTTGTCGATGTCATCGGTATCCCATGGCTTTTCTTTGTCGTGTGTGGACGGCATTGCGACGGCAGTATTCAGAGCTTGAAGTGTTGGCGCGGCGCTGGTGAGAAGGTTGGGGGGATGTTCGTGGGGGGATTTTGTGGAAGAAAACTCAAAGCCGGGTAACTGATTTTATTCGGGGTGGAGGATGTGGTCACAAAATATCACTGCGAGTTCTCAAAAAGCTCAGATTCACTGCCCTTGGAGTCAATTGCAAGGCTGTATTTTACCAGGAAGATTTCCAGGATAAAGCGGAGCCCAAATCTAATTCTGGTCCCTTGTCAATGTCCAAACATCCTATTTACACCCCCATACAGCTTCTGCCGTACGAATCAGCCTACCAAAGCGTATCTTACAATATCCCTCCTCCTCTACCTGCCGAGCCCTGGTATAATAGAATCAAGCCCACAGAATATCCTTCATCTTATCTCATGAGCCCCCGACGTCTTCCCTTGCTATTCCCTGCTTCTCGATGTAGTATCCCTTCGGCGGCTGTCTCTTCGCATGGATCTCAGCTTGTGTAAGAGGTTTGTCTACCTCGCTGACTGCCAACAATTCCTTAACCTTCATGATCATGCCGGCAGTGTCGGGGGAGACAGGGTGATAGACTGTCTTCATGCGATGTCGTAGGCCGAGGGCTTTCAGGACGCCGTTTTGACGCTCGGTCATGCCGATGCCGGAGCGGATGAGGGTTATTTTGAACCAGGACATCTGAAAGAAAGATTAGTTGGTACTCTATGGAGGAATCGGTGAATTTTGGGGGGTTGGGGGAAGCACCTTTGACGCGGCAGAAGCCATGAGTGTTGTTGTGGGAGGCTGCTTGTTCGTACTTGAGAGAGAGAAAGCGCCAACTTGAGCCTCCCTACAGTGCGCTGACAAAGTGGGGTCGGAAACAACCTGCAACTAACCTTAAAACATTAAACATTCGGGCTATACACTCCCAACCTCACGGCGAGGACGATATCGACGGCACTTCTACCCGCGTGATGGCCATCACAAAGCCGATCCAAGGGGTCGTCAAAAAGGTCGTTAGAAACCCACAGGTCGTCAAAAAGGCTGTCAAAAAGGTTGTCAATAAAATACCCAAGCCTTATCCAGTACCCCCAGATCATGGGAAATACATCTACATCTACAACAATCTCCTGAACAACCGAGTGTTATACTCACTCTCACGGACTCTCGATGTCAGTGCCCTCGCTTAATTTCTCCTCCTGTTCTTACGAGAGTTATTACTTACAAACATTCCGAACAGAACAAAGACTCCCTCCGACAGCTAACTTTCGTGGGCAAAAAGTCCGTTCCAGCGGCCCTCCGCAAAGATGTCTGGGCACCCATGGCAACGGTGACCTTCAAGGAAAGCCTAATGGGTACAAACACCTTCCGCATGCTCCGAGAATTCCGCCGCATGCACGAAACCTCCTACTCTAAGGAACTCCTCCAGAAGCCTAAAAAAGAGCGCATCCGCATCCTCATGAACCAGAAGGCAAATTCGGTCGCGGACCTAGCGGAAAGCATAAGGATAGAAGTGGGCCGCATAAAAAAGGTTGCCGACCCGCCGCCGCTCGGGAAGGGACAGAAGGCCAGGAAGAACCCTCCGATTAAGTTACCGATCCCGCAGGATGGGGATGTGGTGGTTAAGTGGTCGAATATTTACGATGCGCAGTATGCGAAAGCGTGGCCTGGGGTGGTTATACACGGGCATTTACAGAGGGATGGGAGACATACGGCGCCGGCGGAGGGGAACAAGGAGATGAAGAAAGAGGCGAGGATGGTGCGGGAGATTAGGGAGGCGAAGAAGGAGATTGCGGATGAAATCATGGCTTCGAGGGCTAAGTCGGCGAAGGAGACAACCAGTATTACGCTGTGAGGGGTGGGTAGATTAGTGCGGGTGTTTGTCCCAGTGGTGCATATGGATGGATCCGGGATTGGTAAGGAGGGGATGTAAGCATAGATCTTTATGTACAGATATCTACTCAAGAACCCCCAGCTTGAGGTTGGATTAAAGTGCTTGTATATCCTCCAGGTGCGCGAGTGAGGTTGTAGTGGGCTTAGAACTGCCTTGGCTGAGTCTACACTGGTAGTTCTTCATGTCTCCACAAGTAGCTAGAATGCGATACCAGTCTCACTACCTCCACGAGCTCGATATAGCAGGGGGCCCGCAAGCTCAAAGCAAGAGATAAACCGAGAGGAAACACCCCAATGGGAAACACCGAGGGGTCAGGCCAGAGAATCACAGAAAATCACTTGCAACCTATGCCACCTCGCGCTACAATTGGCTCTCTCTTTTACAAATTCTCTAAAGCGCTAACCGATACTATCCTTCTTACACTGATCCGCCAACGGTAGCTCGGGGTACCCTTCATAGGACTTCCCTTACGCCCAGTGGACCTGCAAAACCATGCATTAGGTCGCCTACCTCGCCCTCGCCAGCAAACTCTCCCAAGAGAGAGAACAAAAGCTTACATATTCAGCCTTATCCCCCATCAAGTAAACCGTCCCCTAGCAACCAGAAGCTCGGAACCGATAACCGGTGCAAAAAGATGACGATTCTGGCCGATTCCCATCAAAAAATCAACCCCAAATCGACCTTAAGTCCACATGTAAATTTATATTAAACTTTTATTAAATAATACATACTAAAAGCATAGTAGACTACGGGTAAAGTCCCTCTAGCTACTCCCCCGACTCCCTAACGACGTATCATGGTCTAGAACTGCCTTATACTTAGTTACTAACTCCTCCCTACAGAGGGCTTTCCTGGGTTCACTCTTCCTGAGTAACCGATGACTCTTCGGCAAATGCTGTAGACCTAGAGCTGGTATCGGGTATGGCTAGATAAGGTGGGGAGGGCGGGGCCGCAGCAGGAGGAGTCTTCGAGGGTGTTTTGTGGTGTCAATTCGGGTGGTGGGGGCGGGATGGGAGGGGGACTTGCGCTGGTATTTTTGGAGTTTGTTGCGGGAGGTGGGATGGGATTTGGTTTTCGTGAAGTTTGGTTGAAGAGGGGTTTTTGAAGCCGTTCATGTAGAGTTATTACCTAGGGGAAGGATGAAGGTTGAAAGGAATATTTGGGGTGTTTAACTGAGAGAGGGATTCTGTTTGTTTCCGGATGCGATCAGGCGGTCAATGCTCTTGACAGCAGTGGGTTTCTGATATTCATGATGCGGTCCTACCCGCTACATTGTGGGGCACTGAGTGCTGTCTCATGTGGGATGAAAGGTGGGTTTTGGCTTGGCTAGTGGTGCAGATTCCGGCGATTTCGGGCTATCGGTGGTGAGACGCCGGGAAATTGACTTGCCTTATGAAGGATTGGGGGTGAGCGGGTGGAGGAGGGGGTTTATACGTTAAGAGGGTTACATCATCGCTCTATATATGCTGGGGGAGAAGCAGAAAGAAGGAGAATGAGTCTATAGTTGAGAGTTGACGGGGTTTGAGCTAGTCATATGTAGCAAGGGGGCTGCAGTGTGTTCGATCCACAGGAAAATCCGTCCGAGTGATGATCTGTGATTGCGTAGTGACCGAGGGACTCTGCTGTTATCATTGCCTGGCAAAGTAGAAATGCTAAATTATTGTAAAGTAAGTGAATACAAAAAGCTCTCTATAATTTTGTGTTTATCGAATACATGGCGTCGCACGGCTACTCGCCCTTCTCTCCCTCTGAGAGTTGATCAACCTCGGCTGGATCGATTGAGACCTGCTTCTCAACTTCCTCTCCCACGGGCTGATCACCTTCATTTTGCTCGGTTAGAGCTGGATTCTCAATCTCCTTTCTGCTGACCTCAATAACGTACCCTCCATTTCTCCCATCCACCTTAAGCCACTTTCCTAACCTTAGCTCTTTCCCGGTACCGACACATACAGCTAGCACTTCCTTCCCTTTCTCACCACGCTCAACAATAGATATCCCATTGACTACTCCGCGAACGGAATCCTTGCCTGTGGGGCCGAGGGTTCCATGAGGCTCGAGTTTTCGCTTGTCGGAAGAGACCTTCCAAGCGCGGATTTGACTGTCCCAACTACCGGAGAGGATTAGGTCTGAGTAGGGGACTGCAGCTAAGGCAGTGATGTAGTAGGGACATGGCTCTGGGGGTGGGTCGGTGGGATTGGATTCAGCGGTGTGTTCGACTGGGGGGAGGGTTTGCTGGAGGCCGTGGGCGAGCTGGATTGTGTGGACGGGCTTTTTCTTGAGGATGGACCAGAGGGAGATGTCACTGTGTGACTGAGGTTAGTGTGGATAGAAGCTTAAGGTAAGCGTGTGCATACCCATTATCGCTGCCGGTAACAAAGTGCTCCTCATCTATCATAGCCACACAATCGATTGTGCCTTCCTCGTAGCGTTTGCTCCCATCCTTGTTTTTCCGGGGCTTTCTTGACTCGGTTCCACCGCTTCCTCCGCCTCCGCGGAATACAAGTTGAGTTTCCTCCACAATTTTCCATAGTCTTGCCGTACGGTCTCTAGCCCCAACAGTTACGCATCGCTCACCGGCAAGCGCAGTGATACCTACAACCTCATCTTGGTGACCGAACAAAGTCTCAACATAGGCTAGCTCATCCAAACTCCATAGCTTAACACTGCGGTCGGTAGAGCAAGAATACAACTGATTTGTCCCGCGCCGGAAAGTAAGACCAGTCACCGCTCCACGATGGAATTTAAAACCCTTCAAAGCTTTCAGAAGCCCTGCATCCCATACGACTATCCTGGTATCTTGTCCTCCGGTTGCAACAAATTTTCCATCCTGCGACGCTGCAACACACAAGATTGGCCCCGTATGGCCTTGAAAACTGTCCGCACCCCCCTTGCGATAGGCCCGAACGTACGTGACTCGCTTTGGCTTTTTCGAGACTGTGTGATTTGTGCCGGTAGAGAGAGGGCGTGGATAGGCCGGGAGTTCCCACTTTATAAGATAGCCGTCTTTGGTGACAGTGTAGATGAATGGGGAACATGTTGCGATGCCTGTAGTAGGCCCGGAATCCATACGGAAGAGAGTGGAATCTGCAGTAGCAAAGGAGAGTTGCGAGGAGATATGTCTGTAAATTTTACCTTTCTCCTCCGCCTTGATAGTTACATGGTTAGCTTGGAGATGGTTTGCAGGTGTAATAAAATATACATACTACGCTTTCCCTCAGGCGCTCGGCAATTATATCGCGATCGATATCAGCTGCGTCAAATCCTACTTCGTCTGTGGCTCATTCTTGTTAGCGTTTCTGATTTCCAATTGAATTTTGTAAACATACCAGCTTCAACTCGGAGGTTGTTGAGGTACTGCTGAGCCAGTCTCAACCTCTTCTCTGCTGCTGTCTCCCCGGCAAACTCCTCATCCTCATCCTCTTCATCCTCACTTAGCGCCTTCCCGTTTTCCCCCTCATTGCCACTTTCGGAGCCACTTGATATGTTGTCATCTTCCGGGGCATTCTTATCTTTATAAGATTCCCTTGGCCTCTTCGGTTTACCTCCACTAGAGAACGCAGCTGCTTCTGATCGTTTGCGCTTCTTCAGAGAACCTGGGGTAGAAAAGAAGGATGACATTGTTTTGATGATTGGTGCTCAATTGCATCAATAAGTCGGGGTGAAGCAGTTTTGCTTGGCCAGCAGCAACTCGACACCGCGGGAGAATTAATTTTTTTTTCTTTCTCTGGAAAGATAAACGTCTAATTCTTGGCATGCATGACGCCCTCCAATTATGACAGGGTAACTGGTGGTTAGTGGTGGGGTCATGCGAGCTCTCTTGGTATTACCAGGATTAGCTGCAAGATAAGATTAGATGAGATGGAGAGCCGCATGGAATGGATAATGGATTAGGGTTTTAGAAAAGCAGTCTCACTAACCCACGCAACTCTGATTTCTTCTTCGCTGAACAATTATTTTTCGATTTCTAGCAATAACAACAACACGACAGCATCACGACCCACCTAACCACCAAACGACCGACGCCATCTCATTTCTCATCTCCACCTCCGAGGTAAGTCGACAAGCCTATTTGAATCCCCCTTACCTTTTCTCTCGCGATGCTCTGTTCGAGAAAAGAAAGAGGGACACTCAAAATGGCTCATGACTGATTTTTTTTTGGCGACCTCCGCTCAACTAGACAACGTAATCCAAAATGGTTAAGACTTCAGTTCTCAATGATTGCTTGAACGCTATCAACAACGCCGAGAAGGCTGGAAAGAGACAGGTCCTTATTAGGCCTTCTTCCAAGGTCATTGTCAAGTTCTTGAGTGTTATGCAGAAGCACGGTAATTACCCCGCGGTTCAGCTGTCCGTGTATTCCCCGAATTTTTCTTTACCAGAGCTTTGAGTTCCTGTTTGCACTTTCCCTTTCCTTTCCGTACTCGGGATGATAACTAGACGAACTGTCTCGAATTCTCCACGACCTTTGTCCTTTAAGTTCCCGAAAAATCAAATACCATGCGCAGGATTCTTACACGTTTTCTCTTCCTATCATCCTTTGATTCTTCTATGGGTTTCGTAAACGTTTAATTCGGCGCGACATACTGATGTATATAGGATATATTGGCGAGTTCGAGGAGGTTGATGACCACCGTTCCGGAAAGATCGTTATCCAGCTCAATGGGCGTATCAACAAGACTGGGTGTATCTCTCCCAGATACAACGTCAAGCTCGGTGATCTTGAGAAGTGGGTTGTCAAGCTTCTCCCTTCCCGTCAGTTCGGTTTCATTGTCTTGACTACCTCTGCTGGTATCATGGACCACGAGGAGGCCAGGAGAAAGCATGTCGCCGGAAAGGTCATTGGGTTGTGAGTTATCCTTAGGCGATATATGAGGATCTCTGAAGTTATAGTTACTAACTGCTGCTCTTCGTAATAGTTTCTACTAGATGTCTGCTGGGAATGCGGGGACCATAGGGATATCTTAGATGTAGTGAATTAAAAAAATAGCTCGGATCAGCTAAATAGCCTTCGCCCTTTCCTTATCTCCTTTTACCCCAGGGCTTGGGAGGGGATTTGAGTTTCATATCAATGGAGTTTTGCCTTTCGGGATGGTTCGGGCTGGCGTTTTGGTTGTTGATAGTTTTCAACTAGGATCTAAACCCCTGGTGGCAGCTACCGCCGCATTCTATTCCTGGCCCTAGAAACAACTGTTCAATGAGCCCAGATTGTATATCATGAAGTAGCGTAGTAGCATAGATCAAACGCCACTCTTTGTACCCCGGTAAGGGAAATAAGGGGCCGATGTTGTCGGCTGACTTTACGGTAGTTGCTCCTTAGGCTCTTACCCGATATTTGATAGTGGGGCATCTTATGCTCAAGGGGTTCCTAAAGCAAAGATTAGAGATCCAAAAGCTGCAGGTTCCCCTCACAGCCGTGGGATCAATCGTTCGTTTCTTTTTTTCTTCTTTTCTTAGTAATTGCCTTTCTGACATCAAATTTTAAGCCTCTTTTTGCATTTCCCCTCTAAAGACATCCTCTCCGTCTCAATTTCCCCGCGTGTTATCCCTGATTATTATAGGGTTAGGGCTCTTTATTTCAAGTTTGACCTAACGCCCGAAATCTTGGCATTTAAGGTAAATTTCCGCTCATATTTTTTCGTCCCGCTTGCAGCCATTTTGCACTATCGAACTCTCTCTCACCCTGCCACTGCAAATACTAGAATAAAGCCAGTCTTTTTTCTTCTCTCTTCTTGTTTCTCTCTTATTCTAGTATTTTGCAGGCTGAGTTAATGGCTGGTTCTCTGGCCTCCGATTCCTCCAGAACACTCTCTGCAGCAAACAACCCCCCACCCTCCGCCATGAATGGCTCTTCCTCCTCATTGCTAATTAAGGCCCTATCGAACAGCCAGCATGAATTCCTACAGCCCAAATCCTCACTACATAGTGCTGCCTTAGCGCTTGCGAAAAAGTACCTTGACCCACTGGCTGCAAGTGTGGCGGGCGGAAAAAAAAGTCAAGTTCTGGAGAAAATTTATCTGGACGGATTCGATGTTGATCAGGTCTGGGAACAGGCGAGGCTTGTTGTGGACGCCGTTGAAAGTGGGGTTGGCGAGGGGAAGGGCGTTGCCCGGGGTGTTAATGGTGGTGTTAATGGTGATGCGAAAGGTGGGGAGTTGACAAATGGGAAGAAGAGAAAGGCCGCTGCGTTTGAGGACGAAATTGATAGTGCTAGTGGAACTAGTAGCCAAGGCGACAGTGATGAGGGAGATGACGATGGAGACCTAAGCGAGGGGGAATACGAAGAGTCTATAGACGAGGATGGCGGAATTGCCCTTCCCGATGATAGCGATGACGAAGAGGACATTAAGGAAGCATCAGAGGAGGAGGCGGAGCAGGAAGAGCAGGAGGACTTTGTTCAGGACGTTCACGGGCTCAACGACGGCTTCTTTTCAATCGATGACTTCAACCGTCAAACTCAATTGCTCGAAATGCATGATGAACGTGGGGAGCCTGGGTCTGACGAGGAGGAGATTGACTATGATGCTGACCCCGACCAATTGACCGACAATGACGAAGATGAGGCCGGCGGTGAGGCTATCACTGTTGGGAATGACGACTACGACGAAGAGGACGAGGACATGCACGACAGCTATGGCAATGCGAACGGGATAATGTACGAAGATTTCTTTGCTCCACCCGCCAAGAAGGGATCAAAAAAGAGGCCTTCAAAAGTATCGAAGCCTTGGAATCAACGAGCTAAAAGGTTAGAAGAGGGACTGGAGAAAGAAAATTCTAATATTGAGTCTGAGATGGCCCGGGTACGCCGTGATTTGTTCGATGGTGACATGTCGGAAGAAGGCTCAGATGTGGATATGGATGGTGGCCCAGCGGATCCCATGAACCGTCGATCAACACACGAGAAACGCCAGGCTGCTATTACCGAACAAATCCGTCAACTCGAAGCTGCGAACGTTGCAAAAAAGGAGTGGACTCTTGCCGGGGAAGCTAGATCTACAACTAGACCCCTGAACTCGCTTCTAGAAGAGGATTTGGACTTTGAGCGGGCCGGAAAGCCGGTTCCTGTGATCACCCAGGAAGTCACGGAGGATTTAGAGGAGATGATCAAGCGAAGGATTCTCACTTCTGATTTTGATGAAGTAGTCCGAAGACGACCTGATGATATCTCGTCCCGTTTCCAAAGAGGTAGAATCGAGTTAGACGATTCCAAACCCCAGCAAGGCCTAGCAGAGATTTACGAAAAAGAATACCTCCAAAAGGTTGATCCCGAAAACAACCCCCATATTAAGGACGAGAAATTGGCGGAAGCTCACCGAGAAATTGGAACACTTTTCTCTGATATATCTCGAAAACTCGATGCCCTTAGCAGTTGGCACTTCACTCCCAAACCTCCTAAACCTACCATTTCTATCGTTGCAGATGCTCCTGCTATCTCCATGGAGGAGGCTCAGCCAAGTGCTGCTGGTGGCGGCGCTCTAGCCGCCAACATTTCTATGCTCGCACCACAAGAGGTCTACGCTCCTGAGAAGGACAGGGCAGTAGCAACCATCGGCGAGGGCGGCGGTAGAGAGATTATAGGCAAGAGCGGAGCTCCGGTTTCAACAAGAGAGATGACTAGGGAGGAGAAGCAGAGACGGAGAAGGAGGGAGAAAGAGAAAATTAAGAAACGGAACCTAGGCGAAGGGAATAAAGGTGGAGAAGTTAAGGATGGGAGTAGAAAGGATGTTATGGACAATCTTAAGAAGGGTGGTGTTAAGGTTATTGGAAAGGGCGGTGAGAAACGGGATGTGGATGGTAATTTAGTTAAGGACAAGAAGGGAGGGACAAAAAGCAGCTTTTTGAAATTGTAATTACGAAGAGTGGTTATTTGGATGGTGTTAGTTGCTGTGGATTTTAATTGGAATACCTTCATGAGATTTCACTCGGGCTGCACGCTTTTCCTCTCTTGAACTTGTGATTGGTTGTTGGCGTGCAGTAGTGTATTTGGATGAAAACCGCCCACCTCTACCTCTTAGTGGGCTAAAAAATGGCTTTAAGATACAGCAATTAATTTTGGGAGCCGTTAGAACAGGAATTCCTATGATGTCGGTTGGATCTCCAATATATCTGACTGGAAGATAGGCTTCGAGGAAAGGTGGTAAATTCTTGGCGTTCTAACAGTTACGCTTAGCCCACGCTGTCTCAGCATTAGTATTTTTCACTCCACGTGATGGCTGCTACTCTATGAGCTCGACGGCGAACACTACTGCTCAAACACACGCTCCCCGCCAGCCCCACTAAAAACAATTTTCCATCAACTCTGTTAATCTGTTCATCCAATACCTAAAACATGTACCCATCCCCTGATTCTCCCTATCGGTTATGTATCACTAACATTTGTTGCAGGGAGGTTCTTCTAGGAATCACCGGGAATGACTTCGTCCTACTTGGTGCATCCAATGCTGCTATGCGTGGGGTGACCATTCTCAAAGCAGAAGATGATAAAACCAGGACTTTGAACCCACACACTTTGATGGCATTCTCGGGAGAGGCGGGAGATACCGGTATGTTCCATCGATGGAAATCGGGACACAAGAGCTGGATTGTTTGGTGGGATGAGCTAATGGATGCTGATGTGTGTGTGAATAGTTCAGTTTGCGGAATACATTCAAGCCAATGTACAGTTGTATGGGATGAGGAATAATTCTAAATGGCAACTGTCTCCTAGTGCTGTTGCTAGTTTTGTGAGGCGCCAACTTGCGAAGAGCTTGAGGAGTCGGGTATAGGTTCTTTCCCTGCAGCTTGGGATTTTCAGTTATTAATTCGGATGGATAGAACCCCTACTACGTTAACCTTCTTATCGGAGGGTTTGACTGCACTACTGGAAAGCCTCATCTTTACTGGCTGGACTACCTAGCGTCATCCGCCGCTGTACCTTATGCTGCTCATGGATACGCTCAGTACTATTGTCTGTCGATTCTGGATAAGCATCATCATCCTAATATCACCTTGGAGGAGGGAAAGAAGTTGATGAAGATGTGTCACGATGAGGTCCGTATCCTTCGTTACTATTTGGCTTAGCGGCTGGGTTTTTGTTAACGTATGGGTATAGTTGATCAAGAGGTTGCCGGTAGACTTCAAGGGATTAACGGTAAAGGCTGTTACGAAGGATGGTGTAGAGGTTGTGGAGATTTAGGGTTTTGTGCATAGATGGTTCGCGTTATTTTTGAACGCAGGAACTTTAATTGCAGATTAAATAATCCTACTGATATCCAATGTGCATTGATCCCTTCGGCTCTGGTTGTTTAATATGCGGGTCCGGGTCTAATCGTGATCCAACGAGTTATGGAGCGGTCTTGTCGTTAGTAGTAGGCTTTGTAGTTGTACAGCGTTTGGGGTCGGTGTGAGGGGCCTATAGGAAGCTTGGGCTGTAGTATCTTAATAACTCTACAGCTCTTATTTCTGTTATTCGCACTGCGCTACTTCTGCTATAGCTCCAATTCTAGTACGTAGCGTGAGTATTCTAAGGTGTTTCAAATTACGGTAATGGACTCGAGGGCATAATTTCCCTCCAACCGACACTATTCCGATCTATTTCCTGATATTAAAGGTGGGGGTCGCTTTTCGGGTCTTGACATAGGCGGCGTTGAGCCCGACTCAAAAGTACCTGGACCACAATTCTCATTCCGCAAGAGTTCGCAGCCCGCACCGCCAAGCCAACTACCTCTCCATCTCGCACCCTTTCCCGGAGCATCTCGGTCACCTTGCTGCGCAAGTGGAAACACAAAAAGGGACCACAAACTCCTACTAACAGTAACATTTCCTTCATTCACCCTCTTTCCCCTACCCCCTCTCTCGCTTCACCGACCGACAATGCTCGCTCTGAGGCGTCTATCAGCCTCCCGTGTAGCCTCCGTGGCTCGCGGGTATTCCACCTCCTCCGGATACGCTTCTACTGCGAAGAATTTGCTCATTAACGCTGATACTAAGGTTATCTTTCAAGGTTTGTGCATCTACAACCTCTCCGGGGAGAAAGAAGGGTTTAGGGAAAGAATGGGGAGAAATTTGCTTATGTATTATGTACAGGATTTACTGGAAAACAGGGAACGTATGTTTGATCCTCGGATGGCTATGAAGGCGATGGCAGGAGTCGTGCGTGGGAAGGGTGGTTGACGGCGGTGGGGGATGTTTCTAGGTTCCATGCGCAACAAGCGATTGAGTACGGTACGAATGTTGTCGGCGGAATTAATCCCAAGAAGGCTGGAAGTAGGCATTTAGACCGTCCGGTCTTTGGCACCGTGAGGGATGCTATTAGCGAGGTTGGAGGTGTGTTTTGTATTCTTTCGGGATTACTGCTGGCGTTGTGGGGTTTGGAAATTGATTCTGGTGTAGCCGACGCTAGCGCTGTATTCGTTCCACCTCCGGTCGCTGCAAAGTCTATCGAGGAGGCCATCGAGGCAGAGGTCAAACTTGTTGTTTGGTGAGTATTTGAGTGGGTCCTTTGGGTCTTGTGTTTGGGATAGTATTGATGGGGGTTAGCATCACCGAGGGAATTCCTCAGAATGACATGGTCCGGGTTGTGGATATGTTGAAGTCGCAGAACAAGACCAGGTTCATTATATGGCTTACAGCGAGGAAAAAACAAAGCTAACAGTCGGATAGATTAGTGGGACCGAACTGCCCCGGGATCATTGTATGCTTGCTTAGCCCCGATATTGTGGGAGGGAGAATCTTTTCTGATAGTGTTGTAGTCCCCGGGCCAGTGCAAGATTGGAATTATGCCAGGTTTCATCCACAAGAGAGGCAGAATCGGCATTGTCTCTAGATCTGGAACTCTTACTTACGAGGCTGTGAACCAAACTACTTTGGTTGGACTTGGCCAGAGCCTGGTTATCGGGTGCGTATCTCCCCTTTGAGCAGGCACGACGAAGACTAACTCCGAGATTTAGCATCGGGGGTGATCCATTCTCCGGAACCTCTTTCACGGATGCCTTGAGTGTTTTCTTGGAAGATGATGAAACCGATGGTATTACCCCTGGATAGTTTATATTCGATTCGGGCGACACTAACAAGTAGCAGGAATCATCATGATTGGTGAAATTGGAGGTTCTGCAGAGGAAGACGCTGCTGATTACCTGAAAGCCAACAACACCAAGAATAAGCCTATCGTGTCATTCATTGCCGGTATCTCTGCGCCCCCAGGAAGGCGGATGGGTCACGCCGGTATACTTTCCCTTTCTTTCCTTCTCCTGTTCCGTGGCCTGACTAAATATTCCTTTTAGGTGCCATCGTTAGCGGCGGCAAGGGAGGGGCCGAGTCCAAGATCTCAGCGCTCGAGGGTGCTGGTGCCGTTGTCGAACGTAGCCCCGCTTCCCTGGGAAAGAGCCTGTACGAACAATTTGTAAAGCGCGACTTGTTGTGAGCTGGGATTGGGTGGTAATTTTTATGTTATAGAGATGTTTGGGATTCGGAAGAACGGGATTGGGACTTTTTTGTGACTTAGAGGCAACAAAATATACATGTTGTGCTGGGTGATCTGGGGGCGGTCATGGGATGTCACTCGGGGGTTTGTCTAGTCTAGGTCTACCCGCCTTACGGACTGGTCTCTTTTCGCAGCTAGCCCCCTTTACTACCTGTCTTCCCTGTCATTAGACCACCTCGGCTCTTATCTCTTCTCCACTCTTTTCCCAACCTTACGGGCATACTTTATTTAGCTTTGGTGTGCGGCTTTCTCACCATTTATCATATCTTATTCTTTTGTCTCTTTTCCCCCATTAATCGAGGGCATAAACCCACTCCTGGGCAAATATTAGACAATCAAGCCCCTTTTCTCCCTCTCTAGACACTCGCAGCTACAGTTTTGGGGGGATCGAGCTCTCGAGAGGCTAGAGGAGTGGCCTTTTAGTTTTGGGACAAGCGATATTCTGTGACTCTGACACCTGATCCTTGGAGCTGCATCCGGCATATATCAGATCGAAAACGCTCCAGTGAGGGTACCGTACTCGAGTACTGCGCAACCACCGGTACAGTACCTCAGAACCCAGGGTAGACACGCCAAGGCCCACAACATCCAGACCCTAACTTAGGTCCACCACGTACATAAAGTATTATTAGGCCAAAAAGATTCATCCGATGCCCTTTTTACACCAAAAGTACCCATTTTCACCACCCTCTCTCTTTGCGCAATGTCTATGAGAATCTGCGAAAATTTGTCCATGCATTAGTAAACCTGTAGATAACATGAAAAATATTACAGAATCCTTAAATATTACAAAGTGGTGGTAGAGAAAAGGTCGTTTAAGTATCAGGAATTGGTTGCCATGATATAGTACTTTTTTTGTATGGAGCCCCATACAAAAATTTAGGTCACTTTCATACTGGTTGATGCAATCATAAGCAATAAAGACAGCTTTGATTCCTTACACTTCTATCATGCTTGTAAAAGGTTGAATGGATAGTCATTCCCTAGCTAATGGAAAGATTTGAAGTTTTTTTTTTCATATAAGCAGCATTGGGAATTGTCCGTTTGAAAGATTTAATGTCCATTTTTCGTTAAATTTGGTGTAAAACCCTGTTGTCGGACGAATCTTTTTGTCCCCGTAACTTTTTACATGTATAACCACACCCAAGCATAGATGCCAAAACAATTCTACCCAGACCGTGGACTTCCGACCAAATCTGTGCGCCTGCGGCTCTGTTATACTCGTATGATACGAGTAACAGGCAAGAAGTATCCGAACACAGGGGTCATCCTGGTACATGTAACTGGCAAGATTTAGTATGGCTCTGTCTCATGTTCGGATACTTCTTGCCTGTAACCTGTACTAAGAAACAAATTCACAAAAAATGCCTTTTTTTTTTCTGGCCTTCCCAACGGAGCTAAACTTCCCCCTCCCCCCTCAAAAAAGAAGCTCAAACATCTTATTAGGCCCCGTTGGGTTACGCCCGGATTATGGTAGAACCGGGATTTGGGCTTCAAATACGGACTTAAAAATAAAATAAAATATTTTAATAAAAACAAAAAGCCCAAAAACTTCAAGGTTTAGTTAGATTTTAGATCTTGATTAAAGTCCCTCTTGAAAAACACACCTCGGAGTCATTGTATTGTAGATTTAGAAAATTTTCCTCAGCTTATTTTGATAAGTATGATACCATAGTCCAAGTCCTGACATACATAAAACCAAATGCAATAAGGATCCAAAAAGTTGTAATCCGAGCTTTGTTAAGACCGAATCCGCATGTGATCAGAATAGGCTCTAATCTTCGCCGATGTCCTCCAAAACTGCTGTCCCCCCCCCCCTTCATATTAGATAAGTTATTGTTATATATAACTTTAAAAGCTCTGCCTTATACAATATACAGTCCCTAGGAGTTGTTCGTCAATTTACTTAGTCATATGCTTCACATTTTGTATACTATAGAGCTCAGGTCAATTGGAACGGTCAGCTGTCAGCATCGAGTGTCCTGTCCCACCAAATCACTGTTTTGTCAGTGTCAGCCGGGTGGTTCCCAAAGTTCGGAACATGTCAGCGTTTTACTCTTGCTCTTGCAGTATACAGACATTTAGTGTTTTGGTCGGGAGGAGCTGTTATCGGCTTTTTAGGAATATAACCCAGAGATCATCAACTAACTATGATATAACTCTGACCTACTCTCGCTGCCACTGCTCGCTCTCAACATTATCTACAACCTCCTCGCTATCCGAGTCCGACAAAGCAGTTTCCCACTCCGTAGTACTCACATCCCGCCTAACTTAGTATCTACTCCTCTTAACCTTACTCCCCATCCCACTACCTGTTATGTACAGTACTGTACCGGAGAATTTATTTCCGGTACAGTATCTATCAAAGATATCAAGAAAAACCAGAAAAATTATCCAAGTTGTCCCAAAAGCTTTTTGTGTCAGCATGCGGTGTCCCAACTCAGGGTACATGTTTTTTTTGCGTCAGCAATTTCGAAGCGTCCCAATTGACCTGAGCTCTACAGTATCTGAATATATAACGCCTCATATGCATCCAAGCCAGGCTGTGCTCCAGAGGCTCACGTCATCAAGTGTAGGGTACAGTGAATTACCTCATCGCTAGGGTTCTATGTTCCCTTCGTTCATGGAGTAGGGTACTACAAGATCGGTCGGGGACGGACGGAAATGTTTCACGAGGGGGTTGTGGATGGGTGGTGTCTGTCTGCCTACCTGCATATACGGTCTTATCTCCATTACTCTAGACATGGACTGGTGGGGTTTTCATACTAGCTACCTCTGCAAGTCCCCTAAGTCTATTATCTATTGCAGCAAGCCGGAATTAGACTCGGTTAGGTGGGCCGAGTGATGGTTTGTGAGTGGAGATGTACTAGTACAGTGAGGTCTGTATATGGTATAGCGTTGCTTCGGTGGTGGTGGCACGATGTACTCAGGGTCCTGTACCCTGATGCAGGAATTGTGCCCCGGTCTGCCGGGATTTCTGGAGTGGGCTGGCGGGGTCTTTTTTTATTTTTATTTTTGCAGGTGGTGGTGATGGCGGATACGGATATGTTCAACTGCTGTTGTCAGATATGTGGAGTCAATATCAGATATATCTCACCATCGGAGCTGCAGCACCGATGTAAAATACGAGTAATCCGATCATAAAATTTGGCATAAGCTAGGCAATCTCTATCCTACCATCACATATTCTCACTCGGGAGGAATCCATTTCTGCAAAGAAAAAAGAAAAACACGAGCAAAGGGGGAGGAAAAAAAAAGGGGGAGTTGAACATAGAGAAAATAGCCTCCCAAACTAATTTCAAAGATTTAGCCTCCACCATTTTAAAAGTCCTCCATTTTCAAAACCTTACTCATATCCTGCAGCTGCACCTCGGCTCCCTTCCACGCCTGGTTAATAACCCCCACTCTTTTAGCATCTCTCGGTGTGATAGAAGCCTTATACTTAACCGGCCGGCTCATGAAACCTTGGGTCATATCCCACTCATCAACAGGGATCACGGTACCATCGGGATTCTTCGCATGCTCGACATTGAATCCCCAAAAAATCCTAGCGTAGTTAACAAACAGACTGTTACCGGCAATATGTCTTCCTGGACAGGCTCGTCGACCGAATCCCCAACCGTAGTGTACATTCTCTTCGTCATCCCATCTCTCAGGCATGAACTTTGTTGGGTTGGGGTAGACTTCGGGGTCTTGATGGATACTCCAGAGATTACCGACTACGATTGCCCCCTTCGGGATTCGGTAACCCATGTACTCGTCGTCTTCCTCTACCACGTGAGGGACACCTCCGACGGAGGGTGCGCGCCAGCGGAGGACTTCATCAACGCAGTGACGGATGTATGGGAGGTTGTCTTTGTCGTCGAAGTTTGGGAGACGATCGGGGCCAACGACGCGGTCAACTTCCTCTTGCCCACGCTTGAGGACTTCAGGATGCTTGAGGAGGGCAAGGATGAAAACTTCCATGGCGATGGTGGTGGAGTCACTACCCGCCTCGTATAGGAAACCGGCCATGAAAGCGAGTTCTAGAGGAGAAATGTTCTGTGCTTCCTTCATTCTTGCAATTTCCTTGGTCCAGTTCCAGCCTTTGCGCTGGAGAGCTTCGTTTCGGTTGAAGGTGTGCATCTTTTCGGCCCAGTTGTAGAAGTTATCGCCAATGCGCTTCCAGGGTGCCATGAAAGTTGGGAGATAGTTCAAGAATGGAAATGAATCGACGATCCAGGTTCCTAAACGGGCTGAATAGAGGAAGTTATCGGTGATTTCGTCGATGGCTAAAACGTCCTCCTCATCACCGCGGGGCATACGTTTTCCATAAGCCATGCCGAAAATGACAGATGAGTTATACCTGATAAATGTGTTAGGCATGGGTTCATTGAGCGAGAAATGACGTGACTGACCTGTGGAAGCTATCGGAGAAGCCTTCCGGACGGTCAACGAGTTCTTTGGCCAATTGTGCGCTCTCAAGATTCTGGAATCCCTTGTATTTGTTGGAGACGTTCTGGTTAATGACCTGCCCCTGAATGCGACGGTGCATTCTCCATTTGTCACCCCTTTGCAGAAGCGCGACTCTCAAATCTACATTTCATTAAAATTATTTCCATAAGGGACGGATTAACGTTCGCTTGCCTCTAGAAACATTTTCACCGGCCATAACAGTTCTTGGTCTATATCGCGATTAGCCTAACCCCACAATTCAAATAAACCCATGAACAAGTCAAGGGAATTTCCGCAAGGAAAAACGAAGAAACTTTTCCGGCAAATAAACTCTTCGGAGATCTGCGTACCTGGACGAGTAAATCTTTGACCTCTTCTCTAGCAAATCTTTTGCTGCCTGCTGTGTCCCTAATACAATGACTATATCTTTGCCAAGCTTGAGCTTGTATATGGGTCCATATTGCTTAGTCCACTCAGCCTGCTTTCTCCATGGGTTGATCAGAGGAATCTGAAAGCTGTTTCCAACTATCGGGAGGCCCGGTGGCCCGGGAGGGAGTGGCAAAGGGTCCTTTTTCTTGAAGAGTTGCTGCGCAAGAATTCCCACTGATAGCACTAGTAGGGCCAGCGCGGCGGCCGAGCCCCCGGGGAGTGAAGAAATAGCTTGAATGAGAGACATATTTGCTTGAACTCTCTCTCAAAAGAATAAGAGCACCGTTCCAGTTGAAGAAGCAGAGTGAAGCAAGAGTGAGAACCCCCACGATGGTGAAGGTATTATATCCTTCTCCTCAACATTGCGGGACCCTCACGAACTACCTAAGGCCCAGAGCAACACTCGACTGCGTACTCCCTTACTCGGAGTCCCCACTTGATGCAAACTTCCCATGGCGGAAAAAACACTAGAGAAGATAAGTCTATGAGTCTCACCAGCATTCCTCGTAATAATCGTGAGCGGGTAAAGGAAAGAGAGAAAGTTCGATGAGGTCTTCCGCCTGCCTTGTCGAGAATCACGTAACGGTCGTGTGCAAGGACTGAGGTGCAGTACGAGTCCCTACAAGGCGCAAACCAACACACTGTACAGTGGTACCGACCAAAACCAGAGAGAGAGAAATTTCGACAAGGCCTTCCGCCTGCCTTGTCAAGAATCGTGCAGTGATCGTGTGCAAGGACTAAAGTATAGTGTGCACCCCTTTCAAGGCGTAGACCAAAATACCGTACTTGTCCCAGCCGAGTATCCGAAAATACGAGCCCTGAGTCTGTGATACGCACAGATTTTCCCGTCACACATTTCGCGAATCCGTGCTTTCGGATACTGTACTCGTACAGTATCGACCGAAGCTAAGTCCCGATACAATAGAAAAACGGGGTTTAGCCCGTTTCATAGTCTTTGGTGACCGTTTCGGGGATTGGCTAGTCCCGTATGATGGTGGTCCCCACATAAGTTCTTCGGGTACTGGACCCAGTTGATCGAGGGTCCCGCATGAATCGATTGTCGTGCATATATACTGTAATATCATAACTAGAATGTCTTCAACAATCCCAGCAGGACGCGATAGGTTAGCCGTGGGATACCGCAGACAGTAGGTCGGAAGATTAGAGCGCAATTGTCAGATCTTTTTAAAACATGTTCGCGGCTAAGCTTACCAATTGGCCCCCACCCCACAATGATGCTTTTGTTCGTGAGCGCAATTGAAAGGGCATTGAGTGGATAGGATGCAAGAAACGGGGGTTCCTATGCCGTGAACCCTGGAATATGATCTCGGTGCATCTAAAGGATCGATCGAGTCCTACCGTATAGTATCATATGTTCTCGCGATACGGTTTTTCGCCAAGACCGGGTTTTGCCAGTTTGGGCAGCTAACCCTTGCAAATGAGCACACAGCAGCATTGTTGTAGACTCCTAAAACCCACACCTTGGTTACTATGCTGGCTGGGGGAATTTGAGTGCCCATTTCAGACTCCAGGCACCTGTCTTAGCGAAAAACCGTATAACGCGAGAAAATACAGTATTCCCAGCCTCCGAGAAACACGAGTCTGTGGTATGATGTAGGCATGCATAGAAATT
>Ga0307507_10003415_pt1 | contig 30851 bp, 20 predicted proteins | sample 7_EM_MG_FD_207223 | JGI IMG/M metagenome (GOLD analysis project Ga0307507, IMG submission 207223) | Populus trichocarpa ectomycorrhiza microbial communities from riparian zone in the Pacific Northwest, United States - 7_EM | ecosystem: Host-associated > Plants > Roots > Unclassified | place... | reverse complement strand
TGCTAGAGGAAGCTGTCTTTTGAGGTCAGAACTGGTCCTAAACCTTAAATAGAACTCTTCCACGAATCTAAGGATCTAAAGGCCAGAACTGGTCCTAAGCCTTTCCAAGATTACAGATTCTTGCGTCCATCACGCAGAATAACACGCTTTACGAGTCTTCGCGATTCAAGGCCAGAACTAGTCCTAAGCCCCATAACCGCAAATACACGTCACGAACGCGTACCAAACGACAATCCCTACACCAATAACACTTCCCTCCCTCTAAAAACATGGCTACGCCTACTTCAAATAACTGGAAAGACTTCTTACTACTAGGGGTAGCTAAGTACGCGAAACTTATTAATAAAGATTGGGACGAATTCGCCTTTAATATAACAACTTATACTATAAAACAAGTTAACGGCTTTCTCCTACACCATATTATATTCTACCAAAATAGATGCTATGCCAATTTACAACTATAGGAGTATTTTAGGGAGGATTTTGTGGGATAGACTGCTGATACCTAGGCACTTAGCAATGTTAATATTGTTTAGGATTTTTAAGACTTCCTCCATAGGAATAGGGTATACGTTGCTGAGAACAGTAACCCAATTACTAGTAATATTTAGGCCGTTATTACTAGTATAGAAGAACCAATATGGACAGAAGCTAAGATTATATATTAACTACAGAAACCTAAAAACAACCCATATTCTTTAGAAGGCAACTTTAATTTGTATTAAAACCCCTAGAACGCTAACCCCCTACCTAGAGCTGCTCTCCTACCTAGAAGTGCCCTCCTACTTAAAGTTACTCCGCCTCCACCTCCTCTACTCCAGCTAACCGGTAAGCCTTTACTACAAGAAGTTATAAATCTGATAAAGGTATATTCAGATAAAGAAAAGAAGTTTAGAGGAGAACTATACAATATACTTAGAGCAAAACTACAGGTCTTCTATAACTGTTGTAATAAGGTCGGAATTTAACGCTACTAGTACCATCACGCTTTCTCTGTTATGTTAAGGGAACAGGCAGCAATATTCTATTATAACCATATTGCGGGTAAAAGCTATAGCTTTAATATAATACTTTAGCTTACTAAAGCCCACTTTAAGACTAACAAGAATCGCTAACTTTATATATCTAAATAGCGAGAGACTACGTTTCAGAGAGTTATTACTTCTAACCCAACAAAGACTCATTTAGAGTGCCTTTAACTACTCTTTAATAAACTCTAGAAAATCCAACATAGCCTTACCAAAACCTACTAAAACGAGAATAGCCTAAGGGACTAGGTTATCTCAGCATGCCATAGCGTTCCTAAGTGTAACTTAGCGCTATATAAACCTATAGATACATTTAAAGGAGTATATACTAAGCTACGCTCTGCTATAGGTACTATAATGCAAACACAAGAATCTTAACAGCTCTATACCAAAAACCCTACCCAAACAAGTATTTCTAACCAACACAATCATAACTGGACTGATTAAACATATAGTGGCCGTGGTAGGGAATACAGAAGAGGGTATAATCAACGTTAACTATAAGGCAACCGTGGAGGTCCTTATAGAGGTTTATTTTAAAGTAATCGCCAGAAGAAGTACTATGTTTATAAAAAGCTAAAGTGCTAGTTAACTAGACACTCCCTTAATAAGCAAAAAGAGGCATATAATAAGTTCCGTTAAAGTATAAGAAACGTCGGAAATTATAAGGTCACTATAGCCTACTTCCAAAGCTTCATGGTTCAATATAAAGGCGTAGAAGACCTTAAGGGTGAGGTTAATAAGATTAAACAGCTCCTTATAGATATGGAAATTAAGGACTACTCTCCTAACCAATACTTTACTAAGTATGGTAAGGTAAATGGCATATAAACCATCGCTGTTCTTAATAACCAATCTATGCTCTATTTTATTACAAAGTTAGATATCTTTAACAAGCCAAAAGAGAGCTCTACGTTTTTCTTCAATAATAGATACTCGGCGAACGTCTTTTATAGTATTATACCAGATACTAGAGCCGCAGGAGTATCTATAGTAGGAGAACCTTAAGTTCAAGCCCTTTAATAGCTTAATAGCTCTATTCAGATTAACCAATTAACGGCAGGCCAATATACGATTCGCTTTAGTAAAGGTACTGCAATCTTTCTCAGCACAATTAGGGTCTAAACCCCCTTAGGATATATCACTTTCCATATTATTCCTACAAACACTCCGTTTCTATTTTGCATTAAAGATATAGATAAGTTAGGCGTTAGGCTTAACAACCTTAAGAATATACTTATTTAGGGAGACAATCGGGTGCCTATTATACGCAAGTGGGGTTACCCCTAGTTGCTCCTTTATTAACTAGAAAAGAGTGTTACTTAAAGCCACTTAACTAAGTTAAAATTACGCCAACTACACCGTCGTTTTAGCCACCCATCCGTTTATCAATTACTTAGGGTTCTTTAGCAAGTAGGCCATAAAGTCAAGGTTAAGGCAATTAAGCATCTTATAAAGTACTACTATCACTGCCAAATAAACCAGAAGTCCCCTAGCCGATTTAAGTTCACCCTTAAAGATAACTATAACTTCAACTTCTGTATTATTATTAACATTATATATCTTAGCGGTAAGCCAGTACTCCAAGTTATTAACTTTTTAACCTCCTTCCAAGCCGCACAATTCTTAAAGGATATATCAGCTAGGAACATATGGGATACCCTTTAGTTATACTAGATTAATGTCTACCTAGAACCCCCTAATTAAATCATCTACAACATAGAAAAGAACTTCTTATTTGCAGAGTTTCAATAATAGATAAAGGCAATGGCAATCAAGGTCAAGGAAGTCCCTATTAAGGCATATAATAGTATTAGAAAAGTAGAGCAATATCACGCGCTATTACGCCGTGTATATAAGATTATCTCTTCAGAACTAAAGGATATTAGTAAAGAACTTACCTTATAAATAGCTGTTAAAGCTGTTAACAATTCTATTAGCCCAGATAGACTCGTATCCACGTTACTAGTCTTCAGCGCCTACCCTTAAATAACTAACGATTCTCTACTATCTCCCTCCATTATATAATAAGCTAAGGCTATTCACAAGGCAACGAAGGAGGTACAATATCTCTACGCCACACGCCAAGTCAACAACGCACTAGGAATAAGAAATGGCCTAAACACCTTAACTACGCTTAATCTGCCACTCCAGTCTAAGGTACGCGTATAGCATAAAAAGGGAGGATGGTTAGGCCCATATTAACTTATTGCAATTAATAGCCAGACTTGCACTATTTAGATGCCTTACAGACCCACTTAATTCCATTTAACTGTTATTAAGCCTTACTACAAAGATAACAGTTTTAAGCCTTTATAGGATGCCCTAGAAGATGCCCTAAAGGAGAACTATAATTAATGTGCTTCAGAAGGCGACTACAATCCCGATATAATATTAGTAGATGCGCTATAACTATAACGCGGTAGAGGTCGCCCGAAGGGATTACAAAATCGCCAATATCTTGTTAATTTTGAAGAGCAATTTATTACCGCCATTAAAAATGGAGTTGAGTTATTAATGGCCTTTATAACAGCTAAGGAGAAGGATGACTTTAAACTTATAAAATAGCTCTAAAAGGAAGATTATATTATAACTTTAGGAGCTCCTTTTTAAGCATTTAATAAGTAGGAGATCGAGGGTCTTATTATAAGAGGAGTCTTTAAATTTAAGAAGTATAACCCTACCAAGTTCAATGGAGTTCGCATCTTTAAGTTAAGAATAGTTAATAAAATTAAGGGCAAAGCTACTAACGCCCTATTTAAGAAATCAAGGCTTATTATCTAAGGCTATAATAACGACGGCAAGGAGGTAATTCTTACGCAGTCTCTTATAATTTAATAAGCTAGTTAGCGAGTTATTATTACGCTAGCTCCCTCCTTAATAAAGAATAGAATAGCGGTTTATTTATAAGATATTACTTAAGCCTACACCCAATTAGAGACGCATCTTTAGCGCTTAATATTAGTATACCTTCCAGAGCAAATTCGCCACCAGTATCCTAAAGATACGATCATGGTTATGCTTAAGCCATTATATAGGATCGCAGAGGCAGGAACTCACTAGTGGGCTACCTACAGCAAGCACCATAAAGAGAAGCTTTTAATAACTACTTTTATATTTAATCCCTACTTCCTTATTATAACTACGGGAACTCTATTTGGAATCATTGGCATGTAAACTAATAATATAATTATCTTAGGAGACAACCAATTCTTAGCTCTTAAAGAAGACGAGCTAGTAAAGGCAAATCTTATAGCAAAGCTAAAGGAAAAGCTTAGTTTAACAACACTATTACTCTTTAATAGATGCATCCTCTCCCTAAATGAGGATTCTATTGCTCTGCGCCAGAAGGGTTAAGGCAAGAAGATTAATGTTATTAACGCTAATTCTCTAAAGCAAGGATATGTAGAGCAACGCGCTCGCGGAGCTTATATTGCTTCTATCTGTCAACCTAAGGCTTTATTTAATCTCTCTATTACCGCCTAACACTAGGAACTAACTAAGGACGACGTTCTTACCCTAAATAAACGCCTTTCCTGGCAAATGAACTATCTTAACTGGGGCCTACACTATGTGCCTATTAATCTTCCCACCGCTAAGCTCTTTATATTTATTAATAGATTGTTTGTAAATAATAAAGATTTTAGCTCCTAGCTAGGATATAAAATTATTATTATAAACAAGTTTACTAGAGAGAATGACTTTATAATCCATAGCAACCTTATCTATTGGAGCTTAACTAAGAGCAAGCGCGTCACCCAAAGTATTTTGGCATTAGAGATATATAAAATAGTTAGTGGAGTTAATATAGCAATTGCAATTAGAACTACCCTAAAGATAATTATAGATCGACTTGAACTTCCTATTATCCCTATAATTATATACACCGATTTATACTCCCTCTATAAGTGCTTGGTTAAGCTTAGTACTATAAAGGAGAAGCGCCTTATAATTAATATTATAGCACTTCATCAATCCTACAAACGGCAAGAACTCTTTAAAATTTAATGGATTAACGGTTAAGATAACCTAATAGACGTAATAATAAAGGCAAACCCAAACAAGGCTCTAGAAACGTTTGTTAACATAAATACTCTATATATATAAGTTAAAGGTTAGGTTAAAAGGGAGTAGGAGTATAATATTCTATAGACCCTAATTTAAACCAGCTAATTAGGATTTTCCATCCCCGGGATAGAAAATCGCTATTGGCTTATTTACTACTAGCGCCTTGGCGGCCTACCCGTCTTTACGTTATCTGCTAACTGCTACATTGTCGTATATTGTCGCATATTGTTTGGTATTGTCGCATATTGTTTGGTATTGTTGTATATTGTTTAGTATTGTCGCATATTGTTTAGTATTGTCGCATCCTGCCTGTTTGTATATATATAGATGGCAACCACAAAAAGAAGAGTTGCCAGTGTCGGGAATAAGGCAAGCTACCGTCACGCTAGGCATGTTGCCGTCACGTGCTAACGTGGCCCTAGCGTAGTAAGGAACCTTAAGTTCCTCACCCCTTTCCTCATTCCTATCAAAAAGAATCAACAACCATCATACTATCTACGAACCGTAGCTACGTGATATCACCTTATGTAACCAACAGTAATCCTCTAGTTTCTATATAGAGTCCTTAGCGGGCCAGCCTAGCCATTTAACTTCATATTAAAGCTTATTCTTAACAGACTTATAGCGTAGTATAGCTTTAACCTTATACCGCTCGCCCACCACTTTAGGGTGTTCAATTGGGCTTAAACAGAAGTTCTTTTCCAGTAGTAGTCTATACTATAGCTCCAGTATATTTACGTAAAATACTAGATACACACAGGCCATAAATAGGGGTAGCTAGAGATAGTAGGCTAGCTTGCCAATTTATTTCTTAATTTAGAAGGGACCTAGGTATCTTATATTAAGCTTCTTTAATAGTTAACGGGTCTTAATATTTGTTAAATATAATAGAACCTTATCGCCTATACCAAAATGCTTATTCTAGTGTTTGCGGTTATACCAAAGTCTCTACTGCTCTTGCGTATCTTATAGGCTCTGCTTCACATACTTCTATTACTCCTCCTATTTTTTAAGGTATCCTTATACTCTTCTATAGATGTCCTTAGACTTCCCAGTAGGATCCTATAATTAATCATACGGCCTTAGCCAGTAATTATTGGGTATACCATCAAATCCTAATAGTTGGACGCCATAGGCAATCTAAATTGGTGCAAACTAATATAATATATATTATTTTAAGTTATAAGCGTACTCCGCGTATAGAAGTAGCTCGCATTAATTGTCTTACTAGTAGTTTAAATATATTTGTAGATATAACTCCAGTTCCTAGTTCTAGCGTTCCATTTACCTATCTGTCTACGGGTGGAAAGCTATACTATAACAATAGTCTATCTTTAAATGAAAACATAGATCTGACCAGTACTGGCTTATAAAGACGCTGCCCCTATTAGTGATAATAGAGTGTGGTTAATCTACTTTAAGAAAGCATTTCTCCTTAATTAGGTTTGCAAGCGCTTATATATTAATTGTCTTATTAACAGGAAGGTATTAGACGTACTTTAAAAACCTATTAATAAGTACTAGGACCGAATTGTATGTTCATCCTTACCTATTTTTTAAGGGCGGGAGATCCGTAATAAAGTCTATAGCGTAATATTGCTATAGCTTACTAGCGGGGGGAACTGATTTAAGTAAACCCTATAGCTTATACCTTTGGATTTTGTATACTTAACACTTCTTATAGTAGCTAATGTACTCCTTTACTTCCTACTTAAGCTTTAGCTAGTAGTATTTGCGTTAAAGTAATTCCACTGTCTTAACTTAACTATAGTGGCCGCCTAGAGGATTATTATAATTCCTTATAAGGATCTTCTGTTGTAGATTTGCTTCTTATAGCACCTAAACCTTGCCATTTCTATATAGTAGGCCCATTAGGTCTAGTTTCTAATTTTAGCGCCTTTTAGCTTCCTTTTTATTACGTTTCCGGTCTACTTCTGTATTAAAGATAGCATAGGAGGCGTCCCCCCATTATACCTTATAGATGAGATCCGTTAACCTTTTGGATAGTTTCTAGGTAAAAGCTGTTTTGCCTTATACTACTCTAAGTACAAGACTAGATGGTATTATGGATCTTACAACTTCTTAGTGCGTGTGCGTTAGGAAGGCCGCTATAAGGTTAAAGTCCTTTAGTTATTATAGGGCTCTAGGTTCTGATTGCTCTATAGCTTTACTTTTAGTTTAAGGGGATAGCTTAGTAATTAAGGGTGGTATATTACCAGATTTTAAACTTATGTTAAGAACGTCCTGTTTAGGTATTTTCAGACCCTTATTAGCAACGGACCGGGTACTAGTTAGAACGTTAGTAGAGACTAATAGGGGTTGTACCGCCTAAGACTTAGTATATAGAGCTATGGGTGCTTAAGCATCCCACACCCAGAGCTTATTCTGTAATGTAGGGAGTAAGATATCTATTATCTATTTTCCTTCTCCCGTTTTAAAGCCTTTGGCATAGTCTGGCTGTCATAATAGTCTATTAGCAGAGTTATTTTCCCCTAGCTTATATTTAATTTTAAAGTTAAATCGCGTAAGCTCCTCTGCCTATCTGGCTTATTAAGGTATAAGCTCCTTTATAGTTATAAAGTAGCGTAGATTATAATGATCTAAGAGTATATAAGTGGTATAGCTCGCGTACTTAAGGTAGTGTCGCCACTATTTAAAGCAGTTGACTATAGCAAGCAGTTCCTTATTATAGGTATAATACCTAACTTTAGGTCCCTAGAATTTTCTACTATAGAATACTACCGGTCTCCAGTGGAGCTGGGTAGCGTCTAGATGCCTATTAGGTTATAGTAGGATACCAGTAAGAGCAAAATTTAATATATTAGTGACTATTATTAGTGGCTAATCTGGGTTAAAATGCCATAATAGTAAAGCTTCTATAAACTTTGCGCGTAGTTTCTAAAAGGCTTCCTAGACCTTTCTAGGCCATGTCTATAGTTTATACCATTTAGTTAGTCCCTTCTTGGTTTTCTTTTTTCCCGCCTTTAAGCTTTTTACTCCTTAGGCCGGGTCTTAAAAAGCTTTAGTAACGTGGTTAGATAGGTATTAGGCGACGTCTAAATAGTTATAGATAAAGCGCCTATAGAAATTGGCAAAGCCTAGAAACACTTAAACATCCCAGTAGCTCTCTGGCTCCGGCCACTTTTAAATTATCTACACTTGTACTAGGTCCATAACTACATCTATAGGCGTTATAATATAACCCAGGAACTCAACCTGCTTAATATTAAAGACACACTTTAACACCTTGGTATAGAGGCCCCAATTATCCAAGCGTTCTAGCACTTTATAGATATATTGCTTATACTAATCCTCATCTTCTAAGTAGATTAGAATGTTATCTAGGTAGATAATATATATGTGGCTAACTAGTCCCCCTAAGGCTCTATAAATATACAATTAAAATGTTGTAGGCGCATTAGCCAGCCTAAAAGGCATTACCATATACTTAAAGTGGCTATATTGGGTTTTAAAAGCGGTCTTCCACTTATCCCCTTCTTTAATACAGAGCCTATAATAGGCGTCTTATAGGTCCAGCTTTATAAAGATCTTCGCCCTAGATAGTCAGTCCAGTATTTTACTAACTAGTAGTAATAGGTAACAGTTCTTAATTATAATCTTATTAAGACTATAATAGTCTATATATAGCCTTATAGTCCTATCTAGTTTTGGGATAAAGAGGATCAGTGCGCCTACCAGCAACTTACTGGGCTATATCCATCCCTTTTCTAGTAAGTTGTTAAGGTACTCCTATAGGATCTTAAGCTCTTTATAAGAGAGGTTATAGATGGAAAGGTTTAGTAGTTATTTACCTTCTTTTAAATTAATTATATAATCATATTCCAAGTTCCGCTAAAGGACTTTTACTTACCTACCCAAAAATACCCTTAGTAAGTCTCTTAGGCCTACTAGGATATTTAATAAATTGGAGTTGCATTTATCCTCTATATTATTACTAGGTAGGTCCTAGAGGTCCCTTAAAACATTTATAGGCAGCGCCACGCGCTATAGTGGCTGTTTATACATAGTTACTACTATACGTTAGATAGTTTCATGCAGTAGCTAGTAAAAGGTAGGGAACTCTTTAACACAGCGTTTAAGGTGTTATAGTATACTCTTTATATATTACTTAAGCCAGAATAACCTATAGCGGTAGAAGTATCTTATAGGATCTTTAAGATTGCCGCCTCCTTATAGTATCTCCGCGACCTGTCTAGTAGTTCCCCGTAGGGTATCCGTTACAGAAGGGTTATTACCTATGCTAGGCTCTATACCCATCTTACTATAGAACAGGGGTTAAATCCAATACTCCTTTAAATATAGGGCGTATACTGTTTCTCCTAGAGCTATATCTTCTAGGATATCTTTTAAGCTTATTAGTAAAATACGCCCTTCTAATTCTTTATTGTTCCACTATTTAAAGGCTCCTGTCTTAAAGCGTATCTTAGGATCTGCTTCTATAAGCTAAGGATATCCAAGAATAAGGTTATAGCCTATAAAGTCAGCCGCCTAGAAGGGTTGCGGGCCAACCACCTTAGTGCGGTTATATATATCGGCCACTAACACTATAAGCTTATGGGCACTATATAGTTTAATCTAATGCTTATCTAGGAACCCTACAATAGGTTTCCGCTACTTTAGCAACAGGATAAGCTTATACTCTTTTACCAAATCATATTATATAAGATTAATTTCGGCGCCGCTATTATATAGTACTTAGAACTAACGTACCTCGCCTATAGGGAGTACCATTTCCAGCTTAATAGTAATATGGAGAGTCTCTCCTTCTGTATCTTGCCCTAGTTATAGCTAGGAGAGGTCCATAACTAGGGCTTTTCTTTTTTTAGATTATTAGTGCGGTTATTACCCTGCTTATTTTTCTAATTAAGTTTACCTCCAGAGAAGTTTTCTCTTAACTTTTCAGAGTGTTCCTATAAGGGTGCCGGATAGGTATTAGGTTAGCCCTAGGAGTCTTTCCTATTACTTAAGGTCCCTAACTTTAACCCTTCTGGATTTCTCTTTAAGAACGGCTTCTTTAAAGTTTAGGTCTGCCCTATATTGCTACTAAAGTGCCCGCGTTTCTAGTTACCCCCTAGCTTCTTACTAAAAGAGGTCTGGTTCCTTACCGCATCCTTAGCGTTTAGAACCGCTTGTTTAAAATCCACATATATAGTAATCCGCGATAGGGCTCCCATATGCTTTATTTTATTACAAATTACTGGCTTAATTCTAGCCTAGATAAATCCAATTTTCTTCTTCTCGCAAATGCTACCGTCCTTGTTTTTAAAGGGCTCTAGATCTATTAGTTAAACACGAGTTTCTATAAATTTTATAAACTGGCGGAAATTGTGGCGGTCAAGCTATATCCCATTCCAGAATAGTTCTATGTAATTATATTGTATAATATACGGATCTTAAGTCCACTTCTTTAGAAAGGTTTGCAGCTGCGGCTATATAGTAATTTGCTCTTTATTAAGCTAATTTAGTACAATCTAGTTTAGGGATTAATTTTTAATCTTACTAATAATCTAATAGGTACGCTCTTTAGTATTATCTTATATTATTAGCATTTTAAAGAAGTTATCTATTTTATAGACCCAATCGTCTAACTGTTGGGCGTTGGGTCTTTGGCGGAGTTCTAAACTACTAGAGGCCTTAGCTAGTTAGTCTATATCCTTTTTCCATTTACTGTGTAGATACCTCTCTAAATCTTCCATACCTCCTTAGGTAGGTACTAGGTATCCCCTAGGAGGCCCTTAACCTTAGCTAGGTTATAAAAGATTTTATCTAGCTTAAATTAAGCTCTATTAGATCTAGACCTACCCCTAAAGGTTTTTAATATATTTATTAGTGGCTTTTTCCCGTATAGCTTTTAAGAGCCTTGCGGTAGCTTCCTAATATCCTCCTTAAAGAAAATTGGTGTAAGGCTCTTAACTTTCTAACCTTAGGCCTAGGGAAGCTCCAGCTATAGAGGTAGTGTTAGTATTAGTAGCTAATACAAGTTTCCCTATAAGGCTTAAGTCTTGAGTTAGTGGTTAGGTTAGATTGCCTAAAGGGGTAGGCCTACTTGGCTTATAAGCAGTCTATACACCACCACTATGCCGATTGTGGGCTGGTAGTCTTTTAGGAGGGTTCTAGTTAGGTCCCTAATTAGGCGCGTTAGTATATTCCTCTGGCATTTCTAGTTTAGGGGAAGATTTTGGGGTTATATCTAGCGCTTAATCTTCTAATTGGCCTAAATAGGGCCGGAGGAGTTCTGGCTACTTTCCAGCAGTATTATAACTATTATAGAGGGTGTCTGCGTTTTCCTTAGCGTTGCTAGTAACTACAGGTATATAAGAGTCTTTAAGCTCTTGGTACATCTAGGTGTTGGGGCTTATTCGGCCGTCTTACCTAGAGGTTTATATTGTTGTAATCTCTTGCTGTTAGAGGGACCTTCCTACCTTAGCGCAACAGCTATCTATAAGGTATTTATAGAGTTTCCATTTAGGTCATCGCGAGATTTTAAGGGAGGATAGTAGATATAAATAAAAGATATAAATAAATAATCTAGTCCTTAAAGCTAGCTGCCCTTCCAGATAGAGTAGGAAGGATTCAAATATAAGGGGACTTTGTAGACAGGGGGCTATAAAAACACGATTATAGAATAGGATAGATTAGTAAAAGAGACAAATCCTTAAGGAGGTAAGGCCTCTGGGATTATAGAGACTATATACTACGGGCACGTGCCTCTGGCACGTGACCGGCGACCATCCGAGGGGCGTCCGGAGGTTGTCCTAAAGGCAACCCAAGGTGTCTGTAATAATATCCCTTACACTCTTCTAGTACATTCTTATCTTCTATATCCTAATTTAAATCTAACTATTACTAATTCCAGCCTCTATCCCTATACTATAACTTATATTACCCTCTATACCTTTAATCTAGCCTACTAACCTAAACCCCATTTCTATAGTAACTATACTAAATACACTTATAATACCACCCTCTAAACGGTTAAATAAGTATAATAGCGCAACCTCCTTAAAGAAACCTTATATAGTGCAGCCTATATAAAAGGCAAGTTACAATTTAAACCACTTATTAACCATAATATTAAGCGAACCCCTTTAATTTTCTGCTACGCCTCTAAGCAACTCAGCTCCTTTACTATCTTTAAACAACACAACCAGACCATATCACAACCAACATCCCCCTAAGAAATATTCTAAAACTAACTAGGCACGTCTCCTTACTATAGCGGGCATTAATGGCAGGTAGGAGGTAGAGCTAGATAGAGGGCTGAAGCTAAATAGAAGGTAGGAAATAGAGGTAGAAGTCAATAGCAAGCAGAATATAAATAGCAGGCAGTAATAGATAGGTAATAAGCATATAATAGGCGGCATAGAAGCACCTATAAATATTAAGTATACTGCAGAAGGAGTATGTGTGATATATTATAATAATAGCTAAATATAAGCATTAAATGTTCAGTTGGACTATCCACTGCAGGCTTTTAAACTGCTCGCCTTGCCCACGCCAAATTATTGTTTTCCCTCTAAAATTCGCCTATCGCCTACCTTCGTTCCTTAAGGCTGCTTGGGCAAACCGCCCGTGGGGAGCTTGCAGAGCGGGTTTTGGGTTAGTCAGCATGCACGTAAGAGTAGCTTGATGCGAACTTTTTGAGTGGTGATCTCCTGTGACGGATGAAACACTTGCAAGAGCCTTGTTGCTATAGCTTCAATTTGCCAGGATTTAAGCCCCGGCGATGAGTTCAGCTTGTCATCGCGTCACAGCGAAGACAGCAGCGCTCTCAATGTCATCACTGGAAATTTTACAAATATAGGTCTACTAATGGTGTCTTTCAACTAACTATCCGGAATCTATTCCCGAGTACGGATTGCCATCTCCCAAGTTTACAGGTTACTCCTATGCCTCCGGAATGCCTCCCCGACATCGACACCCTTCTCCACATCCTCCATTACCTTCTCGTCCGCTGCCACCAACCGAGGAAGCAGCTCTAGTACCGCGTCGAGCTTGGTTTGTGGGATTGAAACAATTCCATTCTCTGATGGATCAATCACTATAATGTCGCCCTGAGATAGCATAAGCCGAAAGCTTGCAAGATAGGGGACGTGGAGAGGGCGGAGGAGAATTCGATGGACTGGAGGGTTATAGAGTATCAGAGACAGGACTTACAGGCGTGATTTGCACTCCGCTGATTGTAATCGGGACATTGTGCGCCCAGGCTTTTGCTTCTGCTCCGGCGCCGATGGTTGAGGTAGCCCGGGACCAGACCTAATCCAGAACAATGGAATCGTCAGCAGTGGTTTAACACGCCACACTCATATTCTCCCAGGCAGTGTTTTCTTGTTCATGCCCTTCAACCATGTACTCAGTAATCCCGTAACTATTTGCGTCTCTCGAGGCTAAGCATAAGCCCCTCCATAGCTAGCCTCATACAAAAGCCCACTCACCGGCAACCCCAAACTGCCTAACGTCTCTAAATCCCTCACTCGTCCATCGGCCACTATCCCCCTCACTCCTAGGGCTTTCATCCGTGCCGCCATGATCCCTCCTACAACCGCACATTTCTGCCCGGCGGGCTGGCTCAGCAACACAACCGTATGTGGTGTCGTGAGATCCGCATACGGGATTCCGGGTTTGATGTTTGGTTCAGGCAAATCTGCCGGAGATGGTGGGGGCGGTGCGTGGGAGAAAGATGCGGAGGGTTTAGAGACCAGGAGGACGGTGGATGCCGGGGCGATTGTTTTGGTCGTGGTAGAAGGGTATGCGGTGCGGATTGGGGCTGGGAAAGAGGTCAATTGAGAACAAACGAGTATTGGAAGATCATAAATGTTACTTAAGTCAGCTAGAAAACCTGCGCTAGGAACTTTGAGTTTGAGGAGGGCATCAGATATCTGGGCGACTCAGCCGGGGCTAGCGGGGATGAAAGCGGATTGGACATACGTCGCAGGCGGTATAGGAAGCGAGGGCCTTAAGTTGGGCAGAGGACATCGTGGTAATAGTACGAGAATGTGAGATTGAGTGTATAACTGAGAGTTTATAGCGTAACATGAGGGGTGTAGTAGCTGTGACGTAGGGTTCTATTTCTGCGGGAGCTCGGAGGTTGTTCACATGCGACGGCAAATGGCACTTACGGATAGACCGCATTTAGTAAGACGTGATTTCGATAGGATTTCTTCAAATAGAATGATATACATCATAAAGCGTGAAAGGGTCGCGAAACAGATAGCCTCCAGTCCAACAATCCCACTCGAGTATTAACTATATCGTCACAGAGCTGGCGCCTCCCAAGCATTTCTCTTGATCTTAAGAAGATTTGACTGCTTATGAGGAAAGCTAATTTCCCTTTCCTTGTAGAATCCAACATCTAAACAGTATTGTGCAAGCCTATAGCTAGTTAGGGAATTGCTAATGGCATTGATTTTAAGCCTAGACTTACTTTTGGTTATCAAACCTCGGCTCTAGCATCACTGTTTCTGTTCTATTGTCTGCTAGCCAGCAGTAGTGAACCAGGGCACTTAGCCATATTCTGACGCGATGTTCACCTCTGAACTCTTGCTCTCCAACAAGGCAGTGGAACCCTCGATCATAGTCACCTACATTTCCTCCGAGATACTTTCCTAAAGTATCCTCTTTGACCCAGTAGATCTCAAAGTACCCAAAAGGCTTTTCATCCCAGCATCCTATGACTGGAAAACTATGTTTGCTTTTTAGTCTAGTTTTCAAGAATTCTTCTTGATGTGATTGTGGCCCTGATTCGCCCCAGAAATAGGACACTCGTGGGTCATTCATCCATTTGTGGAGAAGTTCGCTGTCGGACATCCCAAGGTTTAGACCTGCTACAGTTGGTACCACCGAGTCGGAGATACTCGTTTGAGGGCCCCTAAGGTTGGGAAGGAAGGCCGGAGAAGAGACAGGTCCCTTGTGTTTAAGTGGCTTGGTGGAGATAGAAGCCACCCTGAAGGACAAGTATTGTCCCACACTAGGAACAAATCTCGTGTAAAATATTTCCCCTTGCTGAGGTGGCTTGGGGCGAACTGGGTGCCGTATATGATTTGTGAAAATGTACTGTGGTGGAGGAGGAGGGTAGTAAGTTGGTAGGTGGCTAGATGAATGAAATGGCCCGGGGGCTGCGGGAGACCAAGGACCTTGGGATACCTGCTCTAATTGAGTCTCTTTTTCAGTCTGTTCTCCACTGGGTGATCCTGACCGCGAGGTATATGGTGAGCTAGCAGGGAAGGGCGATTGAGAAGTGGGTGACAATGTGAACAGGTATATCCGTGCATCCAGCTGCCAAAATGATCTTCGGCTAACAAACATATTCATCCATCCCTCTGGCGATTTCTCACTCTGTTCAATTCCTACGCTGGAATCCTCGCTGGCTATAAGACCCATCCTCTCAAGTTTTGGTAATACCACTTTTCCTTTGAAAATGCCTTCGCGGTTTATGTTGATCCTCCATTCGCCTTTAGGTCTTCCAGGGTCAGGAGTCTTCACAGATGCAGCAGTATTTACGTGCATGTTGGGTTCGGGCTGGTGGAAGTACCACCACAGCGTTGCCCAAAGCATCATGGCGATCTGTCTAGTGGGCGAGCTTGCAGGCTTGAAGTCGTTGCTGCTGGGGTTCGAAATCGAGGATACATAGAGGTGGTCATTATGTAGGGTGGGCCTTTTGTACCGGTGCAAGATGTGCTTTTTAGGGAGCTTCGGCACTTTAGATGCAGATGAGCTTTCTTGCTCATCCTCCGAATTGAGAACAATAGTCCATCCTGGAGGAAACGGTGAATGATGATTGCTCAAGTCGTTAGATTTGAAAAAAAGGCCGCCAAAAACTGGGCTGACGGTAATATTCTGCCCATTGGGGAGGTGGACAATTGAAGGCGCCATGGTGGTGGGGCAGTGGACGACGAGTGGAGGGGGTTATATCTCTTGAGGAATAATCACGGTAGAGTAAGAGTCTTCGACTCATCCAGCAAGAAAAATAATCAACGTTCTCCTGACAGTCAGACTACATGGCGTGACAGTAGCTAGACTGTGGTACTTTGTCGCAGTAGCAAAAACTCACCTGTAAATCCCGAATGCGGGTAAATTGCGGGCATGATCTGACCCCCGATAGCCGTTTTGCGCAAGCGAGGCCCACCTTATTTAGTCGTGGCCTCGCACATACCAGAACCCACCATCTTTAGATAAGTTTACAGCTTTACTTAGGCTATAATAACTTATTTTAAAAAGCTTAAAAACTTCGATATAAATAATGTTAGTAATAAATATATTACAGCTATTTCTTTAATAATTTTGCTAGAAGGCTTTACAGCTAAAGAGTTGCGGTTTTACGAGGTCACGACTAAACGAGGTGGATCTCGAGGCCGAGAAGCTTTGGTCATCTAGCAGCCATGACGTGTGAACGTCGTAACAAGCCGAGGGGCCAAGCAAGACATCTTCAACCACCATCTCTACTTTCATCAATTTAAGCAACAAAGGACTCAGTTGCTTCCCTACGCCTGCAACCATGTCTGTCACACTCCTCCGCTCCGCTCTGCGAGCTTCAACATCAGCAAGCTCCAGAAAAGCCGGGTTGGCGGGCGCAACTTTTGTCCGAGGCAAAGCTACGCTTCCTGACCTTCCATGTAAGGAACAATTGATATATTAATAAAGTCCATGGAACTCTTAGAGCATTTTAGCTAATATATGTCAACACCAGATGACTATGGCGCGCTCGAGCCCGCTATCTCTGGCAAGATCATGGAGTTACATCACAGCAAACACCACAACACCTACGTGACCTCCTTCAACAATGCAACAGAGCAGATGGCCGAGGCGAGGCACAAAGAGGACATCCAGACACAGATCGCGTTGCAGCCATTAATAAACTTTCATGGCGGTGCGTTGGCAATTATTCCTTGGAAATTTTATACCAAGCACTTGCCGGAGACTGCCAATAGTTTATGTGACTAACAATTATCATGCAGGTGGCCACATCAACCATACCCTCTTCTGGGAAAATCTCGCACCGATCTCTAAAGGAGGTGGTGAGCCCCCGACCGGCGGTCTGTCCAAAGCCATCAATGATAGCTATGGCAGTCTAGATGCCATGAAAGGGAAGTTCAACGCTGCGCTTGCTGGTATTCAGGGGAGTGGTTGGGCTTGGTTAGTGCAAGATACACAGATTGGCAATGTCATGATCAAGACTTATGCTGTATGTTTTCACTTCACTATATTCAGATGCCAATTCGTCAGGGGGAATCTTTTGAGGAAGCATACATTGATGATTAACGTACACGTTAGAACCAAGATCCCGTTGTCAGTCAATTCCGTCCGCTCCTTGGCATTGATGCCTGGGAGCATGCCTACTAGTACGTTATAGTTGCAATCTTTTCAAGATTCTAGCCCAAGTAGTTACTAATTATCCATAGCCTTCAATATCAGAATCGTAAGGCAGAATACTTCAACGCAATTTGGGACGTTATTAACTGGAAGGCGGCGGAGAAGCGCTTCAAGTGAAGATCAGATGTGTTGTATGGATTCCCAAACAGAAGCGGGTGTGGTAACATAGTTACTAAGGAAGATTGGAGACTATCGGGTCCATTACTAGTTGAGAAGAATAAACCTGCTAATGTTCTTCAAGAAGCGCATGCTTTTAGTGAAGTCAATTTAGCTTCGCTTGCCTGCATTACCAAAATACAAGAAAGAACTGACATTGTTAGGTATATCATGTTAAATGTTCATGCATCCCATGTAATTGCAACCAATTATCACCTCCAACATTAGCACAAAAGTTAAATGATGCGTAAGCCCAACCTTCAAAGTGTTCTACGCCTCCTACCATTGCCTTAAACTCCAAGTCCCGATTCCCGGCTAAAACATGCAGGGGAAGAGCCGGTTTGGGGACTGGAGTGCTGAGAGATGGCTTAAACCTAGCTCATTGTGGCTCTCGTCAGGGTGCTAGGATTATTAGCAAGGAATCGACACTTTTGTTATATATTTCCCACCAGGTAATCGCATCAGATTACTAGTTCGGTTTTAGGATGGCTTTATGAGTGAGTTTATGAATTTTTTTCCCGAGTGTTGGAAATTCTATGATCTCCTAATAATTAGAAGACTTTTGCTATATTTGACTCAATCCGAGAGTTTTAACAATGCCACATCAAATCATCAACAAATCCAGCCTCCATCTATCGTATGAACGGCACCAATAATGAATGATGACTCGTCACTCAAAAGAAATACCACAAGGTTGGCTACATCCTCCGGCTGACCCGGCCGTTGAAGAGCTGCCTTCTTGACTTCAGGATTCTCCTCGAGAGATTTTGCTGTTTGTTTGGCCGATTGCATAACCATTGGGGTAACAATGTATCCTCCGTGTACGTAGTATTACGTTAGCAGGCTAATGGTATAGCAATGGGATACTATCAGTTTTAACATACGGCGCAAGAGAATTGACCCGTATGTTCTTTACCCCAACTTCCTTTGTGACTGATCTTATCAGCCCTAGTTATGCAACCATGCTTACTCACCGCATACGCTGCGCCATATTGGCGCCCTGTCAACCTAATGTGCTTGCTGCATTAACAATGGAACCGCCATCATCTGCAAACTGCGGTATCTCAGCCCTCAAACACTGCATGACACCCGTTAAATTGATCCTAATACAAAAATCCCACACATCCTGATCCAGCACCTCGATCACGCCCTCTTGTCTTCCCATACTCTTATTTGTGACTCTCGCAAAATTAACCGCGCCATTTAGCTTCCCAAGTTCCATGTCTGTTTTCTTTATCCAAGCCTCGACTTAGGAGCGTCCACGGACGTCGGCTTTCGTACCGGTTACTTTGACATCAAGTGCGGCGACAACTTGAATCGCGGTCGAGTGCTTCTTCTTGCACGCCAAGCAGTGAAAGCGATGCGCCATGGGTAACAAGGAGTTTGGATATTGAGAGGCCCATGCCTGAGGCACCACCTGTTATGGCAATGACTTTACCTTTAAATGAAGCTACCATTATGTCGGTCGTGTAAATGCAAGGAAGAGTGGCGTTGAGAACTATTATTTCATCGATCAAAAGGCTCGACTAGGATTTGAACATTGGAAGAAATTAAGCCATCTTCACCCTTATCATTCGGGGTTGAGAGGCGCCTGTGCGGGGAGCAATTATTCGGAGAAAGTTTTCCATAGCATACCCACTTCGCAGTATGGATGGTACACTATCCTCCACCTTCGTCCTCCTTTTGGTAAACTTTTACTCATAATTATACCTTGGAAATGGCAATGCAGGATCGGCAACGGGGACGGAAAAGAGTCAAGCTCTCAACCGATTATTACAATAGGCTTCGCGAAGAGCTAGCGTCACAAGGTCCGATAAAAGCGGAACGCGCAGGCACGACTTAGATAAACATGAGTAGAGTCTAGAAGAAGTGGAAGCTGTAAGTTAACTACTTATTAGCAGGGTTGTTTTGGATAATGCGAATTGTGACGGTGCTGGGGCACCGTCCCCTGCAGCTGGCTTGGCGCAATATCCGGAGTTCGCCCGTACCGTGTATATTACCCCCTAGAGCCTCCTTTCCTCTTCTTCTTCTCCTCAGCTTAGTATTCTTGTATGGTAGCAATCTACAAGCTTCGGTTCAGAAGCATTTGTACAAGCCTGTTACATTATACTAAGCTCACCCAACACCTGGGGACTTCGTCTGCAACGACGCGTCGACGCGTTATACTCAGACCTCCCTTTTCCCTTGCCTGGGAAGGCCTGGATAATATCCTACCCTCGTTCCGTAGGTCCTTGAGGACTCGCGTTGAACACCCCTAGCTTGACGCGTCGACAACGCGCAGCTAGAAGGTCTCCTGTGGTTATAATTGAATGCCAACTTTAATGGCCAGGACACGTGCCTGGGAAGGCTTTAGAATATCTTATCTCTCTGACCCTTTTAACTAATACGGAGTTGTACGAGCTGTAGAGACGACCCTGGTTGAGACTTAGCCTAGGGCTGCAAGGAATGAAGTTAATTAAGACTCAGCCGTAACGCTGCAATAAATGATATTAATGGATACCTAGACTACGCTGCAATAACTACCCTGATTAATACTGAGCCGTATAAAAAGAGACGAAATCGATTAGAAAGGACTTGCTAGTACTGTACTGCCACCCTAAACCCTTAAACCCAATTACTGACTGTGCTAATATGCCTATAGTCCTATTAACCGAACAATTGCGCCGATATGCCTGCGATTTAAGTGCGATTTAAATGCGGCCTAAATGTAATTTAAAAGTAAACCTAATAACCTATCGCGCTAATATGCCTATAATATAACTTTCCAACCTGTTTATAAACGCCTTATAGATACCCATTGAGTTTTTATTAATAACTACCGTATCTAATTGACCCGAATATTACTGTTAACCTAGATAGTCTCTTGATTTTACGGCTGAATATATCTATAAGTATCCCAGTCCTATATATAGGGGTACTAGGAATCTGGGGAGAATTTAAGTAATTTATGGCACTCTTAATTAGGAGAATAGATTAGGAGAATTATTTTAATTTATAGCACTCTCCAATAGCTCTGTAGATGAGCCTATTTATCTATAACCTCTTACAAACTATTAACGTGTTTCTCTTAATAGCTATTTATACAACCTTCTACAAATAAGATAGCCTACTATTATAAAAGCATGTCTTGCCAGTTGTGACAAGAATTGAAATATTGATACGTACCTCTTAATATGTACCCTCTTAATACCATTTGTTAACTACCCTTAAACTACCTACCACTTAACGGCAGTCCTCCTTAAATAATAATATGCGAATCTGCTCTCTAATAGCATCTTATTAAATTGAACGCTATATAATAGCTTACCCTTGTATAACTATGCTTGAATATTAAAGCGCACTCCTTTAATACCTTTAACTCTCTGATAAGAATTGAAATATTAATACGTACCTTCTTAATACCTTTTTCGATACCTCTCTAACAACGATTTAATATACTAAGTCATAACGGCATTCCTATAAGTCCTTAATCGACCCTAGATATCTGCTACTTATAGTGATATCCTTAATTAAATCTAAGTATTTAAATACGGCTACTAACTCTACAGCGTACATTTAAATATCCTAACAGCACTTAAACGCGTCTACTATTTAACGATAACCTGTTTTGAGAATTATGAGAATATTAATAGACTATATACCGATACCCTAATCGATTCCTGTTAAATTATTAAATATACTATAATTAACAGTATACTTTAACTAATTAATATCTTAACGAGAATTAACCTATTGGCGCGTCTCCCTTAATACCCTACTTGTATAACAACTGGTTGAATATGCTACAATTAATAATATACCTTAAACCAATCAATTAACTGTGGCTAGTAGTATAATAGCATCTCTGCTAGTTAACGGCATATTAATTAATTAAATAATTAACAACGTCTCAAACTACCTACTAATTGACGGTAGACCTCAAGAAACCAACAGAATAATCGTGCCATTACGCCTGCGATCCAAATGCAATCCGAATGCAATTTAAACGCGATTCAAACGCAAACCAATAAACTAATCGTGCCATTACGCCTGCGATTAATTAACCAATAATAGCGCCAATACGCCTGCTATCTACCAGCGGACGCTGGCACCGCACTGCCACTTAACCTCTGCTACTGTTAGATAATCTGTATTATCTAAAGGCGTAGGTCACGTGCACGAGTCATGTGCACGAAGACACGTCACTGAAGACACGTCAGATCAAGGTCAAAAAGACGATACAAGATCATCAACGATCAAGTCAAGATCAATCAATCAACCCATTTCATCAATAAACTCATCTATTTGAACTTCATGACAGTTATAAGCCCGGTCCGCCGACTTAAGAAGCTAGTTAGCTATTATTTAATCATTTAAAGAAATTCTACCTTATCGTTAGACTCTGATACCTTATCATTAAGACGCAGACTCTAACAGAAATCCTACCTTAATCGTTATAGGACGAGATTCTATGAGATTCCACAAGTTTTTACGAAATTCTACCTTATTGTCAAAAGGACGATTCTAATAACAAGGACGATCCTAACAATAAGGACGATCCTAATAACAAAATACCATCTTAATTCCTCCTTTGCATATCAGTTAAAATGACTTTACTAATGTTGAGTTTATTAACTATGATTATCCTTAATAAACTAGAAGACTGGGAATAATGGCTATAGCAACTATAAGCCCTTGTGGATAAACGAATTTAGGCCTATATTAACCCAAATAATATAGCACCTTAATGAGCTCTACTATAAGAACCAGCCTATCCAAAAGTTACTGATTTTAATGAGAATGTAACCTTATATGCACAGCTCTTAATAAATTAACAGAAAGCGTACAAGAATAGCAGATAATACTATAACTAGGATATAAAGTACTTCCTAAAATAGGAAGAGCATCTGTAACAGATACGCACCTAGATTATGTCTACAGTATTAATTTAGAAGAAGCTACTGCTTAACCCTTCCCTTATAGTTAAAGAATGGCTAATTTGTTTAAAAGAAGACACTAAGCCCTTAAAGAACTTTATAATAAGGAAGGTATAGCTGCAGTATATAGAGTCACTTAAGGGGCTTAAGTAGACAAAGGTTACCTAGTGGCTTAACTAATGGGAGCATGTGATAAAAATGGCAGAGAAGTATGATTTTCTATAGATGACTAATAGGATCTGGCTAATAGACCTTGTAAATGCAATACGACCTATAAGCGAAACCTATTTTGTTCTGTATATAAAGCAGGCAAATAATACTGAAAAGGCTCCCTTATTAGAATACTGTAAAGTAGTAATGGAGCTATAAGAAGTATTCTAAAACCTTTCCAAAGCTGTACCTATAATGGTAAGAGGGAGTGCATTTAATATAGACTTTGCAGGAGAGCCTAAAGAGGGTATCTCTATTGCTGCTAAAGTTTAAAAAGGAAAAGGGAACAACTTATTTTATAGCCGAAAAAGGGCAGGTATAAATTTAACTAAAGAGATGTTTTCTAAAAGGTTGAAGAACCTTAAATGCCTGGCATGTGATATAAGGGGACATACCCTTCCTAACTGTTGGTATCTATTTAAGAGTAAAAGGCCTAAGGGATTTAAAGCCGTAGGTATATGTATAAAAAGGGTGCTTATAAAGGTAGAGTAAGATAAGGATCTAGCTGCCTAAGTGGAATGACTTAAGCTTAAGGAATTAAAGGTTAATAAAGCTTAATAATAATAGGAGATAGTTAAGATTAAGGGAGAAGCCAATGCGATATTCCTAGAATTGTATTATACTGGTTAACTCCATCTATTAAAGCTATTAACTATTCTTAACTTAGGAACCACTCTCTATATCTTTAATAACCTCTTTTATTTTTATAATTTTAGGAAAGCTCTAAGACATAAATATGTTATTACTGGCAGCTTAGAAGTGCCTATACTAGGTTATAGCGATATTACTGTCTAGGTCATAAGACTAGACAAGAGTAAGGGAATCCTATGTCTTAAGGACGTTACCTTTTATACGGACTTTAATATAAATCTAGTATTGTTCCGTCTACTTTAAAAGTAAGGGTACTTCTGGGATAATAAAGGAAATAACAATCTTCTAGTTTAGAAGGATGATACAATCCTATATTAAATAAAAGAATGTTACAGATAATAGACTATTAAATATGTCTAACTAGGAAGTCTATTAGCGTTTAATATAAGCTAACTGCTACGCCGCCAACGGAAGTGTAGAGTATTGTTAAGAGACATTCGCCTAGATGTGAAAGGTGATGCATAACTATAGTATTTGCGTCTAGGTCATCCAGGACCTATAAGCCTTTATTATTTAGGTATTAACGCCCTAAGAGTTAAGCTTTAAGGCCTAAAGATAACGGAATGTTAATATTACAGTCTTGCCAAAATTAAGCGTTAGGTTTTAAGAAGGTTCTTAGAATAGAACATTAATAAACCTTGTCTTGACCTCTATATTGACTGGACTGACCTTAAGGAAGCGTATGCGGGATTTGTATAAGTTATGCTTATCCATAACACCTTCTTAGGAAGAACCTTTCTATATTTTATAATAACGCATAGTAAGGAGAAGGAGACACTATAAGTACTTAAAGATTTTATCTAATAGATTTGTCTGAGGTATAACCTTAAGGTTAACACTATTAGGTTAGACAATGAGCTAGGGAGAAGGAAAACCCTTAAATGGCTACGGACCTAAGGGATTACCTTTAAGCCTTTAGCGCCATATACCTAAGTATAGAATAGTACCGCCAAACGCTTAGGGGGTGTAATTATTAAGAAAGGACATGCAATAAGAATTGCTGCTAATTTACTACACAACCTATGGAATAAGATAGTTAACTATACAGTCTACCTTTGAGATTAAATGCCACGGGAAAGCAATGGATGGAAATTGCTATATAAAAGGTTCCATACCTACCTAGTAAATGGGAGATTAAGAAAACCATAATTGGCACACCTAAAAGCCTATGGCTGTAGGGCGTATATAATGATGTTAAATGCCTAGCTAAAGAAGAAAAGACTAAGCAAGCTAGATCTGTAAGCCCATATTAGCTACCTTATTGGCTATAACTCTACTAATATCTATAGGATCTGGATCCTATATAAAGGTATTATTATCTCTACTAGGGATATTATCTTTAACAAAAAGACATTTTTTAACGGTAAGTAAACGGACATCTTAAAGGATCTACACGCTGAATTAGATACGCTGATTGAGAAGATTTAACTCCCTAAGACCTTAACTAAGAATAAGGTTCTTCTAGAAGATAATAACGAAGTATTTAAACCGTCAATTTAAGAGGAAGATGATGATGTTAATGAGCCAGTTTAAACCTTTAATGAGTTAGCAGATCTTGAGCTTGTAAGAGCTCTTAAAGATATATATTGTACGCCACCTCCAACAGAAGAAGACGAAGAATCTCCATATGCCTTTTATGTTGAGTATCCTATAAAGTTAGATACTAATTAGGACACTGTTAACTAAGTAGGAGATAGGTTTTACACTTAGGGGGTGTTTAACAACTTAGTTAAAGACTTATTTAAGGAAGCCGGTAATAATAGGTTTAAAGACTTTGTTACTAAAAGGATTACCTTAGCCTATTAAGGTGCCTTTATAGCAGGAAGGAAGTTTAACCTTAATAGTTAACTTAATAATAGCAAGCTGAAATCAGGCAGAATACGTAATGTTAGATTATATAGGAAGAACTTACCTCTGCTACCTTAGTTAATTAAGGACCTTAATGCATACCTTCTTTAAGATTAGTTCCAAGAGGCTTAACGAGCTTACCTCTAATCCCATTATTAAATGAGGTCATTTTAAGAAACAGATAAGAAGTATGTAAAGGGACAGTAGGTCCTTAGCTTAATGTAGGTGTTCGTCTACAAGACGGACAAGTATAGATTTCTCCAGAAATGTAAGGCACGCTTAATAGTATGCGGAAATTAATAGGCCCTAGGAGACCTACCTATAAGAGCTACTATATTAGCTAGTATGACCTTCCGAACCCTTATGGCAATTACCGCAAAATTTAACCTGGAGACGATATAGATAGATGCAGTTAATGTGTTTATCCATTGTGATCTTAATAAGGTTATCTATATAAAGCTACTGCTAGGGTTCAACAAAGGAAAGAAAGATAAAGTACTGCGCTTAAGAAAAGCCTTATATGGACTATGACGATCACTACTGTTATAGTAGAAGAATCTCACGAGCTTATTAAATAAATTGGGCTTTAAAGAGGTACCTTAGGAGCCGTGTGTTATGCTAAAAGGTGGAATAATTGTCTTCTTCTATGTTAATAATATTGTCTTCTGCTACTAAAAGACAGATGAGAAGAAAGCTTAAGAAGTAATTAAGGAGCTATATAAGGAATACCAGATAAGTATCCTTGGCAAGCTAAAATGGTTCTTAGGAATTTATGTGCTACGTAATTGTAGCTAGAGGCTTCTGTAGCTATCCTAAGAAGCTTATATTGAGAAGATAGCTAACTAGTATAAAATAGATCTTAGAGGGCGTCTTCTAGATACTCCTATAGCAGAATCGGAACTCCTCTCTACTAATTACTGATTGATCTATCTAACGCTTCTGTCCCCTAATACAGACCTACTAGTCCGTCCTATGTCCCTACTAAGAGAAGCAGCTTCTATGATGCTATATTAGAGAAAAATGGGTTTAATACTTTATGCAGCCACTATAACGCGTCCAGATATTGCTTTTACAGTATTATAGCTGGTAAGGTTCAATTAGAACCCAAGCTAAGAGCATTATTAAGTAGTAGACAGAGTAATCTAGTACCTATATAGCATGAGGAGTAGAGCAATCTACTATAGAGGAGACAAGGAAGAAATGAATAGTAGAGGGAGAGATAAAGGAATACGTGATAAAGGATGAGACGACGGAAGAGACGGTAGAGGTAAAGTGTAATTATTTATCTGTGCCAGTGATCTATTATTTGCGGATAACTCCGTTGATAGAAAGAGCTTATAAGGATATATTATGAAGCTATTTGGGGGGCCGATTACCTGGAGAGCAAACAAGTAGGGTATAGTAACGACGTTGAGCACAGAAGCCGAGTTGTTAGCCCTATTACAGATAGTAAAGGAAACTATCTTTATTAGCAGGCTGTTTAAAGCAATAATGTTACGCCTAAACGAGCCCTTAATTATTAAATGTGATAATATGTAAACGCTCTAACTAATTATAGAAGACACGGCAAAGCTAATCATAAAGCTCTAATACGTTAACATCCATTAACACTGGCTATGTTAGGAATACGCAATGAAATAAGTATGATTTTAATGGACAGCGATAAAGGAGATGATTGCTAATGGACTTACGAAGGCCCTACCTAAGTAGAGGTTTTAAAGCTTTGTTAATATGATTAGGATGGTGGATATTAAGGAGTAGCTAGATAAGGAGAAGTAACTAGAGGACCTAAGGGACAGTATTAGAGCAAGACGGAAGGATTTAGATGAGATTATGGTTTAATTGACTTATTAACGGACACGAGAAGGTGGCTAGCTTTAACCTTAAAGAGCTTAAAGCTAAGGGGGTGTGTTAGATAATCTGTATTATCTAAAGGCGTGGGTTATGTGCACGAGTCATGTGCACGAAGACACGTCACTGAAGACACGTCAGATTAAGGTCAAAAAGATGATACAAGATTATCAACGATCAAGTCAAGATCAATCAATCAACCCATTTCATCAATGAACTCATCTATTTGAACTTCGTGACAGCTACTCCGCCTACAGCTGAACCAACACCTTGCTGCCTTGCTATAGCTAATTAACTCTTACTACCCTGCCTGCAGCTAATCCCGTACAACTATATATTAGGTAGAGCTTCGCTCCCTAAAATATAACCCTAATGCTAGTACCGTACTGCTATTAAATAGATAAGAGCTTGTACCGATACGTATACAAGCTACATTTCTTTTTATGGCTTAGGGCGCGCTGTATTAAAAGAGGGGGTAGAGAACTAGGAGGTACTAGAGTTTTAAAGGAAGAACAACGGCTAATGGAGGGCTCCTAGTAATATACACCTCCCGCAGCTGTAGGACGGCTATATACCCTACGCCAACCTAATAATAACTATACTGCTATGCCTATAGTCTAAACCAACAGACCGATTATGCTAATACGCCTATAATTTACCAACTAACTAATAGATTAAGCTCTATGTTTAACCACTATTACCACCTAACGCTGTTACGGACAGCTTAAGTACGATGTTACGACTACTTGGAGAAGAGTTGGAGGAAGCTAGTTGGTTAATATAGGCACGGTTTAGGATGGATCCAGTGGAACCATATGACGAGGAATAGTAGCCGAGGTTACGTGATGTGATCTGTATAATCTGTGTGATCTATATAATCTGTATGGAGCATATAGAGCGCACATACCTCATAGAGCGAAGGGATTTCTTAGGAGTATGGTTGTGTATTTAAAGGACCACAGTCCCTACCCAGATAGTTCTCTCTTTATAGTAAATCTTAGAATATAATTGGAGTTAATCTATTAGGCAACCACTCTACTAATTATTATTACGTTGTTAATACTGTTCTTACCTATATACCTAGCCTAATAATAGGACCTACTGTAGTTCCTACTACAAGGTTCCGTTATATATTTACTACCAAGGTTACGGTATTAAATAAAGATCAAACAATATGCCACCTAAAGCACCAGTTATAACAATGTCAACGGCAGCTACAACCTTAGGGCTAGGAGATACTAGTATAGCAGACACAGATTCTTAAATGGTTACATAAGGTTAGTTACAGGAAATGGTTAATCACTTATAAGATAATAATAGGATACTTAAAAAACGCATTAATGGAATTAGAGTAGCAAAAATTAAGTTACCTTTAATTAAACGGTTCTTAGGAGAGAAGTTAAAGCTTAAGGGATTCCTTATGTAGATGCACTTTAAGGTTATATAGGAAGGAGCGAAGTTAGCAATATTGTTAGATTAAGTAGCCTATGCAGGATTGTTTCTAATAGGGAAAGTACTTAAGTGGTTTAAACCGTATCTTACGGAGATATAGGCTAATGGCATAACAACTACCAACTAGAATGTACGGTATATATTCGCTAGTTAAAATGGGTTTGCGGAACAGCTAACGCAGATATTTAGAGATTTGGAGGCTATAACTACAGCAGAATAAAAGCTTTAGAACTTAGTACAACGCACTTTAGCAATTAAGTATATAACGCAGTTTTAAACACTAGCTATATAGGTTAAGTGGAATAACAGGGCGCTTATAGCACAGTATAAGTAAGGACTTAAGGCTAAAGTCTAGGACGTAATCATCCTAATAGAAGATGCGGATACTATTATTATTTATTGCTTAACGTCCGATTTGGATCCCTGTTAGGCCCACGCGGACTACTCCTTATATACATATAGGGAGAAAACTCTATTTAAGAAAACCCCGCAATCCGTCTCCCCGCCTTTTGGGGCTTGCTTATAAGTCGCCTATAAGTTACCAGTGGTGCTCTACTACCTTACTTTTTAACCTCCTTGGGAACTACTACTGCCGTAACAAACCTACGGACACGCTAGTATTACATACTGTACTCTACTCCTATAGAGTTATTAGGGGGCGCCTGTTACTCGCCCCTTTACCTTTTATTACTATTTCCTTTGCAACCCAGAACTGGTTTAGTATATTTTAGCCAATAAGCCACTAGGTAGCCGCCTTAAGGCCTTTCTATATTAAGAGTAGTGTATTATAGTTTTCTATGCCAGCTGCTAAGAGTATTGCTTCTTAGCTAGTATGTAAGGGGTATAACAGTATTACGTATTTTAGTGTCTGTCTTAGCCAGCTATATTTACACCTTAGGCTACCTACTAGGATACCTACCCAGTAAAGCCAATCTTTTAGTCCTATTATTCCTATTCTTAAGAGTGTTGCTATTGTATTTTCTGCCTTTATTAGGCCCTCTTAGAGCCCTTAGGTATTTACCCCCTATAGTATTACCTATACTACAGCTTAGGTTCCCCTTACTTAAGTCTACCTCTGTACCTTTAACTCCTATTTATCTCTCCAGTATCGGTCTAACCAGTATTATATTGCGGTAGATGGTTTTCCAGTACTCTTTTATGCTCTACTTTAGCTCCTTTCTCTCCCTTACTATTATCTTTACTAGCCTCTTACGCGTCTTCCTTCCTCTTCTATATAGGCCTAGGCCCTAGCGCTATACTATTCTTCTTTTACTTTCTCTACCTATTTTCCTAATATATCTTCCCTACTTTAAGGTTGTTGGTTCCTTCTCCTATAGGGCACCCTAGGGTCCCTCTATAGTTTGTTTAGGCATGTCTTAATATACTTTATAACGTTAAAGTTGCGTTCCTTTTGCACCCTTTACATTATATTAGCTTTAATATATAGTTATAGGGGGGGAATATTGGCTTCCTTCTTAAGCAGTGCTGTGGCCATTTGCTTATACCCACCTGTTATACTCCTAAGGCAGGCTATTTGGACCTTTTGGAGTAGTTTAAGGAGTAATTTAAGGGGGCCTTTCTTGGTTTCTCTAGTGGCCCAAATGCTAGATCTATACGTTATGGTTAGCCAGATAACTGCTATATATAGTAGGCGTAACCTCTGGAAGTATAAACCCTATATAGAATTAACAATCCTGGATATAGTGATATACTATGCTTAGCCCTTATAGGCCGCTTGCGCTATATATACGCTTTACTAGAGCTTACTATCTACCCATACTCCTAATACCCTTAGGCCTTAAACCAGTTAACCCCTAAAGCCTTAGATATAGATTATATGCTAAAGATCTATAGATTAGTTACATTTTCTTATAAAATAGATTAGCTAGTATTTCTCTAGTAAAAATTAGACTCTATATCGTCTTGCCTATTCTATATAGGTATTATAGGCTTTCTCTAGTGTCCTATAGTTCTCTGCGGCTATTGGCCTATATATAATTAGGTTTATATTATTAATAAAGCCTATTCCCTAGGTCGCCCCTTCCTTAAAGGTATTAAGCAGGTTACTTATAAAGAAGAGAAAGAGTATAGGCAACAGAGGTAATCCTTATAGTATTCCTATTATAGCTATAATAGGGGGGCTCTAGTATCTACTAAAGACTAGTAATATTTCTTTCTGGCCTATAAATTCTTAAATAAATTAAATAATTTATTCTGGGAAGCCCTTTGCCCTAAGGATATATAGGAGACGCTTATAGGGTATATTATTATAGGCGCCGCT
>Ga0307507_10003414_pt1 | contig 30875 bp, 29 predicted proteins | sample 7_EM_MG_FD_207223 | JGI IMG/M metagenome (GOLD analysis project Ga0307507, IMG submission 207223) | Populus trichocarpa ectomycorrhiza microbial communities from riparian zone in the Pacific Northwest, United States - 7_EM | ecosystem: Host-associated > Plants > Roots > Unclassified | place... | reverse complement strand
GGCACGAGTTTTATCAGTAGCAGAGGCACAAAAGAAGAACGAGGAAAAGCTTCAAAAGGAGCAGGAAGAGAAGAGGGTAAAGAAAAGGAAGGCTGCATTACGGGGGGTTATTACCTTTGCAAAGAAGGTTTGGAAGGAACTACCAATGGATTATAGTGTATTTATATAATAGGGTAGATTTGGGTTAATTTAGGTTGATTTTAGGGTTGATTTTGAGGTCAAATTGATTTTGATTTTCCTAGGAGGCCCGTGCACTGTCTCGGGTGGGTGGCTGTCTCGTCTGGGTGGCTAAGACGTTATAGGTTATATGCGTACTTCTGGTTCTAGCGTTCCGCACGGACCACATACTCGAGGGGGATACCGTTATGCTCAGCAAAAAGCAATGCAGTCAGAGTGGATTGAGCATGCATTTAATGGTATATAAACATCGAGCTTCTATTGGCACAAAAGTACAAACATCACTCGCTCTTTCGGCCGTGATCGTATTCATCGCCATATGTCGATTCAACGAGCAAAAGAATTTATGCTCCCTGGAGCTAATTTCATCCAACTCCACTCTCTCAATTCCCATTCTGCTCCTCATTTTACAACTCCCCCTTAGATAGAAATGAAGAAGCTCTTCTCGCCCTCTCTCGGTTCAACAGCTGCCCGCTTGATGATCGGATCCGCGCACGAAACTCTGATGCGCTCAACAGTAGCCGGGCTGCGCAAGCTCAGCACTTCCTCCTCGCCGAACTCGGCACGCGCGGCCTTGAGTGCATCTCGAATGGCGAAGAAGACGGAGGAGCCCATGAAGAGGGGTGGTTCGCCTGCGATACAGCTATTAGTCTAACCTCTTGTATTCTTTTCTCATCCATTTGTTGGATGAAGGGGTACGGAAAGAAAAGGGGGGGAATGATCAACATACCAACACCGCGACTCCTCTGAATCGTCCTCAGATTCTCCCATTCCACATCCTTCAGCAAACTAACATTGAACACCTGCGGCACATCCCTAAATCCAGGAATCTTGTACGCGCCCGGCCCGCGCGTGAAGATCTGCCCAGAAGCCCGATGCCACAGCGACTCCTCGGTCGTGAACAGCCCCTGGCCCTGCACGAACGCGCCCTCGATCTGGCCGTAGTCGATAGTCGGGTTGATGGACCTGCCCACGTCCATCTTGATGTCGGCGCGTCGACACGTCCAGTCGCCCGTCAACGTGTCGATCTCGACTTCGGCGGCCGCGACACCCTGCGTGAAGTAGAAGAACATCTGGCCCGTGTTGGGGCCCCAGACGTAGCCGATGTCCGGCGTGCGGTAGAAGCCTTGGGCAGATAGATTGACGCGGTCGAAGTAGGCGGCGTGTGCGAGCTGCTTCATGGTTGCGTCTGGCTCGAGTTTCTCGCGGTATGGTGCTAGGCGCTCGTTCAATTGCGCACAGGCGTTCCAGATGGCGTACCCATTAAGATCGGAGGAAGCGGAGGCAGCAGTTGAAGACGTGTTAGCGACAGTATTGGTGGCGGTTTCAGAAATGAAGACGGAGTCTTGGGGTACTTTGAGGGCTTCGGCAGCTATCATGGTCATCTTGGTATGGAGGCCTTGACCCATTTCAGTGCCACCATGAGCGAGAAGAACCGAGCCATCATGGTAAATGTGAACAAGGGCACCAGCCTGGTTAAGGAAAAGAGCAGTGAAAGAGATACCAAATTTTGTCGGGATGAGAGCTAGGCCGCGCTTGTTCCACCTGTGTGTTCTGTTGAACTCATCAACTTCTTCACGGCGCCGAGCGTAGTCGGACTCATCCTGGACCTGCTCGTACATGAGCGGAACAAACCAGTCCTTCAGCTCTTGGTTGAAGTGTGTGATTTCTCCGGGCTTGTACATGTTGATCTCGCGGAACTTCTCAACGGGCATGCCGAGATGGTCTGCCACTTCAGACATATAACTCTCGGCAATAAACATTCCTTGGGGTCCACCGAAACCACGGAAAGCGGTGTTGGAGACCGTGTTCGTTTTGGCTATCCTCCCTCGAACGTGAACGTTAGGGATCATATAGACTCCATCGCTGTGCGAAAGGGCTCTGTCGCAGACAGCTGCACTAAGATCTTGACTCCATCCGCCGTTGGCAAAGACGTCCGCATCCAGTGCTTGAAGTTTTCCATCGCTGTTGACAGCAACTTTCCATCTCGCCAAAAATGGATGTCGTTGGCCAGAAGTCAAGATGTCCTCGTCTCTGTTGAGCATGCATCGTACCGGCCTGCGAGTCTTCTTTGCTGCTGCCGCGCAGATACCAGCAAGCTGAACGGAACGAGTCTCTTTGCCTCCAAAACCTCCACCCATGCGCTTAACTCTAGAGACAATCTTGTTCGCCGCCACACCAGTAACTTGAGCAACGTACGCTTGCCTATGATGATGTTAAACAAATATTTGAGAATCAGAAAGGATGAAACTCACGTTTCTGAAGGATTCTGTGTACTGCTGAATACTTCCATCTCGCCATCCTCAGGTTTCGGAACTACGACGCAAGCCTGAGTCTCGAGATAAAAGTGCTCTTGACCTCCCATCCTTACGACGCCAGTGAAGACATGATCCGCCTCCTCAAATGCCTTCTCGGCGTCTCCCTTGATGATGTAGCGGTGGTGATCGAAGTAGCTTTCCTTTTCAATTGCCTCTTCGATTGTGAAGATTGCTGGAAGTTCTTCGTACTCAATTTTGACGGCACGTGCAGCGGCTTCCGCATTCTTCGCCGAATCCGCGAGTATGATGCCAATGGGCTGGCCGGCAGTGAAAACCTCGTCGACTGCAAAGAAGACTTCGTCGCAACAAGGAGCGCCCCACCAATTGGCCTCCGGGCTCGGTAAATCATTGTGATCAACCCAGTCCATAACACCAGGGAGGTCTAGAGCTGCGGATGGGTCGACATTAAGAAGTTTTGCATGTGCCTTCGTCGAAAGCACCAGGCAGCCGTACAGCTCGTTCTTCTGGACAGGAATGTCATCGGTATACTGGGCCTCTCCAGTACACTGCTTCATGGCAGCAACATGTGGGCGTTCCGAGCCAAGAATCTTCTGAGTGTAGGCTTCGGAAGCTCCGTGGTCCTTCTCACCTATAGAAATCATGCGTTCAATTTCTCCAATAGCCTGAGTGTCAACCTCAACGTCTTCGGCCTTGATCTCGGCAAGAACTTCGTTGTAGAATTTGTAGAAAAATCCAAGGGCAAGTGATTTACGATATGTGGCCATACCTCCTGGAACGCCAAACCGGAGGTCGAAGTCCTCTTCCAAGGCATTCATGACGCCCTCCAGAGTCATAGGATCAGTCCATTTCTTGCCCTCAAGGTATTCTTCTGCTTTCCTAGCAGGGATAGTAATGGGAGCCATACCGCCATAAACTAGATCAACACTTTCCACGACGTGCTCCTCGTCCAAAGAAACCCGTAGAGCAGCATTGACAATGGCGATATCATCGTCCTTCCTCTTTGCTTGCTTATAAGCTCTCATATACTCCCCAGTCTCAGCAGCAACTGGTATCCGTATGCATGCAATTACAGCGTCAGGTGGCAGAGCTGTAACTCGGTAGCCCTTGAAGAACTCAGACATCGGAATCTCGGTTGTCTTGTCCAGGGATTTGGCAATCAGAATGGAGTTCGACGCAACGAATACGGGGTTCAAATCAGAGATTGGCGAAGCCGTTGCAAGATTTCCGGCCGGTGTACCAACGTTGCGAATTTGCCTGCCTGCAAAGTATCTGATCTGCTTAAGGATCGCTTCGAACGGCTGTCCACACGTTGCTCCGTAGTGTTCAATAGCCTCTTTGGAGATCTTCTCCAAGTCGGTTAGAACGACATTTCCACCGATCTCCAGGTAGTCTTCTTCGAAAGAATACTGCCTTAGCTCAGCTATATCGCCAACGAAGACCGAAGCACTGTATTGCATCGCTTTGAACTTGATCTCAATCTGCGTCTCTGTGCTGCCTCCAATAATCTTGGCGGGAGGGTAGGCGCTCTTAATCTCGAGGAGCTGCTGTAAGGTGACTGGCCTGTACCATCTCTTGCGTTTATTGCCAAATGCCAATGGCCTAAATTCGTGTTTGCGAAGCGCCGGCGGGAAGATAAGCTCGGTTTCTGGATTGTATTCGATGAATCCAGGCGGCGTAAACCGCTTGATTGGCTCAGACTCCTCGCCATTGACTCCATTCTTACAACACCCGCCACCATTGCCATTTTCCATACAGCATCCGCTACCTCCGTTTGTTGTTGCTTTGCCACATGCCCTCTCCACGCTGAAGCTCTGTGCTGCATCCAGTATTGGCCTGTATCCCGTGCACCTGCACAAGTTGCCATCGAATGCTTCCTCGACATCGTGTTCGGTGGGGTTCGGGTCGTTTCGTAGGAGCGCGTACAAGCTCTGAAGTTGGTGTTAGCTGTATTCTACACGGCGTAGGGGTTCTACGGACCATAACAATTCCAGGGGTGCAAAAGCCGCACTGGCTGCCGTTGCTCTTCGCGGTTCTCTCCTGCGCAGGGTGTGGCTGCTTCACATTCCCAATTCCTTCAACTGTGATGACATGTTTGCCATCCACACTGACTAATGGCGCAAGACAAGCGTTGACGGAGGCGTGGTATACTTTCTTAGTGGTAGGATTGTATTGCGATACAACCTAGAATATCTTATTAATTAGGCGTCCAATGGACAGAGGGGCTGCGTATATACATACAACAGTGCAGGCACCGCAACCGCCTTCTGCGCAGCCCAGTTTGGTTCCGGTAAGCCCAATGCCTCTGAGATACTCAAGCAAAGTCACTTCGGGGTCGGCGGAGTCTAGCACAACCTTGGTGCCATTCAGATAAAAGTGTAGGGTATCATCGTAGCTCTCAGTCACCGAGATTAGGGAGCGCATCGAGTCAGCTGGTGCGGCGGGCTCGACTATTCCAGGAGCCATTTTGCAAGTATTTAGAAAGCCGTGAATAATGAGTAGTTCCTACACAATCTTCGTGCGCAAAGGAATAGCCCTAAAAACCCTTCGAAAAGCTGCCCTGCAGCTGTGAGATGAACGGGGGTGTGGCAAGTATGTAAGATATGGGCCAGATGATCGAGCAGCGGCAAGAAATAGCTCGGAGGAAAAGAGATATCAAGATCAGACGAATGAGAAGGAAGACAAACTGCCATCATTCGGCCTTATCACCTAGAGCTTTACGTCCCGGCCTGTATCCTCCTGTTCGCCGTTGGCGCAGGGCGGCGATGGCCGCAACGCTAATCGTGAGGGGCGAACTCCTCGCCTTTGCTTGGGAGCGAATCACGGGGATAAATTCCGCTACGGATCGAGATGCGTTTGGAGATCTTCATCTAGCCAATCAGAGGAAAACATAAACTAAATGCCATTATGGGCTTCGAACGGCCGCCTCCGAGAGACGCTGGCTTACATTGACCGCTACATGTTTGTATTTGACAGAATTTCTCAAAGTCACGTGTCAGACCAACCATTCACTTGGGAAGCATTGCTGTTGGGTAGGAGGAACATCTCGAAGACTTCTTGCATGGACTAGAAAAGAGCTGAGTGAGCCATGGTCAGGATACAAGGCGGCACTTGGAGTAGAGAAAATATATCATTAACCCTGGCCTTTTATTGCCCACGCCGAGCTAAACTGTTATGTTACATGATGAACTAAAAGAAAATATCCGGTGAATACTCAGCTCGAGGCTAGCATACCGTCACCGATTGTGAGACATCGACGGCTACAATAAGCAAGCATTTACGGTACCTTACCATGAGGTTTGGACGTGTAGCCCGAATTATAGACATCGAAGAAAAAGGACTTTTCGCATGAAACTCGAAGATTTAAGTCGAGACACCGTTCGTCTCATCCATTCCAGAATTGCGGCAGCATCACAAACTTGGCCAGGTAAACAGGGCCGCAAGCAAAATGATTTAGGTGATGAGTGACGCAATGAAACTGAGAGGCGTTCGAGCATTGATCACCGATACCATGCGAAACCAATCATGTCATCCAGGCTACAAGGTCAAGCCAGTCAATAGGCGCAGCAGAGGTCAAAGGTATCCATCCTGAGGTGTTCAAAGCATTCGAGGTCATCGAAGATCCATGAGAGCAGGAATCAAGCATGATGGGCATGCAATTAGACGGTATCAGACGGTATCAGCCACAAGTCAAGACGTCATCAAAAGTTCGGGTCGCAGGTCAAAGCAGTCGAAAGCAGTCCAGGAGGGTAATAAGAATCAAGCCATAACAGAGTGGAAATCGCAAAAGCATCGGTCATGCATGCATGCATCAGTCGTTGAGGAGATTTCAGCAAGCGCATCAACGTCACGGTGGACACATCACGCTGTTGTCTAAGCAGCCCCAGGCGGTCTCTGCTGCTCACCTTGGCCCGCTGCTTGTTGTTGCTGGGCTGCAGCAGCATACCACATCGCCAGATAATTTTGGTAGCCGCCCCAGGCAGCGTATGGGTCAACAGCAGCATCTCCTTGGGGCGGTGGAGCACTCGACTGCGCTTGAGGCAGATTCTGTCCGGCACCTTGCGGCTGCCCAAATTGCTGCTGGGGTTGTGAGTAGTGGTCACTATAGCTGCCGGGGTCACGTCCTCCGGCCTTTCTATTTCCACCACCATATCCACCATTCTTCTCTCGCTACACAGAGTTAGTATTCAGTCGTGGCCATTTGCGCAGTCGATGCTTACTACCGAATCAACCTTATCCCAAATCGCCCTTTTCGCATCCTCAATAGCCTGTCTAGTCCCAACAAGACCAATCTCACGTTCGATATCGGCACCCGAAGCTTGGGAAACATTGATTTTGCATCCAGTCGAGTTTTGCATTTCCTTAATGGTTTCTCCACCTATATTAAAATAAGCAACTACACCGAGGTGGTGTGTAACTAGAATCGATTTCTCACCTTTACCAATGATCATACCAACAGAATCTGAAGGGACCATGATAGTATCATTAATTTTACTACCACTGCTGCCTCCTCCGAAAGAGTCAAAATCTCCACGTCGCCCACCGTCTTGAGGTGGGCCGCCTTGCGCAAGGGTCTTTGTATCGCTATCGACGATTTCCAGGATGAGTTCCTTGGCTCTGGCGGCAGCTTGAGGAGTTCCGATGAGATTCACGGGGCGTAATCCGTTTACGCTCTTATTTTCGCCAACAATATTAACATGGCATCCGCTTCGTTCTTGGAGATCACGTATAGTTTCGCCTCCACGTCCGATAATGAGGCCAACGGTTCGATCCGGGACCATGATTTGGATACTATTTTCTCCTTCCCGGAGAGCGGGTTGATGGCCAGCTTTTGCGCTTGCCCTACTACCACCGCGTCCAGCTTGCGCTTCTCGAGGTGGGTTACCCCCGTTTTCTTCAATGATTCGGTTTATTTCCCTCTTTGCATCAATGCGTGCCCGTGGATTACCAGTAATCTTACATTGCCGTTGAGGTCCACCTACTTCCGGGCCTGTAACAAACTGAATTCTCGTTCCTGTGTCTTCTTCAATTCGACGCAGATTCTCGCCCTGTCTTCCGATGACCAAGCCGACAAGCGCGGAGTCAATTAGTATAGTCTCGGCGTTATCATTGGATGGAGGAGATCGATCCCGCCCGCCGTATGCCCTCGGAGGGGAAAAGGTGTTCCGTCCGCGCAGCCCAGGTGAGCGCGACCTCTCTCGTCCATATCCTATGCCTCCTCGCCGAGGATCTTCGCGTCGTTCGTCTCGGTAGGGATTGTAACTATCTCGAAGGTTATCTCGCCGCGGTGGAGTCCGCGATCGTGAACGCGATCGACGGTATGAACGGCCGGCTAACCTGGAATCTTCTCTCGAACCTGTGCGTAGTTAGTATCGATGAGACTTTCTTGAAGTAAATGCGGTCGCACAATGACCCCATACACGTACCTGTACTGCCGCGTCCTGAATCATAAGCCAATCCTTTCTCAGCAGCGAATCCGCGTGCTTTTGCAAGCGCGTCTTGAAGGCTCACAGAGCCGGTGTTTACTGGCTTTATCGCGCTCAAATCTAAGCTGCCTGAATTTGTAGGTTGTGGTAGCGCATAACTTGGTATACCCGTAGGCGGTGTTGGAGTTGTGAGAGTGCCGGGGTAGCCTTGAGGAAGGCCAGGTTGTTGCTGCTGTTGTTGCGGCGCCTGAGAGGGGGTACTGGTAGGTCGCTGGGAAGCTATTAAATACCACATTAGACCTCATTGCAGATGGCTTGGAAGCTTGTAATCGCATACCTAAAGCTGCTAAGATTGAAGAAATGTCAGGTTGGGCTGCCATATTGAAAGAATGACGGCGCAAAGACAAGAGCCGCCGGAATATGAAAAGACGAAGTTTATGCCGCTGATACGGGTAGATCAAGTCAAGAAGTACTTTGCGAAAGGCTCGACGCACCAAAGAAAGTGTCGAGAAAGAGCGGTTCAACAAGAGATGGAGGTGAATAATGCGCCCTTAGCAAGCGCAAGAAAGTTGTGAAAGCGCGCTAGCTATATTTAGCCTAGCTATTTATTTCACTCCCGCTCCAGGCCTTTCACTTCGTTACCTTTTATACTCTACCCATTATCCTTGTGACTCTGGCCACACCACCCTCATAAGGGTAAGGTGATTTTGTATGTCTATCCGAAATATCCGTAATAGAGATAGTAATTTCAGGATATTTATGTGGTTTAACCTCAACTGTCTTTCTCTCCGTGCTTCTTTATTTGGCATTCTCGCAAATAATCCAAACATTTTCATGTACTTCACATTTCACACTCTTGCCTTTCCAAAATAATATTATTCCCCTTACTTCTACTCAGCACTCGATTCAGGCTCCAAAATGCCACGAGATTCAGACCCTGACCTCTCATTCCCCTGTCTCGCTCCATGCGCGCTTTCTTCCTGATAGCTTCCATCTCACTCAATATAGTAGCATTTTTGCTATTATTGTAATCTTGGATGTAGGAGTATAATTATTACTAGTCTTGTGTTCAACAATTTCCACAACAACCCTTCTTAACGCCAGCAATTGAGCGACACTCTTAGTGTACAATTGGCAAGTAGTTAAATACCTGGACAAACTAGAAGCATACAACGAACACCCAGTGTTTTCTTTATCAGATTTACACTAAGTGCATGCAGCATCTTGCATCTGGCCACATAATTATTCATTAATACCAATAACATAATGCTCTGCCACATTGTACACATACCGCAATTGAATAAGTTACCCTTCGATTTTCCTCAGATGCATCTCGTTTTCCACGATTATCTTCCTATCATTCAGTAGAACCAATTCACCAGGACGCATATCCATAAGCTGCTTTGCGATGTCCTCTAATGCAAAGTTCCCTTTTATAAGCTGCATTGTACGATCAGTAAGAGATCTTACCCTTTACCTGAATAACTTACTGCATCACCCCGAACGTCGTAGTACCGATGCCCATCCTTTTCTACCAGTCGAAACACATGTCGCCGCCAGTGCGCAGCTTCCTAAGACTGCTGACTCTGCCTTTTGGCCTCTTTTCTCATGCTTTCGAATTTTGCTCTCAATCTCGCTGGCATGGGAAGGACGTCATCATCAGAATATTCTTCGTCAGGAAGCTCGTTGTCGTCGGTATGCTCAGAGGGAGGATTGTGGAGGATCTGAGATGGGCGGGTCGAGGACCCAGCATCGCCGTTATTTTCAGAAGCAGCCTCTTGGGCTGTTGTACGCTGTTGCTGAGAGCTGAGGACATTAGGGCAATTGGGAGGGTGATGGGGAGCGCTAGTAGGACTGCCTGGACGGAGCGGAGGACCGAGGCGGAAAGATTCAGGATTTGTAGCAGGATCTAATGTATTATTTTCGTTGGAACTTGTATCTGCTATTATTGTACACATAACTCGCTGCCTTTCGACAAGGTCTGTAGTAGAGGATTAGAGTAGGACTTACTTGTATGGGGAGAGGACGGCTCAATCTCCCGCTGCGGATCAATAGGAACTTCATTTCTTGAGAGCCGAGGGAGGAAAATTGACCGGTGTGAAGCTGGAGCTCATGGTGGACAATGGAGCGACACCAATGAAAGTAGATAGTGGTCGAAGAAAGTAGGAGAAGAAGAGATGAAAGCCCGAGACGGTGATAGTGAGGCAGAAGTAAACTCTGATGACTGCTAGAAGTGAAGAAGAAGATATGGTGAGGTCAAAGAATTGTTGTACCAATTGATGATATGGTTGCCACCGGCAAAGCAGGGAGCAGCGGTGATAGTATCTACCAATAGATGAGAGACAAATAATGCCAACAGCGTAGAGAGAAACGAATATAAGAGAATGTTTAGCAAGTTTTGCGTACAATGTGGAATACTGCCGGACGTTGCAGGCGACTGCATACATCACTAGAAGGCAATGCGATTAAGGGATAGAACATACTACCTCGATGTGTATGCACCTATTACGCCTCTACACAATGAATTTATCTCATTCTACAACAATAACATACTTATTTGGACCGCGTGCAATCACATATGTGTATGCACAGCACTTCGTGCGGCGTTGCGGCGGACATGCGGGGTTCGGCGTTTTCCATTGTGGCAGTTTTCTCGCCTCAAGTGGGATAGAAGGCCCCACCCGTCGTTACCACACTAGCAACTAGCACCACAACGGGTCGGAAACCCGCCTTACTACACTCTGTCGTCAGCGAAAGCCGATTAACTGATCATGCCCGGCGCCATATCCCCTGTCATAGCCTATCTATTTGAAGGAGATCTCGCCTATCATGACCACGCACAAAGCCCTAGAGAGTCGTGATCTATACACTGTGGGATGGATTGCCGCTCTTCCGTTAGAGCTGGCAGCGGCAACCGCCATGCTTGACGAGCAACACGAAAAGCCTCTCGATTTCGCGCATCCTTCCTCTGACAAGAACTCATATACATGGGGTCGCATTGGCGAGCATAACGTGGTAATTTCATCGCTACCAGCGGGAGTTTATGGCATAGCGCCCGCTGCGACTACTGCATCACATATGCTGTCTTCCTTTCCACAAATTCGTGTCGGGCTCATGGTAGGCATTGGGGCCGCTATCGCAAGGCCGGAACGAGGCCATGATATCCGACTGGGCGATGTTGTCGTTAGCCAACCTGACGGACGAAGCGGCGGAGTTGTGCAGTACGACCTCGGAAAGGCAAAGGAGGGACATGGTTTCGAGCGCAGAGGCAATCTCAACATGCCACCGGAGGCTCTTCTTAAAGCACTAGCCAAACTCCAGGCACAGCACGAGATGCGGCCGCCTAAAATCCCTGAATTCCTAGAAGAGATGGTAAAGAGGTATCCTCAGATGGCGAAGTCAAAACCCGGTAAACCCGGGTACGTGTATCAGGGAAAAGAGAATGATCGGTTGTTCAAAGCAACGTGTCCGCATGTTGATGGCTTTGGGTGCAACAACTGCGATTCTAAGGGAGAAATAGCACGGGATAATCGGGATTCTAATGAGCCAGAGATCTACTATGGCATTATCGCATCCGGCAACACTCTTGTCAAAGATGCCGCGTTCAGAGATTCAATCTGTAAGGATACTGGGGAGGAATGCATCTGTATTGAAATGGAAGCAGCCGGTCTGATGAACAGCTTCCCGTGTCTCATCATCAGGGGAATTTGCGACTACGCGGACTCGCACAAGAACGACCGGTGGCAAAAGTATGCTGCTGCAACCGCCGCGGCGTATGCAAAAGAGTTTCTTGGCATTGTTCCAGAAGAAGATTTGGAAAAGACGCGAAGGGCTGCTGAAGTTCTGGACTCCAGTCAGTTTGCCTCTTTGACCTCATGAATACCATTAATGACAATCCGACAAGTCGCAAACGACGTATCTCGTATCCGCTCTAGTGTTGACAGACTACGTCTTAATGATCATCAATGCAAAATTATCAAGTGGCTGTATCCGCCAGATCCGTCAACAAATTACAACAAAGCGTTGGGGCAACACCAAGAGGGCTCAGGCCTTTGGTTCTTACAAAACGATGTGTTTGCAAAATGGAAGACACGGCGAAACTCCTTCTTATGGCTATATGGTATTCCTGGATGGGGTAAGACGATTCTTAGCTCTACAATCATTAAAGATCTTAGTAGAACCCCTTCCCGTCAGCCTCTCCTCTATTTTTACTTCGACTTCAACGATACAGCTAAGCAGACACTTGAGAGCATGGTTCGGTCCCTTATCAGTCAGCTTTGCTACAGGTACGATGATGTTTGGAAACAATTAGATTCGCTGTTTTCTTCGTGCCAAGATGGGCGTCGCCAGCCAACCTGTGAATCACTTTGTATGGTTCTCTTGCACACGATAGAGCAAATCAAGGAAGTCTGGATTATTCTTGATGCCCTTGACGAATGCCGTACAAGAAAGGGGCCGCCAGCAGAAGGATTGCTCTCGTGGATAAAAGATCTCCTAGGTTCAGAGCAAAGGAACGTCCACCTTCTTATGACAAGTCGGCCAGAACAGGACATTAAGTCAGGATTAAGCGAGTTTGTTTATGACGATAATACAGTTCCAATTCAGAGCGACCTAATCACTAATGATATCCGTGCCTATGTCCGTAAGAGAGTAAGAGAGGATGAGGGTTTCAAGAGATGGCAAGGCCGATTGGACGTGCAGGACGAGATAAAGACTCGGCTTATGGAGAAGGCCGATGGAATGTTAGTTCTAAGGCACTTCCCTAAGGATCATTATCTGCAATTACATACTAAGAATTAACAGGTTTCGATGGGCTGCATGTCAACTTGACGCCTTAGCAGATTGCCTCGATTATGGAGAGCTCAAGGACGCACTCACTTCCCTCCCGGAAACCTTATACGGGACCTATGATCGGATTCTACGCGGTATATCTCCTAAACACAAAGAAAAGGCAATAAGAATTCTACAATTCTTAGCATTTTCTGAGCGGCCGCTGCGAATTAAGGAGGCTGTGGATGCGATAGCAGTGAAACCTAAAGGAGAACCATTCTTTGATCCAAAAGCGCGGATGCCTGACCCATTAGAAATCTCGCGTTACTGCCCAGGCTTAGTAGTGGTGGTGTCCACGAAGGGCCATTCGCACGATAAGGATGACGAACACATGGAGCTTCAAATAGCTCATTTCTCTGTCAAGGAATATCTGACGTCAAACTGTACTGACAAAGACATCGCTCAAAATTTTCAGGAGGCGGCTGCTAAAGCTTCAATTGCAACAGTTTGCCTTGCATATCTATTGCACCTAGACTTCGACCTGGACCTTCCAACCCAGAAGATCGAAGAGACCTTTCCGTTGGCCCAGTATTCGGCAAGGTACTGGATGATCAATGCCACAGTAGCTGAAGGGGAGGATGGAACAGTACAAGGTTTAATCATTAAGTTTTTCTGCTCCCATCAAAGGTCCTATAAAACTTCCTACCATCTTTACCGCCCAGATCAGCCACGCTACGGCATATCAGATCTAATACGGGAAAATATAGCCCCGCCTTTATATTACGCATCGTTTGGAGGGTTCAGAAATGCAGTACAAAGCTTATTAAATCGGAACGCCGACGTCAACGCGCAAGGAGGATACCACGGCAATGCGCTGAAGGCAGCATCGTACGGAGGCCACGAGAAAGTGGTCGAGCTGCTGCTCGGGAAGGGCGCTGACGTCAACGCGCAAAGTGGAGGATACTACGGCAACGCGCTGTAGGCAGCATCGTATAGAGGCCACGAGAAGGTGGTCGAGTTACTGCTCGGGAAGGGCGCTGACGTCAACGCGCAAGGTAGAGGATACCACGACAACGCGCTGCGGGCAGCATCGCACAGAGGCCACGAGAAGGTGGTCGAGCTACTGCTCGGGAAGGGCGCTGACGTCAACGCGCAAGGTGGATACTACGGCAACGCGCTGAAGGCAGCATCGCACGGAGGCCACGAGAAGGTGGTCGAGCTGCTGCTTGGGAAGGGCGCCGTGTAGTTAGGTATAATCTAAGACGTTATATATCTCTGTAATGTATAGTTTTGCTATAGATACACATCTGCTTATAAACTAAATGCTGGCATTTATATTACTTTTCTATCTAGATCTCTATTTCATAGAGAGGTCTAGGAGCACCTAAATATATAGTATAACTACATTGCCACCCACATATTCTAGAATATTTGTTACAATTGTCATGTGGGAACGCAGGTGTATGGTGGTGTGGAGTCGTCACGAAGAACGAATATATTAGCGAAGCTATTAACTAGGATTGCAGGAAGCTCCCGTGGATGTCCGTCACCCACCCCCCTACCAACACAAATTAATAATAATAGCTGGTGATTGTCGACGTATACATAACCCTAGGTAATTTGCGATTATATATTGCTCAGAGCGGCGCGGCTGTGGCGCAGCCATTAACCTTTTTAGGTTCGTAAAGATCACTACTAAACTAGTTGGCAACAAGCTCACAACGATATCACGTGATGAGGCTTGGCGCTGAATGAGGAGAAACCTTATCCACCATCTATACGGAGGTGCGTTGCAAAAGTCTTTGCCGGCCCTGCCTAGGTTGAGCCTAAGGAGCCCGCATGTAGCCGAAAAATGGGCGCATTCTAAGCCGGTTCTGGGGGACCTTAAAGGCGCCATTGGGCGGCTTCTTGCCCGTTGTCCTACCAACCTTAGGGAGTCACCGCCCATAAGACCGCCCAATAAGGGCGGCGAAGACTTTTTCGACGCACCTCCGTAGAAAATAAGCAATAACAGAGCTTTAGCCACATAACCTGCCAATTTTAACCAAACTACTGGCAGCGATATCTCTACAGCACTAGACTTTTCATATCCGACTTTAGGGGCCATCTCTCCTCATTGCTGGCTATAAAGGGATTTATAGAACACGATGATACGCTTGTGATAGGGGTGCAGAGGACATGGCTTGAGGTTGCCGTCTGGATCTCAGGGACAGGTGCCAAGACCCGGTTAAAGTGCTCAAATCGTGCGAGAAACTCTTAAAAACGCAATCTTGCAAAACCTCCGCTGAACGGCCTCTGCTTGTATTCTAAGCCTGCTTGTCGGGTCATCGAACGCTCTCGTGAATTGTTCGTATCAAAATTAGGGCACTGAGATCGCTGACCGGGGTGCCCTGGCCAAAGCGCTGGTCGCTGTGATTGATATACTATCTCAACTGTCCACCGCCGGTGATATTGAGCCACTCATGGCCCTGACCCGGACACCGTGTGATGGTTCTTTGAGTATGTATTTGCTTCCTATATTTCTGCCCAGTGTCCCCCTGCTCCCTGCCTCCTGTCCCTAAATGTCTGTGAGAGGACTTGTGTAACAGTGCAAGTGTGGGAATTGACTGAGCAACTTTATTGTAAATCTATGGAAATCAAGTGAACTAAATACATGAAAGTAGACCCGGAACTCCGTAGTCTATGACTCAATATTTGACCGTATCCGAGACATACAAGGGTAGGGTCGATCCTGTCTCGGAGCCTCTCAGGCGACGATCTTGTGTCTCAGCGTAGTGCTGGTGAACTGTTACAACTTGGCTAATGTGTTGAGTGGTCGTGAAGAGTGCTACGGGAAACAGATTGAAGTACGCTGGCCTGACATTTCGGATCTCTCGACTATTAACTTCGACAACAGGACCAAGAGCTGGACATGCTGGAAGGACTGGCGTGTTCCGGTGGGTAATCCGACAAAATTTTAGGGCGTTGAGCTCTGCTGCGGCTAGGAATATACGGATGGGGTTTGATATGGCGGGTTTTAGTATGCTCTTTCTGAGATGGACAGTTAATTGTATTAGCGTTTGCTGGTTCAACTACCTGGTACCTAGCATGCGCCGTTAAGGCGTATGCTTAGTTTTCAGTGCCCTAACCATACCTTCTGAATAGCTTCAGATACATAAGAAGATTGTAAGGCTCTACTATATACTAATTTGGAATTACTTTCAACGCTTGTATAACCGTATATAGTGTGCTAATGTACGGATTGCCCCTCACGTGTGGAGAGGATATACGGTGAAAACAAGCCTTCGCTAGTAGATCTCCAATTTAAGCCACATATCTTTGCATCTGATAATAATGTACTATATTTACCATTTTCCCGGTTAATGTTACGTATATATTTGCTTATGATCCACTGCGGATATTTGATCTACAGCCTCTAAGTTTCGCAAGTTCGAGCACTCTGCACCCTATGTCCAAACAGAAAGCTCCAAGAATGTGCGAAAATCAATAGATAATTCCAAGCATATAAACACCCACATCCTACTCCAGAATGAGTAGCGTTAAACGTTCTCAGTCTCGCAACCCCAGGCGAGGCCAAAATGTCGAGGCCAAAAGGCCGAAACAGGGAACGTATCCTTAATATTACGCATCTCAGTTTCTCCGTTGAGCGGAGTAAAGCGCGTTTTTCTTCCACCTCTTTCTCTCACCCAAAATCCCTAGATGATCCCAAACCAAGCTCCCAAAACCAGGCCCCAGTTCACCACTCCCCGGTGTCCAGCACCAACTCATCATCAATCTTGGTCCCCAAATCCCTCTCCTCCAAAAACACGCGCCCCTTCATCTTCTCCGGCAAATACTCCTGCGCGACCCTCCCATCCACAAAATCCGGATTATACTTATACTCGCGCCCAAACCCCATCTCCTTCATCAGGCGCGTCGGCGCATTCCGCATATGAGCCGGCACCGGCAATCCGGCGACGCCCGGCTCCTGCAGCGCCGCCAGCGCATTCGACAAGCCGCGGTACGCGCGCGTGGACTTGGGCGCCAGCGACAGCGCGACGGCGGCGTGTGCGAGGTTGATGCGGCATTCGGGCATGCCGATCTTCTCGCACGCGCTGTAGGCGGCCGTCGCGAGCGGAAGCAGCGTGTTGTCGGCCAGCCCGACGTCTTCGGATGCGACGACGATCAGGCGCCGCGCGATGTAGAGCGGGTCTTCGCCCGACTGCAGCATCCGCGCGAGGTAGTAGAGCGCGGCGTCCGGGTCGCTGCCGCGGATGGATTTGTGGAACGCCGAGATGGTGTCGTAGTGCTGGTCACCGGCGCGGTCGTAGACGAGGGTTTGGGTGAGCGATTTCTTGATTTGCGAGGGTGTGATTGCGGGCCGCGTGCTGAGATCCATGGCGAGTTCGAGCAGGTTGAGCGCGGTGCGGGCGTCGCCGTCCGCGAATGCCGCTAGGTACTGTAGCATCTCGTCATCTAGTAATGGGGACGTGCAGTTTTCGGCCTCAAGGGCCCGTCGTAGGATAGTGGTGAGGTCGGCGTCAGTGAGTTTATTTAGAGTGAAAGTGCGACATCGTGAGAGCAAGGCGTTGACGATTTTGAAGGATGGATTTTCGGTAGTGGCACCGATGAGAGTAATGTGGCCAGCTTCAACAGGGCCGAGGAAGACGTCTTGTTGGGATTTGCTGAATCTGTGTATCTCGTCGCAGAAGATTATGGTCTTGCGTCCCGTTAAAGTAAGCTCGGTTCTTGCGTCTGAGAAGAGCTTCTTAACTTCCCCCACGCCACTGCTAGTGCTGTTGATTTCGACAAAACGACTGCCAGCTGTGTTGGCTATGAGCCGTGCGATTGTAGTCTTGCCAGTTCCCGGGTCACCCCACAGAACCATGGAAGGGACGCGGTCGGCTTCCACAAGCCCGCGGAGCACCCCTGACGGCCCTACTAGCTCTTGCCCGCAAACCTCATCTAGTGTTCGGGGTCTCATACGTTCGGCCAGAGGAGCCACTTTTTGTAGAGTGCTTAACTTAGTTCGTTTAGGTAGGGAGGGAGAGGGTGGCTCTCGGCTTGTGGTGGCGTTAATTACATCGTCGTACGATCGTTTCGTGCCCGTTGAGAGCGTATTTGTAGGTTCTACATGTTGAGTAGGTGTTGGTGGAGCTAAGGCCGACGGAGACGAAGCTGCATTCTTTACGCTAGAGCTTGTAGCACGTCTCGCAGCAGGAGCTTGAAAGAAGCTTGACACATTGCTTGAGATATTGGTAGGCTTCTGAGTAGTTTCGTTCAGGTCGACGATGAAAGTCTCGCAGCCCGAGTCGATGTGGTCGTTAATGTCTTTCTCTTTGACAGGCTTACCGCATATAGGGCAGTCTACCATTGCAGCGGATGCGGTTGGTGGTCGAATCGCGTAAATTAACCCTTGTGGTGAGAAAGTCCGGGGGAGACGGTGCTGCTTTAAAGCGATGTCGGCGCCTTAGCCCGGCACCAGCCCGGCTTAAGCTCTGATGACGGAACGGAGCGGCTTGTTGCTTCAGGCCCATGGCCGAACAAGGAATACAACAGGGACCCTCGCACGCAATAAATTCCCTAAATCAACCTCGACCTCCCCCTCCTTCAGGCAATTTTTATCTGGAGATGCCCACTCTACTTCAGTCATTGACTAGAAACACGAGATCAAGAGCAGCTGCGAAACACCTATCTCCAAGGTCAACCATCACAACCCCCACTACTATCAACACTGCTCCTTTTAGGGCAATGTCGGCAAGCGCAGCGCGTGCTGATCCCTTCAAGCCAGCAAAGAGAGTAGCAGGACAGAGACAGGATGTATGGTACGTGGCTGTCACTCAAGCTGCTGATTAAAACTTCGCTAACAATTACTTTCAAGGTCTATCGTCAACGAGGCCGCCGCCGCTTCTCCAGTCCAGCCCATTGTGAATATGGGTCAAGGCTTCTTCGGATATAATCCTCCTCAATTCGTCATAGATGCTGCCAAACAAGCCCTCGATAAGGTCGACTGCAATCAGTACTCGCCCACAAAAGTATCGCATACTCATAACATTGGAGGTTTGGGAGAGTGAGACTGATGGGGAGTCAGGGCCGACCGCGGTTAAAGAAGGCTATTGCCGACGCATACTCTCCTTTCTTTGGTCGCACAATAGACCCAGAGAAGGAGGTGACGATTACAACTGGCGCTAATGAAGGTGGGAATTGACAGCCTGGGGAGAGAAGCCGAGTGCTGACTGTGTCTCTGCAGGCATGCTGAGTGCCTTCATGGGCTTTCTCGAGCAGGACGACGAGGTTATAGTTTTCGAGCCCTTTTTTGATCAGTAGGTATTTCGACCGTCTTTTCCATCCACAGCACTAACTGTTATCAGGTATATAAGTAACATCGAAATGCCCGGCGGAAAGGTTGTATACGTCCCCATGCACCCACCACCAAACGGTGCTACCGAAACTTCGTCCGCAGGGGAGTGGAAAATAGACATGGAACAATTCGAGAAGGCTATAACACCAAAGACACGTATGATTGTCCTCAACTCTCCACACAATCCAATCGGCAAGGTTTTCTCGAGAGAAGAGCTGCAGGCAGTGGGCGATCTCTGCGTTAAACACAATATAATCATTCTTTCCGATGAAGTCTACGACAGACTCTATTACGTTCCCTTCACACGCGTCGCAACACTCTCCCCAGAAATCGCCGCTTTGACCTTAACAGTGGGCTCTGGCGGCAAGAACTTTTACGCAACCGGCTGGCGCGTGGGATGGCTCATTGGTCCCGAGCACTTGATCAAATATGTCAGCGCAGCTCATACCCGAATATGCTATAGCAGTGTCAGTCCCCTACAAGAGGCCGCCGCCATAGGCTTCGAAGAGGCGGAAAAACACAACTTCTGGGATGAGTCAAAGAAGGAGATGCGGGGCAAGATGACTAAGTTCAATGCTATTTGGGATGAATTAGGACTGCCAGTAAGTACCGCTCAGCAGTAAACGCCTTCCTAGCCTACTGCTTTACTCGAACACAGACATTGGATCACTCATGAACTTTGTGATGCTAACCCATTCTAGTACTCCGACCCTGAAGGCGGTTACTTCGTCCTCGTCAACATGTCCAAGGTTCAGCTCCCGGATAACTACGAATTCCCACCTCACGTGGCCGAACGACCGCGCGACTTCAAGCTTGCCTGGTTCCTTATCAAAGAAGTCGGCGTAGCAGCTATCCCACCAACAGAATTTTTCACTCCCGAAAACGCGCATATTGTTAAGGACTGGCTGCGCTTTGCTGTTTGTAAGAATGACGACGTGTTAGAGACAGCTCAGGAGCGTTTGAGGGGACTCAAGAAATATATCAAAGAATAATTAAATGAAGGAAAAGGGAAAGGAGGAGAATAGAAGGAGAAAGAACCTGTTATTAAAAAGTTAAGCACGTTGAATAGAAGGATACCCCTATCCCAGAGTCTGATCTTAAGAGGTTTAGAAATACAGGATCTACGCGAGAGCTGACTCGGCTTGGTTATGACGTTGACTCGATGTTTATACTTTAGGTGTAGAGCGAGTGCTAGAGCTACCTCAAAGAAGGAGGGATTGGTTTCAATGGCATGAGGTAAAACATTTAATTAGATATTTCGCATCGCCAGATATCTCACATCTAGCGTCCCCTAGCATTTCCTTCCAACATTACTTAGAGGCACGGCTATAGAACTAGACCATCAAACCCATCCATTAATCTACGCGTTCCAGCATTCGGTTTTGTACGCTCTAAACCCCAACCAGACTACCGATCCTCATAAACAGACCCCTCAGCATCAACCCCAACCCTCACCACCCCATCCGTCCCCTCCCCCAGCCCAAGCCCATACCGCACGCCCATCTCCTCCACACGCTGGTCCTGCGCCCGCGCCCCCAGCCCCCCGGCATCCGCCACCATCTCCGGCACGCGCGACCCGCACAGGTAATACAGCACCGTGGCCACTGTCCGCGGGCGCGGCGGTAGCGTGGGCCGCGAATAGAAGAACAGCACGCACAGCGAGGCCTCCATGACGAACAGAATGGCGACGCTGAGCCAGGTCGAGACGGCGAACGCGGTCCAGGAGGTGGCGTTGGAAGGGACGTTGGCGAGGGCGATGGTGAGGACGTCGGCTAGGACGGCGGTGAGGGCGACGAGGTCGGCGGGGAGGTCGGCGCGGCGGAGGGCGGACGGGAGGGCGGTTAGGGGGCTGGAGAGTGTGGAGAGAAGAGTCAAGGTGCGGGTCGTGGCGCGCCGCTTCGAGAGGCGGGTGTAGGGGGCTAGGGAGGCGATGTCTGTGGCTGGGTTAGCGGGAGAAGCTGGGGGTTCTGGGGGCCTGCGCGTGCCTTAGAAGGTGCGGTTCCAGTATAGTTTTAGGAGTATGCCGATGACGGTGAAGAGGGAGCGGACGCCGAAGCCTTGCAGTAATGATGAGGGATAGGAGGCCGCAAAGCAGGCACGCGAGGGTGACGGCGTGGATCAGGTGGGGATGGCTCATCTGCAGCCGCCATTGTACGGCAGAGTAGAGCATATAGCGACAACTATAGCTGCAATAACGCCACATTACCCCTCTAAGAAATAGATAATTCATCGCCGATGGACTCTCTTAGAGAGATCGCAAAGCTCGGAACATTGCGCTTCACGTAGGAGGTGCAGGCGCCATCGGCAAAGGCAAAGGCAAGGGGTCTTTCCCAAGCATGTAACCTCCATGCGCTCACATAGTCAGCCAGGGATGTTTTAAGAGATCCTTAGCAGTCTTCCTCTTCTCCGGCAACCACTGGAGCATATGACTCGCAAAGTCAAGAAATAGTTCTTTGTCCTTGCCTTCGAGAGAAAGAACGGAGTCCGGGAGGTTAAAGCTGGAGGGAATCAGGTCTTTGTATAGGAACACACCTGTATGCTAGAGTTAGCACTGGAGTCATCGGGAGGCAAAGGACGATGAAGTTTCTAGCTCGCACATAGCCATGATCGTACCTTCCGAGTTAAAGAAGGGCCCTCCATAGCATTCGCGAGCAGTCCAACAAAGCTTGCCTTCTACGCTTGGAAAAGCCCTTCTCCATTCGACCCTACTCCACTTTTCCTCTCGATCAAGAAGCTCTTTAGGTGGAGGGCCCAGTAATGAAATCATCTCTGCAAGGTGCTTTCGACTGTCGTAAGCACCTTGGTTGGAACAAATGTCTCGAAACAGGTCGCGGTTCTCTAGGAGGTTCCAAATCTAGGCGTTACATCGTAAGTAGAAACTAAAGCAGTCGATCGACACTGAGGCTCACCAATACGCCAAGGTTCCATATGTCTGCGCTGTATGACCAACCGGTGCCCAATATGACTTCTGGTGCATGGAAGAGGGGAGGTTGAATAGGGTGTCGCAGAGGTTCGGGACCATCTGTGCGCTGGGCCAACCCGAAGTCCACCAAATTTAGAAGTGTTCTAAACGATTTGAATCCGCCAAAATCATAGCGTGAGAGATATACTGAGCAATCGTCTTTCATCTTTCGCAACATAGGAGCTTCGGCTAGGTTCTGGACAAAATTTTTGAGCACAGGTGGATCCTCGAATCTCAACATGATATTGTCTTGCTTGATATCTAGTTGAAATAAGCATCAGAATGCATTGACCCTAAAAACGCTTCCTCACCTGTGTGAACAATGCTGCACTCGGAATGAAGATAATCGAGTCCCAGTAGGATATGCTGTAGGAACAGCTTAAGAAGCGGCCCTGGAATTTTGCCGTCGGGAACTCGCCTCTGGAAGAGTTTGAATGTCTCTCGCATTGGCTCGTAGACTAGACAAGGGTGCGTACCATGCGGTCCCGTGATTTCGAAATAGTCGATTGCCGTTCTTACAAACCTGAAGCCCTCATGCGACGGATTTGCCTGGAGGTATCTACTGATATTGTGTTCATGTTTTGCTATATCCCGATCATTAGATACAGCGACTTTTACAGCAACGTATCTCTTCGTCTGCCAAAACCATCTAGGAAGGTATTAGGTGCAAAAGGAATAGACTTAAGCGAAGGCATACCGTGAAGTGTCTTCGGCCAGCCATACGGTCGAAGTAGAGCCCCATCCAAGCTTAGCCAATACCTTGTATTGTCCGCGTAATACTTGGCCTGGATTCATCGGATAGAACCGTTTGGAATCATAGCCGGGTATTGCCTCTTCCTCTACTGGAACATCGAGTGGGAGGATTTTGGGCTCTCGGCTCTTGACCATCATAGAGCTTCTTGGAAAAAACAACAGCTGTCGGAGGTGCGGACGGGCCCGGAATCTAAAGAGGTTGAGAGCTGACATTCGGTGCCGGTAGCGGTGGCACGCCTTCATCAATTGGACGAGGGTGGATCTTTGTGTTATTAAAACAACCCCTCTGGGCGGAGGCAACATTAAATTTCTCAGAGGGCGTTTTGCCAAGCCACAGGCTACGAGGGGGAGATTTCCCGCAGATGCAAACACTGAAAACGTTAGAGCCAGTTGTTCTTGAAAGATTAATAAAACTTCAACTTGAAAACCTCGAGTTTGCTCTATATTCCTTCCTGTCGAACTGTGTCTTCTAGATATAGAGCAATAGAATTACACAGCACTCCAAATCTAACCCCAATCTTTCCCCCACTCCGGCCAAACCCTAACGCCAGCAATGCAAAGATGCAAAATTCCAGCCTTGCACCTTTTAAAAATTCTTGACCCAACAAAACCCTAATCTGACCACCTACTGCCAGCTTTCTGCTCTGATCCAGCGAAATTCTTCTCCTCCTCTTCCCACTTCCTCCGCTCTACCCTTCTCCGCGCACTGAAGGCTCTCGCAAACCGCCACGCCTCCGTATCCGCCAGGTTCCACTTCTCTACCATTTCAACAGCCTGGGCTTGCTGGCGGACCTTGCTTTTGATTGCATCTCTTGCCTTCACTAACCTCTGCTTCTCTGTCTTCATCTCTGGGACACCTGGCTTGTGCCCACCCTCGAGAGGGGGAGGAGGCGGGGGACGACGTTCCGGTCCCGGGACGGGTGTCTCGGATTTCCCATCGTCAGCGGCTTCTTGCGGGAGCTGGAAGCCGAAGATCCAATCGAGGTCAACCTGGGACTCGCGCTCCGCGGTGAGCCAGATGGAATGGGAGGCTGTTCGGGGAGACGCAACAGCTTCTTTAAAGCGGACAACGCGGGTGGCGCCGCTGACTGCAGGGCCGAGGAGTTCTTCTGTGGCAGCAAAAATCCAGGAGTCGCGTTTGGATTGACGGCGGAGAAAATGGGCGTCAACGAAATCGCGCTGGTAGTGTAGTGTGGTAAGAGTGTAGGGGTGCGGCACGGTACCAATCGTGTAGAGCTTTGTGTTGTTGCGGAAGGTAGGGAGGATCTCAATTTTTAAAGGATGTGAAGAGACGCAAGCTTTGCATTTGGGTTTATTAGGCGGGCAAGAGGAAGGTATTGGACTGGTCGGGCATTGTGTGAGATTGCGAGCAATATCGATTGCTTCTTCAGTCAGCGCGGTGGTATGTTCAGGGAGCGGTTTGAGGATGGCTATTCCGTCAGGGAAGTTGCTTTGCCAAATGCTGTGGAGATGCGCGTTTATGAGGGTGGCCAGGAGTGATAGACCTTCGACCTGAGTACTGTTGGTCAATTTCTCAGCGACAGCTTTGTATTTCGATACGATTGCGTTTCCGTCGTAGTAAGCGACACCATCGCCTTTGGCGTCAATGTCGATTGTGTCTTTATCCAAAAGGTTAACCATCGGTCCGCCGTCCACTTTAGCTAAAGTTTCAAGCTTGTCCTTGTTGACGGTCATATTCTTGAAGTACGAATGGTCTAGGGCTTTTTTGATCGCATCGTTGATCGCTATTTTCTCGCCAAAGAAGATACCATTTTGCAAAGATTCGATCCGAGTCAGCTTGGGATATTCTCCCCTCCTCAGATAAGTCAGGAGAGCGTTATCATATGAAGCCATGGGCACTGCCAGCCAATTGGCTAATACACCTGTACCCATGTGGCCCCATGCTAACCATCTCGCAAACTCCACTTCAAGTTTCGAATCAAGTTCTAGCCGCTGCAGAGTCTCATATAATGGATTTTTCTGGGCTTCTGCCCTGCTGAGCACCTGGGGTTTGAATCCTTGTGCCCACCATGCCCGACGCCATGCAAGCAACAGCTTGTTCTCCGCCTCCGTAATAGTTTTATCCTGTTTCTTGCTCGGATCATAGAATGTGTATATTGGCGGTCGTACTTTCAAGGGAGGAAGGACAGCGCGGTTTTCGTCGAGGGTGATTGAAGAGGAGAATGGGTTGCGCCATTTCCAGTCCGAGAACCACTTCGCGTCTCCGCTGGTACTATTAGCCTGTACAGGCGGTTCATGACTGGCTTGGCTGAAGGGATTGTGGACAAGTGGGAACTTCGGGAGCTTGGGATTCTTAATAGAGTCTTTGACTTCTGCAACCGTGGGAATATCGGTAGATGATGGCGGTCCGAAGAACAAAAGAGAGAGAACTATGAACATAATAATTCCGAAGAGCAGCTGGAATCGTCGTGGAGGTATTTGTAGGGCCACAGGATGCCGGCAACATGTGCGTTGTACAGGCATGGCTCCGAGCTGAAGATTCCGGTAACAATGTTTGTTTTATCAATACATTTGATGCGTTTTCCTTGGTGGACAATGGCACCGCTGTTAATAGTGCTCGTCCGTTGGCCCCTGATGGGAGTGACGCGGCCTGAGGACGTTTGCTGAAGGAAAAAAGAGGGGATTAGGAAGAGGACGGAAACGAGCGGCAAGACCCACAAGAGAAGTACAAATTCACACGCGGAAAATAATTAAGGAAGTGGGGCCACGTGTATATAGCGGTCGTCTCGCCGCGGTATAGTCAGTAGAGGCTGTGAACTTTCCCTGGTCCCTGACAGGGCTGAGCTCGGCTCGGAAGATGATGTTGTTCCATCCCCAGATTATTTTTTGGGAGTGCCGATTTTCGCAGTGACTCAATCCCCCAAAATGTGCACATTTTCAGTTCTTTTCCTACTCTAGCACTTCTTAAAACCCTATATCTCTCACACCCAAACGTACCGTATAGAGAAATTCAATTGATATTCTTAACTCCACTTCACTTCATTCTGTAGCTCAAAGGTTATGAGTTAGGTACGGTGAGCATATTTTGAAAGTCTTTAAAACTCTATCAAAAGTAAGTCCTGCACGACAGCGACTAAGCGAATTGCTCCTTACACCCCCTTCTTCTATATAAAGTAAAGCAGACACAATCCAAAGGCGACTACAGCAGCGGAAGCTCCACCACCAACCTTGCACGCGACAGGTCCAATTACCCTCAGTAACTTTGCTAAGTGGATTGAATAGGAATCATGTCAAAACCAGTGGTCCTTCCGGGCCTACAGCAGACCTATTTTGGTTAGATTTCAAGGGACCAATTTATGAGATATTTGCGACGAATGCTAGACCGACCATGCGTGGTGGAAACAGCATCGAGCTCCTTACCAGAACGCCAATTTACCCTCAAACAGATCTTTGAGGCTTCAGCAGTGCTGTCGCATCATTTTGTGGAGATGAGTTCAATGAGGGGAGGTAGTGATGATTTTTGCTCGCCGCGGAGTAGACCCCGTGGTGGCTATTATGGCTATTTTAGCAGCAGGAGCTACTTTCTCCGTTCAGGGCCCCCTATAAGCTTGAGATAATTGAGAGTCTCATTTTTGTATGCCACGCTGATTTCCAGCTCTACAGATACTCTCCAGACCGCCAATGTATCTACCTCAAAGTCTCGTAACCCCGAGCGTTAGTTGTAATAGAAGAGGTCACTCAAGAATCTGGACCTCTCTCGGATCAAGTTCGTCCTACATGTCGGAAAACCTTGAACTGCGAATAGAAGTACCAGCTTTGCGGTTGAAGGACGATGGAACACTTGTAAGAGGTTTAAAGAATGGAGAAGATTGTCTGGTAAACCAGCAGAAGCTGAAGTCCGACCTTCCCGGTGTGCTAGTAGGCCCAGACTCAACACCTACACTCTCTTTTACCTCAGGATCTGAAGGGAAGCCCAAAGGCGTCAAAGGTCGACACTTCTCCTTGACTCACTACTTTCCCTGAATGGCAGAGACCTTTGAACTGTCAGAGAAAGACAAATTCACGATGCTGTCAGGTATAGCCCACGAAACACACACCCTATACAAAGAGACATCTTCACACCTTATTTCTTGACGCGCAATTACTGGATCTAAGTAAGGAAGACATCCAACACGAAAAACTAGCTGAATGGATGCGCAAACTCGGAGCAACTGTAACTACTATGGGCTAGATGTTGGTTGGTGGCGCGTTGGCGATATCTGAAAGTTTACATCACTCCTTCCCTGTCGGTGATCTTCTGATCAAGAGAGATTATAGAAGATTGCAGGAGCTCGCCCCAAACGTGCGGATTGTGAATATGTATGGAACCACTGAAACACAAAGCCTAGCCATACGGACGCTCCAAATTTCTTAGATGATATGAGTGAAGTTATTCTAGCGGGTCGCGGAATGAACAACGTTCAATTGCCGGTAGTAGATCGGCAGAACAAAAACAGGCTGTGCGAGCCAGGTGAGAGCGGCGAGATATATGTCCGTGCCGGAAGTCTAAGTATCTAGGTCTCTTACCTCAGCAAGCTCAGACGTGATTCTGTTGGTGCGGATTTTCAATCGGTCCGCAAGCTGACTAACTACGTTTGTGTTGCACCACTAGTATCACTCTCGCAAGATTTGTAAAGCGCGTAAACGATATCCGCGTTGCGGAGGTTGTGGATATTAAAATAACTCAACACCAGTATTTTATATTATTTCCTAAAGTTAATCAATTATATAATAGAACCTAGGCTTTCAGAATATATCGTTTTTATCACTTCGGGATTTTTAGGTCTTATGATCATTTTCATTAAAAAAAAAAAAGGCGTTGTTAAAAGCGTAAACCTCTATATATAGTTTTATTAAACGCCAGCTAAATGGATATCTGCAACGTCCTTAATTGTACTGCGGGTCTCTTCATACAGAGCTTCGAGTAGAGCCCTGTGCAAAGCTTTGAGTAGAGCCTTGTGCAGAGCTTTGAGTAGAGCTTCGAGCAGAGCTTCGCGCAGAGCTTCGAGCAGAGCTTTGAGCAGAGCCTCGTGCAGAGCTTCGAGCAGAGCTTTGAGCAGAGCCTCGTGCAGAGCTTCGAGCAGAGCTTTGAGCAGAGCCTCGTGCAGAGCTTCGAGCAGAGCCTCGTGCAAAGCCTCGTGCAGAGCTTCGTGTAAAGCCTCGTGCAGAGCTTCGTGTAAAGCTTTGTGCAGAGCCTCTGTACGCAGAGCTTCGCGCAAAGCTTCGTGTAGAGCCTTCGTACGCAGAGCTTCGTGTAAAGCTTCGTGCAGACCTTTATGCAGACCTTTATGCAGACCTTCGTGAAGACCTTCGTGCAGACCTTCGTGCAGACCTTCGTGCAGACCTTCGTGCAAACCTTTGTGCAAACCTTCGTGCAAACCTTCGTGCAAACCTTCGTGCAAACCTTCGTGCAAACCTTCGTGCAGACCTTCGTGCAAACCTTCGTGCAGACCTTCGTGCAGACCTTCGTGCAGACCTTCGTGCAGACCTTCGTGTAAAGCTTCGTGCATAGCTTTGTGCAAAGCTTCGTGCAGACCTTCGTGCAAAGCTTCGTGCAGAGTCTCCATACGCAGACCTTCGTACAGGGCTTCGTGCAAAACTTCGTGCAGAGCCTCCGTATGCAGAGCTTCGTGCAGAGCTTCGTGCAGACCCTCCGTACGCAGAGCTTGGTGTGGAGCTTGGTGCAAAGCTTCGTGCAGAGCTTCGTGCAGACCCTAGGTAGGCAAATCGCCCATTCGGCGGCGCTTTCTACTAGATATCGTGGAGGCGTACGGAGTAGATATACTCATCAATTATAGAGCTGCTTCTGCCGATCAATTTGACGGTATTTCTGAGATGATAGCTGTTGTGGGGGTATAGATTAATTTCGTTGAAAAAGGTAACTGCTCTACATACAAAACAAGTTGGATCACCTAAGAAACCTTGCGAAAGTCCCTCAGACCATAGAATCAACCTTTTGACAAAAAGGGTTAGCGATATCCGCTTGCGGATATACGTATGTCCGCTAATTGATTCTATGCACAGGGGGTGCATTATTCGATGTCGGTCAAGGCGTTAAGGCAATCAGGCTCACCAACCACCAAATGAATTAAATTATCTACCATAACTTTGACTTAAATGGGAAGCCATTACTAGCAACAATAGCTTTATACCTATCAGGTAATTCTACAATCCTTACCCTAATTTCTGCTAGTGTAATTTTGTCCCATTCTTCTAAAATAACCTGTTTAAACTCCTCTAGAGTATGCCAGTTGAAATACCTTCTTCTCACACGCTCTTTCAGGATATTCCAGACCCCCTCGATAGGGTTAAGATCTGGAGACTGTGCTGGGTGGTCAAAGACCTGAATGAGGTGATTCCGAAGATACTGCTGTACTAGGTTGTCTTCTGATCTAGTGCCGTGAGAAGGGTCGTTGTCTTGTAGTAATTGGCAGTGCAAGCCCTGGGCCTGATGTTCTTGAATCTCTGCCACGTAGAAAGGGAGTAGATGAGTAACGTAATATGCCTGGGTCATCGCGTTGTTGTGTCTCCTCTTTTTAGGAGGTAAAGAAGCCTGCCATTCAAGAATCTGTTGGTGATATATAGCCTCTGGTACGTAGCGAGATCTCCGGGGTTTTTGCGGTCGAACAGAAGGAGGCTCGTCGTTATAGAAATGCAGTTCTCCTTTGTGGTGCCAGGAGACTGTGGTCGCAATATGTAGCCGGTTTACGGTGGCAAAATGCTCCATTTGCATATTCTTAGGCAAAAGCCGTGTCCCTTCCTCCCTAAGAATATATTCTGCACTTAATTGATAAGGATCAATATGTGACTCGTCTGAGAAGTGTTTGTCCTGCCAGAATTCAAGAGGCTTGTCCTTATACTGCCTGCAATGAATAACTCTTTTCTTCTGGTTAATCTTTGACACCGCGCGAACCCAGGCCTTCTTGTATCTTCTTGCCTTCCGTCTCTTCCATAGCTGTTGCTGTAGGTTCCGTTTCTTGGTAGGAAGGCCGTGAAACTCGATTTGTATAGGTAGAGGTTGAGATCGGATTTCTGGTGAGGCATTAAGTAGAATATCGAGATGCTGGTCCGTAATTTTTGAGGGCTTCTTGTGTGATTTGCCAGGCCTATGAATTGCTGCACTGCCTACAGACCGACGAAGGCGTAGCCATCTTTCGCAGGTACGTGGGTCGAAGGTAAAATTCGAGTAGTTAAAATTGAGGCGTTTGACGACGTTTTGTACGGTCTCTCCAGGCTCTCTTGTATCAAATGCATTGAAGAATCGACTTCTTGAGACTGTAGATGCCTCTCGGCGACGAGTAGGTGACTGTGGAGGTGTATGTGGAGGCATAATAGAGTAATATATGTAGATTTGATTATTTTGAGTTAAGTATCTAAGCCTTATTGCCTTGGCGCCTTGACCGACATCGAATAATGCACCCCCTGTGATGGTCTGAGCTTGCTGAGGTAACTAGGTCTCCCTTACCTCAGCAAGCTCAGACGTGATTCCAGTGGTTCGGATTTTTAATCGGTCCGCAAGCGGACTAACTACGTTTGTGCGAAACCACCGGAATCACGTCTGAGCGTGTTTTCTAACATTTGTAAAGCGCGTGAGCGATATCCGCATTGCGGAAGTTGCAAATATTAAAATAACTCAACACCAGTATTTTATATTATTTCCTAAAGTTCATCAATTATATAATAGAACCTAGGCTTTTAGAATATATTATTTTTATCACTCAGGTATTTTTAGGTCTTGTGCTTATTTTCGCCAAAAAAAAAAACGCGTTGTTAAGAGCGTGACCTCTATATAATTTCATTAAACGCCAGTAAACGCTACCTAATATATATAAAACCCGCATAGATCTACGATAGGTACCTTAAAGAACCTTAGGCAGTTATTGTTTGGGTAGGCTGTACAGAGGCTCCGTGTATAAAAGCTCTGCACAAAGCTTTTATATAGAGCCTCCGTAGTAGAGTCGTCGTACGCAGAACCGTCGTACGCAGAGCCGTCGTGCAGAGCATCCGTATACAGACCTTCGTGCAGAGCTTCATGCAGACCTTCGTGCAGACCTTCGTGCAGACCTTCGTGCAGACCTTCGTGCAGACCTTCGTGCAGACCTTCGTGCAGACCTTCGTGCAGACCTTCGTGCAGACCTTCGTGCAGACCTTCGTGCAGACCTTCGTGCAGA
>Ga0307507_10003413_pt1 | contig 30883 bp, 6 predicted proteins | sample 7_EM_MG_FD_207223 | JGI IMG/M metagenome (GOLD analysis project Ga0307507, IMG submission 207223) | Populus trichocarpa ectomycorrhiza microbial communities from riparian zone in the Pacific Northwest, United States - 7_EM | ecosystem: Host-associated > Plants > Roots > Unclassified | place... | reverse complement strand
CAGAGCTTTAGGGGTAGTAATTTTAATATTTATTAATAAAGTATATATAAAATATAAAAATATAAAAATTATTAAAATTATAAAATTATACTTTTATGCATGCTTACTAATATTAATAAGTATATATAAAATATAAATTTTATAAATTTTATACTTTTATGTATGCTTAGTAATCTTATAGTTAGCACTTAGCAGCTAAATGCTAAGACTTAATTATAAATGCCGCATTTAGCAGCTAAATGCTAGTACTTAGTAATAAATGCTGGAAAATGCTAGGAAATGCTGAAATGGCTAAAAAGTAAAATTAAATGCTGGTAAATTTTTTCCTGACGTTGTGCTTTGCACTAACTTTAAGTCCTTATATAACTGTCTAGTATAACTTGGAACCACCTAAGAAAAACGCCTAATAATTAACGTAATGTGCCTCTAGCAAGCCTATAAACGGAGATAGATTATGGAGGTGAAATGGATTAATGGAGAGGCTAATCCTACTAATGCCATAATAAAGGGAAAACCCTGCGCGGCTCTTTAATGGCTTATTAATACAAACCGAATTAACCCATAAGTTATAGGATAGGTTAAATAAACAAACTTAGATTTAGCTTAGCGTTAGGTAACTAATTGTGATAGTGCAGACCTTAAATTTAACTAACTAATTAGGATTTTCCATGCCCGGTATAGAAAATCGCTATTGGCTCGCTTACCACTAGCGCCTTAGTGGCCCTTGCGATATATTAACCTACTACCCCTAACAACTCTTCTTCTTCTTCTCTTCCTTAGCGTAGTATTTCCGTAATACAGTATTTTACAGGCTTTGGTTTAGAGACATTTATATAAGCCGTAATACGGGTTATATAATTATGGACCTATAAAAGGAGCGTGGAAGCTATTGTATATACGCTATAAATAGTCTAGAAGTAAACTTGACTTTAGAGTGTAGATTAGCCTTCTTTTTAGAGTTGCTCTAGTGTTGGAATGTTAGTTATGTGATGTGGTTACGAGACCACGAAGCGAGGCTAGCTAACCTGACCTTGGAGCAACCCCTTACTTCTAGATAACAATTAACTACCAACTTTAACACCGCATACGTACCACTATAAGTGATATTTGTGTACGTTGATAAAGCGAGTATACCGACAAAACCTACCCTTTTGAAAAAGTCCGCTATAGTTCCTCCTGGTCCTTAAATTATATTTGCTCTATAAATTATATTTAGTCGCCATAAAGCATCTTGCCTTTAGTTAACTTAGAAAATAAATTATCCTAAGGCCAAGTCGCGCCTTAAGATAAAAAGTGGAAGAGTATAAGTGTCCAGGCTCTTCTAGCGCTAATATATAGCACAACTCCCTTAATATACTTAGTAAAAATTAAATACTTAAAAAATAGAAGAAGGTATAAATTCTAACAGACAGCGGAGCTACTAGTATAGGCTTTATTAATATAAACTATATAAAAACTTAACGCCTAAATTTAAAGAAACTTAATAAGCCCTAAGGCCTATAAGGCTTTAATAGCAAACCCATAATATATAGCAAAATAATATACTACGTCCTAGTAAAAATGCGGATAGGCAAATACTTTAAAATATATCTCCCTATTTATAACACCCTTAAAGTAATATAAAGTTATACCTGGATATAGATGGCTAAAACAATATAACCTTTTAATTAGCTGGGTTAAAGAAACACTAAAGTTCCATATAACCTACTACTAAGATTATTACTTAAAAAATTATTTACCCTATAAACATATATATAACTATTCAAATTCAATATAATATAAATTGCCCTTACTATAAACCTTAAGCTAATATAATAAATCTATAACTACCAATTATAATAAAGAATGTGAAGATGTTTTGTTAAATCCTCTTAAAATTTATATAATATAAGCCGCGCCTTTTATCTTATTAGTAAAAAGATAAGATTATAAAATATTTGCTATAACTATAGAAGACATTAAGAAAGTACTAGAACTAAAATAATATCCTAATTCTTAACCTCTTATACCTAAAGAGTACTATAATCTAATTAATAAGTTTAAAAAACGATTTATAGACTAACTAGCCCTATACTAAGATAAGCACAATTTTAAGATAAAACTTAAGCCTAGCATAATACTAAGGTTTAGTCCGCTATATAGTATATTATAAGAAGAACTACTTATAATAATAATAATAATTCACTGCTTAACGTCTGATTCGGATCCCTATTGGGCCCACGCGGACTACTCCTTATTTACATATAGGGAGAAAACTCTATTTAAGAAAATAAGAAAACCCCATGATCTATCTCCCCGCCTTTTAGGACTCGCCTATAAGGCGCCTACAAGTTACCTATAGTGCTCTACTACCTTACTTTTTAACCTCCTTGGGAACCACTGCTGCCGTAACAAGCCTATGGACGCGCTAATATTGTAAACTTAACTCTACTACTATAGAGTTATTAGGGGGCGCCTAATACTCGCCCCTTTACCTTCCATTACTATTTCCTTTACAACCCAGAACTGGTCTAGTACACTTTAGTTAATAAGCCACTAGATAACCACCTTAAGACCTTTTTATATTAAGAGTAGTGTATTATAGTTCTCTGTGCTAGCTACTAAGAGTATTGCTTCTTGGTTGGTGCGTAAGGGGCATAACAGTATTACGTATTTTGGTGTCTATCTTGGCCAACTACATTCGCATCTTAGGCTACCTACTAGGACACCCACCTAGTAGAGCTAGTCTTTTAGTCCTATTATTCCTGTTCTTAAGAGTGTTGCTATTATATTTTCTGCCTTTGTTAGGCCTTTTTAAAGCCCTTAAGTATTTACCCCTCATTGCGTTAACTATGTTATAGCTTGGGTTCCTCTTGCCTAAGACAGCCTCTATACCTTTAACTCCCATATACCTCTCCAGCGTTAGTCCAACTAGTATTATATTACAGTAGATAGTTTCCTAGCATTCTTTTATACTCTACTTTAGCTCCTTTCTCTCTCTTGCTATTGTCTTTACTAACCTCTTACACATCTCCCTTCCTCCTCTATATGGGCCTAGGCCCTAAAGCAGCACCATTCTTCTTCTGCTTTTTTTTAACCTGTTTCTCTAATATATCTTCCCTACTTTAGGGTTGTTAGTTTATTCTCCTATAGGGGGCCCTAGGGTCCCTCTATAGTTTATTTAGGCGTATCTTAATATACTTTATAACATTAGAGTTGCGTTTATTTTGCGCCCTTTACATTATAGCGGCTTTAATATATAGTTATAGGGGGGGAATATTGGCTTCCTTCTTAAGCAGTACTATAGCCGTTCGCTTATACCCTCCTATTATACTCCAGAGGCAAGCTGTTTAGACCTTTTAGAGTGGTTTAAAGAGTAATTTAGGGGGGCCTTTCTTAGTTTCTCTAATAGCCCAAATACTAGACCTATATATTATGGTTAGCTAAACAACTACTATATATAGTAGGCGTGACCTCTAGAAGTATGGTCCCTATATAGAATTAACAATCCTAGATAATGCAATATACTATACTTAGCCCTTATAGGCCGCTTACACTGTATATGCGCTCTACTAGAGCTTACTATCTACCTATATTTCTAATACCCTTAGGCCCTAAACTAGTTAACCCCTAAAGCCTTAAATATAAATTAAATGCTAAAGATCTGTAGATTAGTTGCGTTTTCTTATAAAATGGATTAGCTAGTATTTCTCTAGTAAGAATTAGACTCTATATTGTCTTGCCCATTCTATATAGGTATTATAGGCTTTCTCTAGTGTTCTACAATTCTCTACGGCTATTGGCCTGTATATAATTAGGTTTGTATTATCAACAAAGCCTATCCCCTAAGTCGTCCCTTCCTTAAAGAAGTTAAGTAGGTTGCTTATAAAGAAAAGGAAGAGTATAGGCAAGAGGGGTAATCCTTATAATATTCCTATTACAACTATAATAGGGGGGCTCTAGTATCTGCTAAAGACTAGTAATGTTTCTTTTTGGCCTATAAACCCTTAAATAAATTATATAATCTATTTTGGGAAGCCCTTTGCCCTAAGGATATATAGGAGGCACTTATAGGGTATATTATTATAGGCACCACTAATATCTAAGCTAAGTATTAATACTATAAAGTCCCTTCGCATCGCCCATGCAGATTTAATGGTGGCAGCGAGTAGCGTAAGTGCTGATAGTATTAAGCAGTTCTTTCTTGCCCCTATTTGACTTTATGGTAGTAAGGCGTATTTCTTAGCCATATCTACTATATGCTCCGCTATTACCCTTTCTAAGATCTTATTAAGGGTGTTTTCTAAGGCAATAGGGCAGTAGCTTCTTAGGGTTAAGTAATCTGCTTTGCCTTCTTTTTATAGGATAACTATTATTATAGATCTTCTAAGTCGCGAGTAGTAGCCTATAGTAAAGCATGCTCTAGCTATATCTACAAGCCAGGGTGCTATAAGTGGTCTATAGGTCTTTAAGGCCTTATTTAGAATTCTATCTGGTCCTAGTACTATATTATTTAAAAGGCGGCTAATGGTTCTGGCCATTTCCTCTATTGTTATATCGCTGTTAACCCACAGGCGAGTCACCGGTATTTTACCTATAATGTTACTAAGGTCTGCTAGAGCTAGTTAGGGGAAGAACCTTTCTATAAGGATCTTTACCTTCTTATTATTATTGTTAGTGGCCTGTGCTTCCCCTGCTCTTTATAGGGGTGGTAGGTATAGGTCTTCTACTAGGCGCCCTACCTTTTTCTTTACCCATTTTACTATAGTCCAAAGGCCCTTATTATGGGGGAGGCTTAGGTTAGAAGTGTGCTTGTTTATAAACTATCTCTAGTTGTTCCTTGCTTCTTTTTTTAGGGTATTCTTTAACTAGTTTTTTATGTCTTTATATTGTCTCTTATCTTTAGGGTTATAGCTACTTATATATTTCCTTCTTGCTTATTATTAGCTGGTAATAAGAACTGCGCATTGTGCGGACTATATATATCGCGTATAGGGGCCTGGTTTTAAGACTGGGCAGTGCTCTTCTAGCCCGTTTTTAATTACTGCCTAGATCCTTTCTAGTCTTTGGTTAATTTCCTTAGGGGTGGCTAATAAGCCTTGCTTGTTTAGTACTGGGTGGATTTCTTCTAGGTCTTAAAGTTGTTGTTTAACTATATTAAGGAAACTGTCTATTTTAAGCTTCCTTATTACGTATCTTTTACTATTTAGTTGCGCCTTAATATCTAGATCTAGCTGTATCTGGATAGGGATATAGTCTAGGGTAAGTGCCTATTCTTCTTTAGGGTTGCACCTTTTAAGTCTCTGGTATAGGCCTTCGTCCATAAATATAAGGTCAATTATACTTCTGGCGGTGCCTTGTTGCTATATAATTGTTCCTAGGGGGGTAGCCAGCTTAAGGCCCCAGATATCTATAGCTCTTAGTAGGCACTCTGCCTATCATTTAGCAGCAATATAGATACCCCCCCACTGTAGGTAATAGAGGTTTATGTCTCCTAATAGGATAGACTCTATGCCTTTAATTTCCAGTAAGCTTATTACTAATATAATGTTCTCTATTTATGGGACCCCTTTAACTCTTAGGTTATATATATTAATAATTTATACCAGTCCCCTATATGTCTGGATTATTATAACTGCAATATCTAGGTTAACTGCCTGCTATGACTATAAGGACAGGCTAATAGCCTTGCTGATTATGAAACACATGTGTATAGCTACTTTTGGTTTGTATAGGAGCTGGAATCCTTAGGGGCAGTATGTTGATTATGTGTAGGTATTGTAATATAGCTCTTATATAGCAAGGATATAGTGTTTCTCTGGGTCTAGACTGTCTAGTAGGGGCCTTGCGAGGCGGTGGTTTATATTACCGCAGTTGTACTATATAATGGATAGGTAGCGGACCCCTAGCGGGGGTCCTTTGTCTCTCCTTCGTTCCTTACTTCTTTTATTTTCACTTTCTCTAGGATATTTAGAACTTCTGTCTCTTGTGTCTATACCCTAGTTGCTATTTATTTTATATAGAGCTTTCTATTCCTATGTCTTATATTCCTACTAGCGCTTCTAAGTCTAAATCTATTATTAACTCTAGTTCTTCCCCTGATCTTACTGGTCGGCTATATGCCCTTTATAGGTCGGCTGCGAATATTATATTTGCCGCGTTAAGTCTAATTCTTAATTGTCCTGGTCTTAAGCTTGCTATAGCTGTCCATAAGGGTCTTCCTACAGGGCGTCCTCTCCCTTGTGTCCCCTGTGACCCTTAAGTCCCTAGTTAATCTGGTGATATTGCGCGGCGTCGCTTCTAGCCTGTTAAGGCTTAGGATAGCTAGCCTAGCCCCCTAGTATTAAAGGTAGGAAACGCTAGGAAGGCACCTGCGTCCCCTAACTACTTATAATATAATAATACCTTAACAAGTATCTAGAAAAAGGATTTATTCGCCCTAGTTAATCTCTATTTACCTTACCTATATTATTTATTAAAAAGCTAGAAGGAGGCTTAAGATTCTATATTAATTATTAAGCTCTAAACGCAATTATAATTTAAAACTAATATCCAATTCCCCTAATTTAAGAAACGCTTAACTATTTAGTAAAGGCATGGTACTTTATAAAGCTTAATATAGTTACTACCTTTAATAAAATCCGTATATATAAAGGAGATAAGAAGTATATAGCTTTTTATATATAATAGGGACTCTTTAAATACCTAGTAATACTATTTAGCGTAAAGAACGGTCCTAGTATATTCTAGCAATATATTAACAATACGCTTTATAAATTCCTTAATGTATTTATTACTATGTATATTAATAATATCTTAATCTACTTATCCTTGCTTTCTAAACATTAAAAACATATTAAAATGGTTTTAAACGCTTATAAGATACGGGATTATAATGTAATACTAAAAAATATAAGTTCTACGCATTAGAGGTTATATACTTAGGCTTAATTATATCCCATAATAGAATTAAAATAGATCCTAAGAAAGTCACTGCGATTATAAACTAGGAAAGCCCTAGTAATATATAAGATATTTAAGGATTTTTAGGATTTATAAATTTCTATTAATAATTTATTAACTACTTTTTAGAAACTACTTAGCTGTTAGTAAACCTAATAGGGAAGAATATAAAATTTAAATAGACCGCTAGATACAAACAAGCTTTTAATAACTTAAAATATCGCTTTATATATTAGCGACTTAGTCAATTAAGGCACGAGTACGGCAAGAGGGACGCGCAAGCCTATACAATTGGTAGTCTATAAACGAGGATCCAAAGCTAGAGAAAGGAAGGAGAAGAATAGCAGCGCCGCTCGATATTTTATGTGGTCCTTGAGTTACGTGACTCGCGTCTATTATAATCCACGTCTGCCAAGATCCACCGTTTTCCACCAGCGCCGTAATATTATAACTGCTCTAATTCTTACCTACTTTAACCCTAACCTTAAATGTATTGTTAAAACAGACTTGTCCAATTATGCGCTAGGGGGAGTGTTATCACAATATAATAAGAACGGCGAGCTATATCTAGTAGCCTTTCTCTCCTAGAAACTCGCCCTTGCTAAATTAAACTATAAGATATATAATAAGGAACTGCTTATAATTATTAGATGCTTTAAATAGTGGCATTCTAAGTTTAAGGGATTATTATTCCTAATACGCGTATTAACAGACTATAAGAACCTGCAGTACTTTATAACTATAAAGTAATTAACATAGTGCTAAATTTGTTGGGCCAAATACCTCTTATAATTTAACTTTAAGGTTATATACTAACTGGGTAAACTTAATTAGAAGCCTAATATATTAATATAACAATTATAAGACCTACCTATAAATGCTTTAGACAAATAGATTATAAATTAATTATAGATCTTATTGCCCCCTAAATGTTTTAAAAAACCATATCCTATATTCCTAGATATAGAACTTACTAGAAATAAATCAGAAGTTAATAAATAAGAAATAGAAATTAATAAGCTAATGGAATATAAATATAAGAACGATATATAGATAATAGATATAATAAAAGCAATTTAAATAGGAAAACGATAGTATAAGGATATTAAACTTGCTAAATGTAAAATTTGAAACAATTAATTGTACTATTAATAGAAGATAGTAGTTCCGATTTCCAAACCTTTATAATTTAAGATACTTAATTTCGTATACAACTCCCCTATAGTAGGGTATCCTGGCTATATAAAGACTTATAAGATTGTTTAATAAGCATATTACTGGCCTATAATATACAACTACATATAAAAATATGTTTAAGTATATAGGATATACGTGCATAAAAAAACCTCTTATATAAAAAAGTAAGAAGTACTTTAACCACTACCAATTCTAATATAAAGATGGGGCGATATCTTAATTAGCTTTATAGTTAACTTGCCTAACAGTAATAGGTTTATAAATATTATAATAGTTATTGTCAATATACTCGCTTTATCAACGTGCACGAATATCACTTGTAGTGGTACGTATGCGGTGTTGAAGTTAGTAGTTTGATTATTGTCTAGAAATAGGGGTTTGCTCCAAGGTTAGATTAGCTAGTCTCGCTTTGTGGTTCCGTAACCACGTTATATAACTAACATTCCAATACTGGAGCAACTCTAAGAAGGCTAATCTACACTCCAAAGCCAAGTCTGTTTCTAGACTATTTGTAGCATATACACAATAGCTAAAGATCCAATTAATACGCAATAGTTTCCACGCTCCTCTTATAGGTCCGTAATTACATAACTAGTGTTACGGCTTGTACTAATACCTCTAAACTGAAGCTTGTAGAATGCTATATTATAGGGACACTAAGCTAAGGAAAAGAAGGAGAAGAATTATTAGGGGTAGCAGGTTAATATATCGCGAGGGCCGCTAAGGCGCTAGTGGTAAGCGAGCCAATAGTAATTTTCTATGCTGGGTATAGAAAATCCTGATTGGCTAGTTGAACTTAGGGTCCGTAAAATATAGCGGGTGGCGTGCCTAGCACTATCACGACCCGTAAACCACCTTTTATTACTCCTTACGCTCTACCCAACCTATAGCCTGTATATCGACTTGGTTCGTGTTGATAAGTCGCTGTAGGGCGATATAGGGCTTCCCCTTGGTCATCACGTCCGCAGGGTTAGCTTTACTATTGATTTATTTAACCTCTGTAATCTGCTGACGTTTGTAGGCTTGTTGTAGGCACATTATATTAATTATTAATCGCTTCTCTTATGTGGTTCCGAGTTGTACGAGACAGTTGTATAGCGACTTAGAATTGGTGTAAAGCACAAGCAGGAGGTTGATCTGTAGGACTTTGTCTACTATAGACTTAATGGCGACGGCGATGTTAAAGCCATAAGCTATTCTGTAGAGTTTGGAAGCTAGAACGCTTCTGGTGACTCTTTTACACTTAATTAAGCTCTAATGGATGATATTGGCCTTCTTAGTTGCGTTAGCTAGTATGATAACATAGCTAATTTGCGAAGAGAGGTCCTTATTATTGGTAAAGGAAGCATCTGTAAAGACTAAGAGCTGTAGGGTCTTAGCCTCTAATTTAATAAACTTAAGACCTCTATGTGAGTTCTAAATCTGCTAACTTAGGCGCTTATTTAACTCCTTTATATCTGCTTCTTTAGGATTAGTTACCTAGGCAGTAAAGGATAAGTTAAATAAAGCCTCTGGTTGACAGACTAAGGCGATATAGGCTCCTCTAGCGCGTTAAGCGATATACTGGTCCTTTAGTATAAGTAGGCCGCGCGTAATTTCTCTGGAGCTAGTGCTGTCTGCTAGTGTAGTATTGACTATACTAAGGTTCTTACACTGGCACTTTTGTGTTAGTGTAATACTCTTATCTTGTGCCAATTAAATAAGTCCTTTATTAAACTTAACTGGTATATCAGTGGTTAGTTACTCTCGCTCCTTAGCTATAAATTTAGCCTTATATAGTTCGCTTTGTTTAGCCTCTGTAAAGGTATTATCTGTAAGGAACAGTGTATTATTAGTCTGTAAGCCGATGATTCTAAAAGGTTTGTTGCTGTAAAGCAAGCAAGGGTCGTATATAGACTGGTCCATTTGCAGCTGATTAATGTGGTGTAAATGGTAGGTCTTAAACCAGTGATTTCTAGCTTTAGGTACTCTGTAAAGTGGCTTTATAACCTTTAGAATAGAGTCCTTGTCAATTCCTAATTGTTTGTTTAGCTTGTGTGGTGGTTGTATATAGAACTCGCGGTTTAGGTTTGTAGTAGACTGGATATAGGCTTGTAAGATGTCTTAGAGGTAGAGTTATATTTGTGGTAGTATAGTAGCGATACAGAGAATTAGCCGCTAGCTGACTTGTTAAATTGTTAGTAACTAAGTAAGAACTAGCTCTTTCTCTAAATTATTATAGGCCTGTATAACAAGTTATAATTTCTTAAAGGCTTTGTTAGTTCCCTTATTCTTAATCTTGTTAATAAACTGTGAATTAAAGAGTCTGACCCCCTTTGGTATATTGTGTAGCTTAATAATCTCAAAGACGCCTTTCTTGAGTAGGCCTATGACCTCCTTTTATTATGAAGCGCTGAATTGGGTGTTACTATCGTTCTCTACAATATTACCCGTGAATGCACCTGTATCTATTATAGCGTCCGTAACAACCGTGTCTGCGACGGCCGTAAACAATGGGTATTTGTAGGGGCGACCTCTGCCTCGCTTTGGCGGTAGCTGTGGTTCAGCTTTAGCTTTAGGTAATGGTTGAGGTTCAGCTGGTGAAGGTACTGGTTTAGCTAATTTGATAGACTCTCGTGGTTTAATAGAGTCTTGTGGGTCCAGTAGATAAGGTTTTATAACCGTAGAGCAGAAGGTTGTAGGCCTATTTGGTAGCTTTATGGTGCAGGTCTTACTGTTGACGGTAAGTAGCATGTGTGGCCCATTCTAATAACCACTTTAGCCAGTGTTGCCTTCTCTCTAGACTAGGACAGGCGAACTAGGTGGGAGGCTGTAAATAGCGTTAGTTTGTGGTTTATTTTGTATATTAAGAGCGTTAGCGATCTGTTGTTTAGCTCATAGCTTCTAGATTTCCGCTATTGCTTTCTTAATGGCCACGGCTTGCTATGTGACTGAGGGTGATAGCGCGTCTAATTTAACCATTTGGGGGTAGGCTCTAAAGACTAGGAGTATAGGGACTAGGCCTTCTAGGCTAGCCATGTTATTAATGGCTTTAAAAGCCATTTATAGGGCTATCTCCTTGCTAATTTCAGGGATTTTAGATATAATAATTTGGTAGGCTTGTTATAGTGGACTATAGTAGCGCTCTACCATTCTAATAGAATTGTGTGATTTGACTGGAACTGACTTTATAGTTACTCCTATAGTAGCAGCGTAGTGCTTAAACTCTTTACTAATAAAGTTCTTCCTAGTGTCTATGGTAATTAAGTCTGGTGGTTTTAAATAGCTGTTAATTTAGTATATTTATAGAACGTCCTAAGTGTGCTTAGCGCTGATATCTCGTAGCTATCTGCTAGCTTGAAATTAAGTTGCTTTATTAACTACGTATAGTAGGGGGGAGCCGCTAATATACATAATGTTAACAATAATATTATAGTTGAAATTAATGTCGTCTTATAAGGTAAAGCGAAATCTATTTAGAGATCTGCTAAACTTCTAGCAGTGGTGGCAGAGTCTAGTTAGCTCTTTAATAGCAGATCTATTAGTATTATAGCCGTGGCCAGTCTTGTTAAGAAGCTTTTATAGTCTATTAACTAACGGGTAACCAAATTAATGGTGTAGATGTTATAGCTCTACGTTAGTTAAGTAGTAAGGGTTTGCGTTAAAAGACTTAACCAGATAAGACTGTAAAGAGAAGCTCTATATAAGAAATGGGTGGCCAAATTGTCTAACTACTGGCACCTTTTTAGTGCAAGTAATGATGACGTCCTTTAGGTTATTATATTTAATATAGAGTCTATCCATATCTGCTAAGCAAAGTAGAAAAGGAGTATCTACTTTAATAATATGGAATTGTATCTTGCCTATAGGGCTGTTGACGTCTATGATTCTAATAGACGTAGAGGCTCCAATCCTAAATTAGATAGTTGCTTAGCCCTTGGTTAACATGTTAAGACTTATAGACTTGTCTACGGCCTATAGGGCTTGGAATTGGCTGTAGCTAGCTATAGACTTACACGAAGCACCCGTATTAATTATAATTCCTATAAAGACTGTTAAGGTGTATTATAATGCTATAGTTGTGGTCGTATTATAGGCAAATAGGTTAGTTTCCGTGTAAGGTTTTATGGCAGACTCTATGGTAAGTTCTAAAGCTGTAAGCAGGTGTGTATAAGCCTTATTAGCTAGCTCTACGCTTATAGAGGTTGCTTCCTCTATAGTAAGTGTTCCAAAGGTGGTAATATAGGCAGAACTATTGTTAGGTTCTCCGGCATTGCTCCCAGAGTTGTCAGCGTTGTATGTGTAGGCTTTGAAGTCTAAGTTATCCTCTTTATCTCTTTTGTAGGCGGCGACGTATTATTTAAAGTGGTTATTAAAGTTGCCCTTATTGCGGCCCTTAATATCAATAAAACGTCTCTTATAGTTGTCTCTGGACCGATTACGCTCCTCTTTTATGTGTTTCCATAAGCGGCAGTCCTCCTTCTTGCAGATGTAGCACTTGGCCTTTAGTCTGCTGTTAGTTCTATAGGGGCGATTGCTGCCGTAGCGATTAGTGTTTTGGTCTTGATTTTGGTTATTTTAATAGTAACATCGATCCGTAAAAAAGGCTTGGTGAGACGATCTTATTGAGGCCTATAGGGGGTGTTCTTTTTCCTACGTAATAATGAAGGATTATAGCTTACTAATTAACTGAGAGAGGTCTTCTAAAGGGTTAGAGACAGTGATATGGTATGCTAGCACTCCCTAGCAAGCAGTGACCAACTTGTTTGTAAGAATACGGTTTGTATGAAAGTCTGGGTATAGTTTATGATATTGCTTTAGCAGTTTATCTATAAGCAGTTAGAAGTTCTGATAAATTAACTTATTAGGATTCTCGTCTATGACTCCTTAGAGGGTTATACTGTTCCACTCTATAAGGTTCTTGCGGTAGTATTCTAGCCCTTTAAAGAACTGTTGTATGTGGTTGCAGGCTTCCATAAAAGGTCTTAACTTAAGGTTACTGTTATAGTAGTGGTCCTGAGCAAGTCCTTTCAGTATACTAGGGAATGCCACTATGTAGCCTTCTGGTGGTAAGCCAGATCTCTTATAGATGTTATAGAAGATGGTTAGCTTAAAGTTAAAGCTATTACTAACTCTATCGTACTTTTGGTTGTCTGTATAGATCTTTGCAATTGTGGCTACCTCTTTACTATATCTAGGTCCTTGTCTAGGTCTTTGCTCCATACTAGGCATAGCTGGTTTAGGTAGTGTATGTGTATATAGCTGCTGCGGTTACTGCGGCTACTGTAGCTACTATGGTTGCTGCTCTCTTGGCTATAGCAGTTGGTTAATAAGAGCGTGGATTTGGTTGTAATTGGAGGATTAAGGACTGGGGGGGGTAGCGGGGGCAGCGATCGGAGTAGCTAGCGGTGTAGCGGTAGGAGTAGATCTGGGGGGGGTAGTAGGGGTAGTGGGGGCAGCGACCGGAGTAGCTGGTGGTGCAGTAATTGGAGTAGCTGGTAGTGCAGCAATTAGAGTAGCTAGTGGTGCAGCGAGCTTATCTAGGGTTGTATTAAGTTAGTCTTGCAGAGCTATAGTAATTATTGGCTTGATATTATTAAGGGCTAGACCAATCTCTTTATCTGTCTATTTGTGAAACTCTTCTTTATTAGCGACGTCTGTTAGTACCTTGCTAAGGGAGTATCTCTTATCTTACTTAATAATATATACTCCTCTCTTAACTAGGTATTTACGGATTTCTATTCTAGTATTAAATTATACTTGTGTAAAGATTTCTGGTGTAAAGTCCTTAAAGTCTTCCTAAAATACTATCCACAATAAAGAGTCTGTAAGGTTGGATTGTGTGTATAGGTGCATCTTAGTCTCTATATACTCCGCTAGATTGTTATCTGCATCGGCAAAATATGGTACCCTTTCAATGGCCTTAATGGTTGGTGGTTGACGCAATTGGCGCGCAGTTAAGGACATTTGGCAACTCGACCGACTAGCCTATGTCGTGTTTTTTTGACACGCAGCCTGCGCGCAGCCTGCCAGTAATCTGCGCATTTGGCAACTATAATTATATTTACCTCTTTTATACTAATAACATATTTTAAATAAATAAAAGCTACTTTAAAGCTATTTATAAGGCTAGTAAAATAAATAATATTATTTTAGATAATTTAATATAATATAGCGATGGTTCTCTTCTACCTATTTACCTATTGACTTACCTACCTGCCTACATCGCCTACCTGTCTGCATTGCCTACCTGTTTACATCTGCCTACCTATCTATATCTACCTACCCGTTAGCATCTGCCTACCTGTCTGCATCTACTTGCCTGTCTGTATCTGCTTACCTATCTGCATTGCCTACCTATCTGTATTGCCTACCTGTCTGCATTGCCTACCTATCTGCATCGCCTACCTATTTGCATCTGCCTACCTGTCTATATCTGCCTACCCGTTAGCATCTATCTACCTATCTATATCTACTTGCCTATCTGCATCTGCTTACCTATCTGTATCTACTTGCCTATCTATATCTGCTTACCTGTCCGTATCTGCCTACCCGTTAGCATCTCCCTATTTGTGCCTACCTGTCTGTGCTACCTTAATTCGATCAATCGATCAAATCGTTTATAGTGCTCGCTGCCTAGTCGTTATTGTCTAGCTCTGGCGACGGTTGTCTAGTTTTAGCAATAGTTGTCTAGCTCTGGCGACAGTCGTCTAGTTCTGGCGACGGTTATCTGGTTTTGGTAACGGTCGTCTGGTTCTGGCGACGGTTATCTAGTTTTAGCGACGGTCGTCTAGTTCTGGCGACGGTCGTCTGGTTCTGGCGACGGTCGTCTGGCTCTGGCGACGGTCGTCTGGTTTTAGCGACGGTTGTCTAGCTCTGGCAACAGTTGTCTGGTTCTGGCGATGGTCGTCTGGCTCTGGCAATAGTTGTCTAGTTTTGGCGATAGTTGTCTAACTCTAGAGACGGTCGTCTGGTTCTAGCGACGGTTGTCTGGCTCTAGCGACGGTCGTCTAGTTCTAGCGACAGTTGTCTGGCTCTGGCAATAGTCGTCTGGCTCTGGTAACGGTTGTCTGGTTCTGGTAACGGTCGTCTAGTTCTAGCGATAGTCATCTAGTTCTAGCAACGGTCCTCTGCTGGCTGCTATTCTAGTGCCTCCCTAGGTAGGGAGGATGTAAGGAAGGAAAGAAGGGTAAAAAATAAGGCGGCTACATAGGTAGAGACACGTGTAGACGCTATTAGGAATATAGCGGGGACCCAATGCAGAGCTTCGTGTAGAGCCTCTGTACGCAGAGCTTCGCGTAGAGCCTTGTGCAGAGCCTCTATACGTAGAGCTTTGTATAGAGCTTCGTGTAGAGCTTTGTGTAGAGCCTCCGTATGCAGAGCTTTGCGCAGAGCCTTATACAGAGCTTTGTGTAGAGCTTCGTGTAGAGCTTTGTGCAGAGCCTCCGTATGCAGAGCCTTGCGCAGAGCCTTATGCAGAGCCTCTATACGTAGAGCTTCGTGCAGAGCTTCGTGCAGAGCTTCGTGCAGAGCTTCGTGCAGAGCTTTGTGCAGAGCTTCGTGCAGAGCTTTTGTACGCAGAGCTTCGTGTAGAGCTTTGTGCAGAGCCTCTGTACGCAGAGCTTCGTATAGAGCTTTGTGCAGAGCCTCCGTACGCAGAGCCTCGCGCAGAGCCTCGTGCAGAGCCTCTATACATAGAGCTTTGTGCAGAGCCTCGTGCAGAGCCTCTGTACGTAGAGCTTCGTGCAGAGCTTCGTGCAGAGCTTTGTGCAGAGCTTTGTGCAGAGCTTCGTGCAGAGCTTCGTGCAGAGCTTCGTGCAGAGCTTCGTGCAGAGCGTCGTGCAGAGCGTCGTGCAGAGCCTCTATGCGCAGAGCTTCGTGTAGAGCCTCTATACGCAGAGCTTTGTGTAGAGCTTCGTGTAGAGCTTCGTGTAGAGCTTTGTGTAGAGCTTCGTGTAGAGCTTTGTGTAGAGCTTCGTGTAGAGCCTCGTGCAGAGCCTTATGCAGAGCCTCCAAGTAATAAAACTATATAAGATTGTATAAGATTATATTAGACAATATATAATAGTTAAATATATAGCATATAACTTTACCTTAATTGCATATTAAGAAATATATAGTTACCTTTTAAAGTTGCTAAGTAGGTTAATTGCGTGTTAAGAAATATATAGTTAGCTTTTAAAGTTGTTAAGTTAGTTAATTGCATATTAAGTTAGTTAAATTGCGTGTTAAGTTAATTAATTGCATGTTAAGTTGGTTAAATTGCGTGTCAAGTTAGTCAATTATATGTTAAGTTAGTCGAATTGCGTGTTAAGTTGGTTAATTGCGTGTTAAGTTAGTTAATTGCATGTTAAGTTGGTTAAATTGCGTGTTAAGTTGGTTAATTGTATATTAAGTTAGTTAATTGCGTGTTAAGTTAGTTAAATTGCATATTAATTACGCGAAACGCGAAAATCAAAGTCTACTTAAATCTTATCCTGCGAATATTTTCCCAATGTATAGCCGTCTCTAAGTTGATTCCGTTGCTATATTTAGCAATTCTTTCCTTCTAGTTAATTTCCATGTTGTCGTGTTTTTGTGTATATTTGGTTTAAGGTTAAGTGGAGGTTCTAGAGGTTTAAGTTTAAGGTTAAGGTTTAAGGTTAGGGTTAAGGTTAAGGTTAAGGTTGTGTTAAGGTTAAGGGTGTAGTTAAGGTTAAGGTTAAGGGTGTAAAGGTATATATATATTCTATTAACGAATCTATAGTTCTTAGACACTATAGATAATTCTTAGCAGAGATACGGTCCTCTAGGCAATCTAACGCGTTAACAGTTAAGTTAATATATGGTTTCGAGCTTTAAGGGTCCTCTAGGCGATCTAGCGCGTTAGCAGTTAAGCTGATGCGTGGTTTTGAGCTTTAAGGATAACGTAGCTCTCTTTAAGTAAAGATATAATTCTTTAGGCGATCTAACGCATTAGCAAGCTGATATATAGTCTCGAGCTTTAAGGGTAATATAGTTTTCTCCTTTAACTAAAATAGGGCGATAGCTCTGCGATTTAACGCGTTAGCAGTTAAGCTAATGCGTGGTTTTAAGCTTTGCTATTGCGTATTTCCTAATCTGTACATCTACTGATCAGTGTCGGTATACTTGCTTTATCAACGTGTACGAATATTACTTGTAGTGGTACGTATGCGGTGTTGAAGTTGGTAGTTTAATTGTTGTTTAGAAATAGGGGTTTGCTCTAAGGTTAGATTAGCTAGTCTCGCTTTATAGTTCTATAACCACGTCACGTAACTAACATTCCGACAGTTATTAACCATTTTATAAAAATGTAATGTATAATACCCATAGACTTAATTAATGCAATATTAGTAGCTAAATGTTTTATTAAGTACGTCTTTAAGCTACACGGACTTTCTAACTTAATAATATCCAACTATAGAAGCTAGTTTGTTCTAGACTTCTAGCAAGCTCTATATAAACAATTAAGTATTTAAATATAACTCTTAACTATATTTTATTTAAAGATAAATAGTTAAACCAAAATTGCGAATATGATTATAGAACAATACCTATAAATATACTGCTCCTACCTGTAAAACAACTGGGAAAAATAGTTGCCTTTAGCTAAGTTTACTGCGAATAATATAATAAATATATTAATAGGCGTAATGCTGTTCTACGCGACCTACAGACAAAACCCTTAACTTAGATTTAAACTATAACCTAAAATTAATATAATAGAACCTATAATTAAACAAATCTAATTAATTAACGTGTATAACTTCGCTAATTAAATAAAGCAATTAACGTAATCCACGAGCAAGCGGGCCACCTAAGTATATAGGCCACCTACCCCACTACCAAGGGCAAATAATGCAAATTACTTAACCACGAACAATTATATTTGGTGTGGCTATCTACTAGCTAGTTGCCTGCCGTTTAGGGCACGTACATACATTATGTTCTATTAATTTACATATACTGCACTTGCGTGGTACTTACTGCGGTCGCTCGGCCGCTGCCTCTGCTACCCCTATTTAGGCAGCTTATGCATAAGAGGCCCCTTCTGCTCCTAATAAAACGCCCCCTTTAGCTATATATATGCGCTTCTTTGCTCTCTTCCGTTTCTGGCGCTGGTTTTCTATACGTAGCTTCTCATTTTCGCTTGCAAGTAGTACAGCGCTTAATATTGCCATTTCGCACCCCTTAATAAGCTGGCTAAGGGCTTATTCTATTGGACTTAGTAGGCTATGCATACGCCGCTAAAGATAGCGCTTTAGTAAGGCTATCTACTCCTATAGCTTAGTAATATTATACGGTGTTTTAGCTACCTAAGATGCATTTAACAGCGGACGGCATTAGGGTAATGGCGTCTAATATTCAGCGTGTAGCTGCGATAGTATGTAATTAGGGCTATATAGAATAAGGCCAGTAGCTGCAAATCCTGCTAGTATATTGTTTTAATGCAGCGCTATTTGCCTAGCCTGCCTATACAGTAGCAGGAATTTGCGTTTATTAATATGGTTAACACCACGGCCTATAAGCTGTTTAACGCTACGTCTATAGGCCTGCTTTAGTGCTAAGAAACAGCCTATATTAAGCGGCTGCAGTAGATATAACAAATGCGCCGGTATACAGACAATAATTATTTTATAATTTAGGCAGAACTGGTTAAATTTGGGGTTAATATGGCTGCCGTAGCCGTCTAATATAAGCAGCCAATACGTGCTAATAGTGCAATCCTTTATATACTTATAAAATAGATTTAGCCAGGTTAGGCCAATCTTATTTATTATCTAGCTATTCTCACTAACGCCAATTAACCAGTTATGTGGAATAATATTATCCTCGTATTAAGCAGCTTGGTATATTACTGCTTTAAAGATAACTAGCGGTGGAATTATACCCCCCATTGCATTAATATATTTAATAATTGTAACCCATTCTTAATTGCCTGGCTGTGTTATTCTAGGCTAGCCAGCTCTATTAGTTCCAGTAATAACTTTTATAGTTATAATAACGCCTATTTAGAAGCCGGTCTTATTAAAATTCCAGGTATCCTTATCTAAAATCCCGTACTCCGCCTTTATATCTTATACGCGTTTAAACCAAGCCCGAATAAGCTTAGGATCCTTATATTTAGCACGCTAGTAGTTGTACTTGCGATTATATTTAAATTATAGGTTGTTATGGCGCTTAAGAAAGGTTAATACCCAATTCTTACTAATAGATTGTATAGTGGCAGATCCAGCGCGCTCCGTAGCTAGAATACTAGCCATCTACTATATGGTCTCGATTTATGGCGGCATACCGCGTCGATCTAATGATAGAATCCACTGCTTGAGGCTCTCTTCTTGTACTAGCGTAAGACGGCGATTTAGTGCAACAGAATTGCGTTTTAATTTAATGCCTTTCACGCGTCGCTGGGCTGTGTTTCTAGGTACGTCGTATAGAGTAGTAGCGGCTCGGAAGCTTGTAATTTGGCCTTACTTGTGTGCATTAATAGCTAGATCAATTCTACCCTCCTAATAGAGGGCTTCTTGTTGTTGTGGTGTGGCCATTAAGGTCGTAGTTAGGTAACGCGTCGCGTTTTTAGTGAGGTGGCCTACATACTCGGGTGGCCCGCTTGCTCGTGGATTACGTTAACGGAACTATTATAAAGTAAATTAATATATGCTTAAACGGTATAGGAATGGTATATAAATAAAAGACAAGCTCCTATATAGGACTTTAAGGAAGGTAATATGGTTTACCTAAATATATAAAACCTATAGACTTAACAGCCCTTAAAGAAACTTAATTAGAAGTTTGTGGGCCTATACTAAATTAAGAAGAAACTAAGCCTATATACCTATAAGCTTAAACTACCAACTAAGATAAAAATATACCTAATGTTTTATATAAGCTTATTATAACCTTTAAAAGATAATCTTATAACTTATAAAGTGCCGCTACTACCTCCTATAATTATTAATAATGGTAATAGTTCTTACTTTATTAACTTAATTAATAATATACAATAGAAACTATAATCTAAATAATTTAAACTTCTTATTAAGTAGGAAGGATATAAAATAGAAACCTAGAAAACCTATAACTAGATTAAGGCCAACGCGCCTTCCTTAGTAAAAGAATTCTATAAAGACTATCCTTCGCGGCCTGCTTTAGCTAGATGGATATAATATAAAGGTAAACAACTGCTACCTAATATAAAGACATAAAATATAATAGCAGGAAACTTAAAATTGAAAAGAACTTAAACTATATTACGACGCTTATAAGGTAATAAGTTATAAATTCTTAACTAAATTAAATTGTTTTAGACCTTCGGCTAAAGGGGGGGTACTATAACGGGACTAGCCCAGTTATAGTAGGAATGTCTTAGTAAAACACTTAACAGATAAATTCTAACGCTTTAATTAAATTCTATTAAATTCCACCAACTTAATTAAATTCTACTAAATTCTACTAATATAATGGAATTTAGTCAAACCCTATTAAAACCTATACTTCTACCGCTAAGACCCTTAAATATTTAGTTATAAGCTTCTTATATTTCTTTCTCTTCTTTACGCAACGTCTTATTCTCTGTAAGAGCTATATACCCTTAGATTTAAATAGAATTATATTATTCCTTCAAATCTTCCTTAAAGCCTCTTCGCGCCCTTACACATTATATTAATGTATTTAATAATTATAACCTATTCTTAATTGCCTGGCTATATTATTCTAGGCCGGCCAGCCCTATTAGTTCTAGTAACAACTCTTATAGTTATAATAACGCCTATTTAGAAGCTAGTCTTATTAAAATTCTAAGTATTATTATTAAGAATTCTATATTATATCTTTATATCTAGAATACGTTTAAACCAGCCCCAAATAAGCATAGGATCCTTACATTAAGTACGCTAGTAGTTATACTTGCGATTAAATTTGGATTATAGGTTATTATAGCGCTTAATAAAATTATATACCTATTTCTCGCCAATAGGTTTAATAGTAGCAGATCTAGCGCGCTGCGCAGCCAAAATACCAGCTATTTGCCGCATAATCGCGATTCTTAGTGGCATACCGCGCTAATCCATTAATAGAATCCACTGCTTAAGGCTCTCTTCTTATACTAGTATAAGACGGCGATTTAACGCAATAGAACCACGTCTTAGTACAATGCCTTTATCGCGTCGCTAGGCTATAGTTCTAGATACATTATACGTGCTAGTGGCCTTACAGAAACTTATAAATTGGCCTTTCTTATAGGCATCGAGAGCTAGAATAAGTCTGCCCTCTTGAAAAAGGTCCTCTTGCTGTTATTGTTGAAATAAGATTATTGGGGCTAAAACTCTGTGCATTGCTTATTTTCTATATAGGTGGTTGAAGAGATTTTAAGGAACTTTAACCGGCGGTCAAAGTTCTCTAATTGGTCAGATTCCTGCCAAGAGGTTCTCCTAAGTCTTATTACATGATATCGTTGCGGGCTTGTTTTCTAACACCCTCTCTTAAGCTCAGTTAATAATACCGCTATATACACTGTATATAGGGGTGTAGGATTACTTAATAAGGGTTGCTAAAGCTCCTCTAAGGTAGAATAAGTGTTTAATAAGGAGTTACGCCCTCCCTAGCGTCTAGAGACAGCGCCTGCTTAGTAAAACATCTCTTAAATTTTTGGCAGCACCTGTTACGGACAGCTTAAGTACGATGTTACAACTACTTGGAGAGGAGTCGGCGGAAGCTAGTTAGTTAATATAGGCACGGTCTAGGATAGATCTGGTGGAACCATGTGACAAGAAATGGTAGCTGAGGTCACGTAATATAATCTGTATGATTTATATAATCTGTGTAGTCTATAATGGAGTAGACAGAGCATACGTACCTTACAGAGCGAAGGGATTTCTTAGGCGTATAGTTGTGTATTTAAAGGACCATAGTCCCTACCCAGGTAGTTCTCTCTTTGTAGTAAATCTTAGAATACAATTAGAGTTAATTTGTTAGGCAACCACTCTACTAGTTATTATTATATTGTTAACCTATTCTTACCTATATACCTAGCCCAATAATAGGACCTATTGTAGTTCTTACTATAAGGTTCCGTTATACATTTACTACTACGGTTATGGTATTAAATAAAGTTAAATAATATGCCACCCAAAGCACCAGTCATGACACTATTGACGGCAGCTACTACCTTAGGCGGAGATACCAGTATAGCAGACATAGATTCTTAGATGGTTACGCAAGGTTAGTTATAGGAAATGGTTGATTACTTATAAGATAATAATAGGATACTTAAAAAACGCATTAATAGAATTAGAGTAGTAAAGGTTAAGTTACCTTTAATTAAACAATTCTTGGGAGAGAAGTTGAAGCTTAAAGGGTTCCTTACGCAGATGCATTTTAAGGTTATGCAGGAAGGAGTAAAGTTGGCAATATTATTGGACCAGGTGGCGTACGCAGGATTATTTCTAATAGGATAAGTACTTAAGTGGTTTAAACCTTATCTTACTAAAATATAGGCTAATGGCATAATAACTACTAACCAAGATGTACGGTATATATTTGCCAGTTGGAATGGGTTTATAGAACGGTTAATATAGATATTTAGAGGCCTAGAGGCTATAACTATAGCAGAACAAAAGCTTTAGAACCTAGCATAACAAACCTTAGCAATAGAGTATATAACATAGTTTTAGATATTAGCTATATAGGTTAAGTGGAACAATAAGGCGCTTATAGCATAGTATAAATAGGGACTTAAGGTTAAAGTCTAGGACGTAATTATCCTAATAGAAGATGCGGATACTCTGAGAGAGTTAATAGATTAAGTAATAAAGATTAATAATAGGATCTATTAAAGGGAATAAGCTAAGAAAGGGCAAGATAGAGTTCTATAGTTATATAAGGCGTAGAGCACGCATTAGTAAATATAGAGTTAAAAACTATAGAATAGCGCAGAGCTAATAGACCTAAGCGGTACTAAAGAATCTAAGAGATGGATAAAGAAACTATAGAAACCTAGAGGTTAAGGATTAAGTGATTATAGGACTAGGGAGTAGAGGCCAAACTAGGGATCTTAGTAGCAGAAGACGTTTAGGCGGACTCTATAATAAGAAAAATGGTTTAAAGATAGAGCTTGTATAAATTATGGAAAATAAGGTTATTTCACTAGAGACTATAGAGGTGGTTAGAGTAACCATACGGTAAAAGGCACTAGGTTATTAGAGTATGATAACATAGATATAGGGATGTTATATAGGACTAAGGAGTGTTTAATTAAGCACTTTGCGTTTTGTTATAATAACGTATACCAAATTTATAAAGACGCTAAGTATGGCGTAAGCTATTAGCCGCAAGAGCCAGAGTTAAGAGAACTTAAAGGAACTATAAAGTTAAATAAAGAACAAGATTAACTCTATAAGCTAGATTAAGATGTTAAAGCAATATACGGATAAAGATCGGTAATAATAATAATAGAGTTAGAGTACTTATTAATTAATAGTAATAAGGAAGGAAAGGGGGCTAACTAGGAGTACTTGCACCTTAATAATATAATAGAAGCAGAGACTAAAACCACCATAGAACGCGGATTAGTAATGGGTATTATAACACTATTAGATACAATTTCCATTGCTTTATAAAACGGAAGGAATAATATCTAGAGATAATTAAGCAAGTAAATGACTACTAGTGCTAGCTTACTACTTATAAAAGGTAAAAGGCTATAGGTCTAAGATTTTTAAGAAGAGATAAGGAAAGCTCTAGACTTGCTAGGTGCGATAAGGACAGCTTAGGAGCCCATAATAGACAAAAGCTAATGGGAAAGAGTAGTAATTTAGTTTAGTAGTTAATAAATAAGTATAGAACGCAAGTTTATAAACCATAAGTTTGGGGAATAAGTAAGAATATTATTAGGAAGCTAAGATTTTGAGAAATAAATAAGGACTATAGTAATTTTAGGTAAATATAGTGTTCAGCCTAAAGATTAAAAAGTTAATACTAAGATTAGGAAGTAAGATAACTTTAAAAATCTAGCTGCAAGACGCAGAAAATAAAAAACTATGGATAAGTTTAGGCAAAGAATTATTATATAGCAAGAGCAAAAGCTAGATAAGAGGTTAGCTATACTAGGTTGTATAAGGGACAGAGCACCTATATAAAGAGTCACTAATAGGCCTAGTGTAGGGACACCTAGAGTAAAGTAGTTAGATAAACTAGAATAAGAAGAGGATCTAGATATTCTAGTTAGATTTAAAAAAAGATATACTAAAGGATGTTACAATGTAGTAATAACAAGATACTTTCTTATAGACAGACTATATACACTAAACCAGTTATATGGAAAGTAGTATAGGCAATGACACAATGATAAATAGGAAGACTTTTATATATGGCTAAATAAAAAAGTTATCTAAGACCAACCTATTACGGAAAAACGTATAAGTTATATTAAAGGAGTATTAATTATAACGTTAAGGAACCTAGAAGAGGGATTTAGGGACTAGAGAAGTAAATAATAAATCTTAGTACCTATAGCAGAGATACTAGTAGTTAGAGCGACTAGGTATAGGTTTAAACTTAAGAATAAAAATAAGTTAAGAGTTAACCTAAGTCACCTAGCGTATTATACACTATTGTGGATAGCTTGTGTGGATAATATATGCAATATATATAGGGCACTAAAAGATAAAAACTGGAAATACTTAGCAAGAATATATTGGGTACTAGAAGAAAAGGGGTTTAGAGATGCTAAGTATATATATAGATAGTACCTAGTAGAAGTACAGAGCTAAGGGGACCTAATACTTTAACCTAGAAGATTCCTTACGGAAGAATGCCTAAATAGATAATAGTGGTAGAACTACTTAGAGAATACTTGTTTATAGCATATAGAGGAAAAGAAGCGAACTAAGTATTAGCTAAAGGTAGACTAAGTATAAATAAGATCTAGCAGCCAATAGTTAGGAAAAGGGGAGGCCTATAGGACTAGAGGGAACTAGTGGTAGAGCCTTAAACCCTTAAAGGAATTTAAGGACAATACCTAAACTTATAAGTTAAGTAGTAAGATTAGCAGTTTAAAGCGTTAATAGATAGTAGAGTAATAAGAAACCATATATTACTAGTAATAGTGGAGAGGATGGGGTTACTATATAGATAAAAGGAATACCTATATTTACTTATAATGATTTTAGGGGATTAGATAGCCTATAGAGGAGGCATTATTAATCTTAAAATAGGACTGATTTAGTTAACTATTAAAGGGAGACCAGTTAAAATGTCTTTTAATATCCTACTATTGGGAAAGGATAAGGCGATACTAGGAATACCTTGGTTATAGGAATACAATCTAAAGATTAATTGGGTTATAGGTTAGGTTAATATTAGAGATACTTAATAATATAAAATGCGACAGCAAACCAAGTTAGTATAGTACTAAGTTGGAGCAATATACGAAGAGACTAAGCGAGGCTTAAGTTATATACTAAAGAGATACCACAAGTATGGTAGAAAGTTGTGGTTACCAAAAAGTAAAAAGCTGTTAGAATATGCAGCATGGGACTATAAGATAGAGTTAGAAGAGGGAACTAGTCCGAAGTTCTTCCTAATTTATAAGCTTACTAAAATAGAGTTAGTGGCGCTTAAGGAGTTTATTTAGGAGAACTTATAAAAGGGATATATTAGACCATTGTAGTTATTAGTAGGATATCTAGTATTATTCATCCTAAAGAAAAACGGAAAACTTAGAATGTATATAGACTATAGACAGTTAAATAGTATTACTAGAAAGAATAGGTATCCTTTACCCTTAATTAGTAAAATCTAAAATAGGATAGTCAATGTAAAGATCTTTATAAAGATAGATCTAAGGTGGGCGTACTATCAGATTAGAATTAAGGAAGGTAATAAATAGAAGGCAGCCTTTAGGTTAAAGGAAAAACTGTATAAACTATTAGTTATATAGTTTAGGCTTATAAACGTATTAGTAATATTCTAGAAACAAATTAATAGTATATTAGGAGAACACCTTAATGAGTTTATTATGGCATACCTTAATAACATTATCATCTACTTAGAGAGTAAGAAAGAATATAAGGGATATATTAAATGGGTCTTAGAGAGACTATAAAAAGAATAAATGCTAGTAGCAATTAAGAAGTGCGAATTCTTTATAAGAAAAACTAATTTTGTAGGATTCATTATTAAACTAGAAAAAATTAGCATGGACCTAAAGAAAGTTAAAGCTATAGTAAACTGGTAAGAACTAGAGAATGTTATATAATTAAGATTGTTCCTAGGGTTTTATAATTACTATAGGAGGTTTATAGCATAATGGTTAAAAAGCATTAAGCTATTTATAAGGTTAATAAAAAAGGAGGAACCGTGGGTTTAGGGTAGTAAGTAGAAAAAGCTGTTCCAAGAACTTAAAGAGTTGTTTACTTAGGAACTAGTCCTTAAAATCTACTAACTAAAGTTAGAAACGGTTGTTGAGATAGATATATTAGACTTTGCACTAGGAGTATATTTGCTATAAAAGCATTAGGACGCATGGCATCTAGTAGCGTACTATAGTTAGAAGATAACACTACTAGAACTAAACTATAACATCTACAATAAGGAGTTATTAGGTATAGTTATAGCGTTAAGAAAATAAAGAGCATTTTTGCAAGGCATAGAGAAACTATTTATAGTTAAGATGGACTATAAGAACCTTATAGGATTTCTAATAATAAAGGAACTTAACCAAAGATAGGTTAGATGGGCGGAAATGCTTATAGAATACCATTTTAAAATTTAGCATACTAAGGGTATAGATAATGCACGAGCAGATGCTCTAAATAGGAAGGCTAAACTATAAAATAATAAAAAGCCATTAGGAGCTTTATTGCGAAAGGATTAAGATAGATTAATTAGGTATAATTATCTAAAGGTTATAGCAATTAGAGAAGGGCAGATCCATAAATTACTAGAAAGTAATTAGACATAGAAGATCTAGGAGGTGTAGGTAGAAGATCTAGACACGGAATAGTATAAGAATAGAGAAGCAACCTATATTCTAAGGTCTATTATAAAAGAGTTTATTAAGTTATTCCATAAGGGACTAACTTAAGGACACAACGGAGCTATAGGCTTAGTGTTAAGACTTTAAGAGAAATATATTATTTAAGGAATCTGGGGACTAGCAAGATAAGTTATAAGAGAATATCTAGATTGCTAAAGAAATAAACCAACGATGCATAAGCTATACGGAGGGCTATAACCTATTAAAATACCAGAAAGACTATAGGAAGTTATATTATAGGACTTTATTATTAAGTTACTAAAGTTAAAAGATCCTATTATAGGACAAGATTATAATGCGATCTTAGTAATAGTGGATAAGCTTATAAAGTGGGGATACTTTATAGTATATATAGAAGAGATATTAGCAGAGGATGTTACTAGAATCTATATTAAGGAAGTATTTATAAAACACGGAGCACTAAGCAAGATTGTATTAGACAGAGATCTAAGATTTATAGTAGTATTCTAGGAGGTATTCTTAGCGGAATAAGGAGTTCGCGCAGTAACCTTAATGGCGTATTATCTGTAGACGGATGGATAAACAGAAAGATTAAACTAGACACTAGAACAGTATCTAAGGCACTATATTAATTATACATAGAATAATTAGGTATTGTTGTTACTAGTTACACAGTTTGCATATAATATAACACTATAAGAAGGAATGGGAACGTTACTATTTAAGGCGAATTATGGGTACGAGCTAAGATTATCGTTATCACTACATTAAGTAAAGAAGACAAGTAGCATAGCTAAAGAAAGAATGGAGACTTTAATAAACCTTTATACAGACCTTAAAGAAACAGCTAAACTAGTATAAGAGCGAATAAAAAGGTACTACAACGCTAAGAGATCTAAGGGACTAGATCTTAAGGAGGAAAATAAAGTGTGGCTACTATATAAAAATTTTAAGAGTCAACGACTAAGTAAGAAGTTGGACTATGTTAAACTAGGACCTTTTAAAATTATATAAAGAATTTTATTGGTTACATTTAAGTTAAACCTACTAGCCAAAATGAAAATTTACCCTATATAGCATATCGCAATGCTAAAGCCAGCACACGGAAATATTAAACTACCAGTTTATAAAGCAGATATATATAGAGGGCAAAAAGAAGACAAATAGCAAGTTTTGAAGATTATTAGTTATAAGGACGTAGATGACGAAATATAGTATAAGGTAAAGTAGATAGGCTATAGTAAGACTACCTAGGAACCACTAAGCAACCTAGAGAACGCTATAGGAAAGGTATAGAAGTATTAGAAGAAAGTAGGTTAGGTAGTATTAATAAAGAAGGATTGCTAAAGAATAAGTTACCTAAGGGGGACCTAAGAGGAGTAATTACCAAGCTACTTAGAGTTGTTTCCCTTACAGGAGGAAGGTCTGTTCTTTTATTACCTAGCTTAAACAGACCCTATTAAATAAGTTTCTACTTCTTAAAACAAACCTTCTTATAAACATATTTAAGGCGTTAAAGATAAGTGTAAGCTAGACGCTAAGCTTTAAGGGTATATACGGACTCTTCTAAGACACGTTAGACCTTAAGCAGCGCGGAGGCTAGCTTACTATTAAGTTTCTTAGTGGTAGATTAAATATAAGACCCTATAATAAGTTACTTAGGGAACCTAAAGACTATTAAGAGTTATAGGACGCGTATACTTAGTATTAGAGATAGAGCGAATGTTATAGGACGATTAAACGTTTGCTTTAATGCACTCTAAATAAAAGGAGGGTTATTAAGATAAAGGATTTACTAGCGCGACACAAACTAACCCCTCTTTTATACAACGAGAATATAGAGACGGTATTATCTCACCTAGAGATAGTATTGTAGTAATAGTGTAAGACTAATAAGCTGTAGAAGAAGAAGAAGAAGCTTTAGGTATAATAAATAAGGATATTAACTAGAATAATTAAACGGACATTATACCTCTAGTAGACAACTTGGAGATATTAGGAATCTTTAAGAACAAAAATTAAGAGGAGGGAGATGGTGTTACGGACAGCTTAAGTACAATATTATAACTACTTAGAGAGGAGTTGGCGGAAGCTAGTTAGTTAATATAGGTATAGTCTAAGATAGATCTGGTGGAACCATATAATAAGGAATAGTAGCTAAGGTTATATAATATAATCTATATAATCTGTGTAATCTGTGTAATCTATAACGGAGTAGATAGAGTATATATACCTTACGGAGCGAAGGGATTTCTTAGGCGTATGGTTGTGTATTTAAAGGACCATAGTCCCTACCTAGGTAGTTCTCTCTTTATAGTGAATCTCAGAATACAATTAGAGTTAATCTGTTGGGCAACTACTCCACCAGTTGTTATTATGTTGTTGACCTGTTCTTACCTACATACCCGGCCCAATAACAGGACCTATTATAGTTCTTATTACAAGGTTCCGTTACAGCACCTCCCTATAGGTGTTTTATATTGCCTATAGAGCTCTAGAGGCCCTATAGCCTCACCCTATGTCTCTCCTAAAGTATATCTATCCTTCCTACCAGTATAAGCCCTCCCTAATGTCGTGGCCATTAGATTCGGGTGGTAGGTTCGAGTAGTAGGTTAGTAGATTAAGGTTAAGTTCTGTCGCTCGTTTTAATGCCTTAAGGCGTTATTTAGCGTACTCTTTAAGGATTTACTAATCGTGTACTGATTTCCTATTAAGACATAGTGTAGTTAATTAAGTCTCTGTACCATCTAAAGGTGTTTAAGAAAGGCGTAGAACTGAGGACCCGCAAGAGGCTTAGTAAGGCCGTCGGCCGCCATATTAATTAAAGCAATGTATATGAGGTTAATCCTATTACTGTTTATCTTATCTCTTATATAGTAAAACTGGATATCAATATGCTTTGTTTAATTGTGTTAAACTGGATTTTTAGCCAATGCTTTTATAGCTTGGTTATTGGTTTTAATTAAAATCCTGGCAAACTGCTCGCTCTAGTCTAGTATACCTAGTTTAGTAAGTAAAAGTTAAAGCCATGTACTCTAATTAATATGTTAATAGTAAAACAGTAGCTTATAGCTTTAATTTCCATAAGATTGGTCCTCTATTTAATATAAATACAAAGCCCAATATAGAGCGTCTCGTGGTTTTGTCTTATCTTTAGTTAGCGTCACTAAAGCTAATTAGTATAAGGTCTAGGTTCTTATCGCCTTTGTAGATAATTCCTCTATCAAGTAAGCCAGCCAGGTATTAAAGGATAAGTCTTATGGCCGTTATATAGGTAGAGGTAGGATTATAGGCGAAACAGCTTACCATTAACACTGCAAAGGCGATATCTGGCCTTATTTCTATTATAGGAAACATAACTAAACTAACCATACTCTAGTATCTTCTAATGTCGTCCTTGCTAGTAGTTTCTTAATTGGCTATAAGCTTAATTAAGTGCTTTATGGGTATTAGTGAGGTATTAGCCTTTTATAATCCGAAACGTTTAAGAGCTTTAATAAGGTAGGCTCGCTGTAAGAGTGTAATCTTCTTCTTTATTCAATCTCTTATAACTATTATACCTAAGTAAAAGCTTATTGGCCTAAGATCTATTATTTAGAAGGCTGCTTTAAGCTCTACTTTCGCCCGATTAACTATTGCTATATCCTTATAGATAATCTTAGTATCGTTAATATAGGCAGAAATAATTAAACCTTTCTATCCTTTACTAGTGGCGAATATACTATAATCCGCGTATAGATGGTAAAGTCTAAGTTTTTCTAGTAGAAA
>Ga0307507_10003412_pt1 | contig 30901 bp, 24 predicted proteins | sample 7_EM_MG_FD_207223 | JGI IMG/M metagenome (GOLD analysis project Ga0307507, IMG submission 207223) | Populus trichocarpa ectomycorrhiza microbial communities from riparian zone in the Pacific Northwest, United States - 7_EM | ecosystem: Host-associated > Plants > Roots > Unclassified | place... | reverse complement strand
AAGAAGCAGCCGCGCTGGGTGATGTCGGCCGAGCTGGTCGAGACGTCCCGGCTGTGGGCGCGGGTCAACGCGCGGATCGAGCCCGAGTGGGTCGAGCCGCTGGCTGGGCACGTGGTGAAGCGGAACTACTCCGAGCCGCACTGGGAACGCAAGCAGGGCGCTGTGATGGCGGTCGAGAGGGTGACACTGTACGGCGTCCCACTGGTCACCGACCGCCGCGTCAACTACGGGAAGATCGATCCGGAACTGTGCCGGGCGATGTTCATCCGGCACGCGCTCGTCGAGGGTGACTGGCAGACGCAGCACAAGTTCTTCGCCGAGAATCGCGCGCTGCTCGAAGAGGTCGAGGACCTCGAGAACCGGGCGCGGCGACGCGACATCCTGGTGGACGACCAGACGCTGTTCGAGTTCTACGACGAGCGCGTTCCCGTCGATGTCGTTTCAGTACGCCATTTCGACAGCTGGTGGAAGCAGGCACGGCAGTCGGACCCGGATCTTCTGTCGTTCGAGAAGTCCATGCTCATCAACGAAACCGCAGGTGGGATCCGGGAGTCCGACTATCCCGATTCGTGGACGCAGGACACGCAGGTCTTCAAGCTCACCTACCAGTTCGAGCCCGGCGCGGACGCCGACGGCGTCACCGTGCACATCCCGCTGCCGGTGCTGAACCAGGTCACGCCGGACGGCTTCGACTGGCAGGTCCCGGGCCTGCGCGACGAACTGGCGACGCAGCTGATCAAGTCGCTGCCGAAGGCGTTGCGCCGCAACTTCGTCCCGGCGCCGGACACGGCCAAGTATGTCCTTTCGCGAGTGTCCCCTTCGGACGGTCCGCTGCTCCACGCGCTCGCGGACGAGCTTGCGGAGTTGCGCGGCGTCGCCGTGCCGGATGACGCGTGGGATCTGGCCTCGGTGCCGGACCACCTGCGGATGACGTTCCGGGTGGTCGACGAACGTGGCCGGAAGGTGGCCGAGGGCAAGGACATCGAGGCGCTGAAGCGGGAGCTGGCGCCGAAGGTCCGGGCTACGATTTCGAAGGCGGCCAACAGCATCGAGAAGGCCGGGCTGACCAAGCCCGCGTTCGGCGAACTGCCGAAGGTGTTCGAGAGCAAGCAGCGCGGCCACGACGTGAAGGCGTACCCGGCACTGGTGGACGAGGGCGCTTCGGTCGCCGTGCGGATGCTGGACACCCCGGCGCAGCAGGCGCACGCGATGTGGGCCGGCACGCGGCGGATGCTGCGGCTGAACCTCAATTCGCCGATGAAGTTCATCACGCGGTCGCTGTCCAACTCCTCGAAGCTGGTGCTGAACCGCAACCCGCACGGCAGTGTCGCGGCGCTGCTGGAGGACTGCGTCGACTGCGCGGTCGATTCCCTGATGGCCGCCGCCGGTGGTCCGTCGTGGGACGAGGCCAGTTTCGCCGTGCTGCTGGAGAAGGTGCGTGCGGGACTGAACCCGGCGGTGCTGGACGTGCTGACCGAGGTCGAGCGGATCCTGCGCGCGGCCATCGACGTCGAGAACCGGCTGGCCGACACCCGTGGCCCGGCAGAGTCCCTCGCGGACATCCGCGCCCAGCTGAAAGGCTTGATCTACTCCGGATTCGTGACCGCGACGGGGGCGGACAGGCTGCGGCACGTCGTCCGCTACCTGCGCGGAATCGAGCGCCGTCTGGAGAAGCTGCCGACGGAACCGACGCGGGATCTTCAGCGCACGGCGGACATCGCGTGGATCACCGGCGAGTACGCCTCGGCGCTGGCCTCACTGCCGCCGGGCACGTCGTCGCCGGCGTTGAGCGAGGTGCGGTGGATGATCGAGGAACTGCGGGTTTCGTTCTTCGCGCAGACGCTCGGGACAGCGCACCCGGTTTCACTGAAGCGGGTCACGCGGGCTTTGGACGACGCGCTGGCGATCTAGCAAGTTGCTACTTGTGTCGGTTGACGCCACCGGGAGCGGCGAGAAGCCTGGGTCGGCTTGAGGTTCGTTAGCCCTCCTGGGAAGGGACGTTCGGATGTCCTTGGGTGTTTTGTCCTCGAAACGAAGAATCCTCGCCGTGTTGACGGCGCTGATCTTGCCGCTGGCCGTCGTGATGGCTCCGGTGGCGCAGGCGCAACCCGGCGGTGCGCCGCTGCCGGTGGATCCGAAACCGGGAAAACACCCGATCTCCGCGGCCGCGGAGCCTCGTCACGACACGCCGAACCCGCTGCTCAAGGAGCGGTTCGCGGAGGCGGAAGAGGAGGACGGTGACAATCCCGCGCTGTCCGCGCTCTGCCAGACCTACATCGGGAAGCCGAACCCGTATCGGCCGGTCGGGCCGAATGTCGACGCGATCCGGGGCGACACCATCGTCCCGACCGGCAGCCAGCAGGGGTGCAGCACCGCGCAGAACGAAACGACGATCGCCGTCAACCCGGAGAATCCGCGGAACATCGTGGCCGGGTCGAACGACTACCGGCTCTACAACACCCGCGAAGCCCGCAACGACTCCGGTGGATTCGCTTACACCTCCTTCGACGGCGGCCGCACCTGGGCCGATGTCCAGCTGCCCCATCTGAACTTCCCGACCGGCGCCGCCGCACCACTGTCCTATATGGACGCCGCAGGCGACCCGGCGGTGGCCTTCGGGCCGCACAACACCGTCTACTACGCGACACTCGTGTTCAGCCGCGCGGCGGTGCCGGACTCCGAACAGCTCGCCAGCGGCATGGCCGTGTCCGTGTCACACGACGGCGGGCGCAGCTTCGGCGACCCGGCGATCCTGCGCCTCGACGGCGTGACCCCGGCCGGGACGCCGACCCCGACGTCGATCTTCAACGACAAGGAGTGGATCGCCGCGGATCCGGACACCGGGGACGTCTACGTGGCGTGGACGCAGTTCACCTATGACGCGACCGGCGCCTTCGTCGAGTCGCCGATCGTGCTGTCGAAATCCTCGGACTACGGCAGGCGATGGTCCGAGGCACGCCGGGTTTCGCCGTCGCTGAAGGACTTCCACGGCGGGATCACCCCGTTCGGCAGCGGCGCGAACCCGGTGGTCACCCGGGACGGCACGCTCCAGATCGCCTACGAGACGACGGTGTGCGCGACGGCGGCTTGCGACCAGCCGGCCGACCACGACGCCGTCGTCATGGCGACCTCGCGCGACGGCGGCCGGACCTTCCGGCACACCGAGGTGGCCTTGGACTTCGACTTCCCGGTCGACGAAGACGTCGCGAACAATGCTTTGACCGGCGAGAACTTCCGGATCAACAGCTTCCCGCAGCTGGCCTACGACCGGTTCACCGACCGGCTGTGGGTGAGCTGGGCCGACGACCGCAACGGGAAGTACGAGGACGGCGAGTCGGTGAAGACCGACGGTGATGCCTTCGTGAGCAGCTCCGACGGCCGGCGCGGCTGGTCGAAGCCGGTGCGGGTCGGCACCACCGGCGCGGACGAGGTGTTCCCGGCGGTCGCAGCGCTGGCCGGGCGGGTGGCCGTGACGTTCTACACGCGCACCTACGACCGGCAGGGCATCGGCCTCGACTACGCCTACGCGGCGGGCTGGGGCTCGGACGTCGGCCGGGCGCCGATCCGGCGGATCACCACCGAAACGGCGAACCCGCAGGTGCAGTTCGTCTCGACCGGGGCGGAGAGCGGTGAGGTGCTGCAGGGCGTGTTCATCGGCGACTACACGGCGGCGGCGCTCGGCACGGACTTCAAGCTGCACCCGTGCTGGACGGACTTCCGCGGCAACCCCGGCACGACGCTGCCGAACCAGGACGTGGTCACGCAGAGCGTGCCGGTGTTTTAGTCACCCGAGTGGTTGGCCGTGAATGGCACATTGAGGGTCTTTAAGGCCCTCAATGTGCCATTCACGGACTTGGGGCGATCTCGGGTGCGGGGTCTCACGAGTCATTTCGCGTCCGCATACGTATCCACCGGTGCGATATGCATCGGAAACCTCACCGGACAGGCCTCACCAAACAGCATCCGCGCCGCCTCCTCTACACACTCCACAATGGACGCTGAGACCTCGTCGGCCAGCTCGGCCGGGGTATGCACGATGACCTCGTCGTGCTGGAAGAACACCAGGTGTGCCGGGGCCGGCAGGCGCTGGCGCAGCGTCGCGAGCATGACCGCGGTCATGTCGGCGGCACTGGCCTGCACGACGAAGTTGCGCGTGAACCGGCCCCAGCCGCGCGACGCCCGGCGCGCCTTGGTCTCGGCGGCCTCGTCCTCGGCGAGGCCGCCGGTCAGTGCCCGCCAGGCCGCCGACGGCGCGGGGGAGGTGCGGCCCAGCCGTGACCGGACGCGTTCGCCGCGCTCGCCCGCCTGCGCGGCATGCTCCACATAGGACACCGCGTCGGGGAAACGCTGGCGCAGCAGGCCGAGCAGCGGACCGGCCTCGCCGGACGTGCCGCCGTACATCGCCGAGAGCATCGCGATCTTCGCGCGGGCCCGGTCGTCGCGGTCGTCATCTGCGGCCGCGACCCACCGGCCGCCGGAGAACAAAGCCTCGCCGAGCCGGGCGTACAGATCGGTCGCGGCCGCGACGTCGGCGAGCCGCCGGTCGCCCGACAACGCCGTCAGCACGCGCGGCTCCAGCTGCGCCGCGTCGGCCACCACGAGCTTCCAGCCCGGATCCGCGCGGACGCAGGTACGCAACATCTTCGGGATCTGCAGCGCGCCACCACCCCGGGTCGCCCAGCGCCCCGACACGACGCCGCCGACGACGTAGTGCGGGCGGAACCGGCCGTCGGCTACCCATTCCTCGAGCCACGCCCAGCCGTTGGCCGCGTGCAGCCGCGACAGTTCCTTGTACTCCAGCAGCGGCGCCACCGCGGGGTGATCGATCCCGCGCAGCAGGTACTTCCGCGCCGCCGAGACCTCGATCCCGGCCCGGCCCAGCGCGCGGACCACGCTCGGTGGCGAGTCCGGGTTGACCGGCTTCCCGCCGAACGCTTCGGTGATCCGCGCCGCCAGGTCGACGAGCTTCTTCGGCCGATGCCCGGCCGGCACGCGCGGGCCCAGCCGTTCGGCGAGCAGCGCCGAGTGCAAGTCGGCACGCCAGGGGAGGCCGTCGGCGGACATCTCCGCGGCCGCCAGCGCGCTCGCGGACTCGGCGGCGAGCAGCAGCCGCATCCGGTCCGGATGCTCGGTCTGGGCGATCCGGCGTTCCTGCTCCGCGAGGACCCGCTTCGCGGCGTCGACGACGCGCACGCCTTCGGGCAGCGTCGGCGTCCTGGTCTCGAACAGCGTTGGTTGCGCGAGCTCGGCGATGGCCTCGTCCGGCGGCGCCTCCTCCCCGTTCGCCCTGGCCAGCGCCGCGCGCAGGCTCCGCGACTGGCCCTCCTGCCCCGCGTACGCCAGCAGCAGCCCCTCCGCCAGCGCGAGGTCGTAGCAGCGTCCGACCCGGAGCCCGGCCGTCATCAGCACCGGGTAGCTCTCCTCCACCGACGGGAACACCCACCGCGGTGCGTGCTCGCCCTCCAGCGTCCGCGCGCGCTCGACGAACCCCGCCTGGTCGAGCCCCGCCCAGCTCGACGACGGCGTATGGATCGAGTAGCTCCCGTCCTCCTCCACCCCGGCGATCACCTGCACCCCCACATTCTGCAGGTGACCACCGACAGTTTCTCTGCCGCGCGCTGACGCAAAGACGCCGCCAGGGCGCTCGGACGGGCGCGTACGTGGCGGTTCGCTGGTCGGAGCGCCCTGCCGTCGCCTTTCCGTGGGGCCTGGCGGCCCCAAAAGAGGGCGCGCGGGGTGAAGTCTCCGTCGGCGCTGGCGCGCCTCCGGAGACCGTGTGGTCGCCGGAAGTCCCCTCCCAAGCAGACCGGGTCGGTGTCTGGTGCGGGCACGACCGGCTTGGTTTACTGTCGAGTAGCCCCCATACCGCCGGTACGCGAGATCGCGGAGCCGCGGTGTGGTGTCTCTCCCCGCAGCAATGGAGGTGCTGGATGAGGAACCCGCCCGGCGTCGTCGAGCTCGCCACGCACGTGGCGGGCAAGGTGACCGAGACGGTCCGCAGTGTCGAGGTGATGGCGCGCGCGGGTCTCGTTCCCTTTCCCCGGCTCGACGAGGGCGTCCGCTCCCTGGTCGCGCTGCGGAAGTACGGGCCCTTCGCCGGCGCGAACCACATCTCCGCGCGCCGCGACCCGACCGCCGTCGGCCTCGTCGACGAGCTCGGCCCGCTCACCTACAAGCAGCTCGACGACCAGTCGAGCGCGCTGGCCAGGGCATGGTCGGAGCGCGGCCTGAACCCCGGCTCGGTCATCGCCGCGCTGTGCCGCGACCACCGCGGGCTCGTCATCACCATGGCCGCGTCCGGCAAACTCGGCGCCAAGCTGCTGCTGATGAACACCGGTTTCGCGAAGCCCCAGCTCGCCGATGTCGCCGCGCGCGAGGGCGTCACGGCGCTGGTGTACGACCAGGAGTTCACCGGACTGCTCGACGCCATCCCGGACAGCGTGGAGCGCTACCTCGCCTGGGTCGACCCGGACCAGGACCTGACCGGCCGCACGGTCCCGGTGCTCGACGAGATCATCGCCAGCACCGACGACCGCCCGTGGCCCGCGCCCGCGAAACCCGGCGGGTTCGTCCTGCTGACCAGCGGCACCACCGGGACGCCGAAGGGCGCGCCGCGGCCGCACACTTCGGCACTCGCCTCGGCGCAGTTCCTCGACCGCGTCCCGCTGCGCTCGAACGAAGCGACGTACATGGGCGCGCCGATTTTCCACGGCACCGGGCTTTCGCAGTTCATCCTGTCCTTCGCGCTCGGCTCGAAGGTCGTGATGCGGCGCAAGTTCAACCCCGAGGAAGCGCTTCGTGGCGTCGCCGAGCATCGCTGCACCGCGCTCGTCCTGGTGCCGACGATGCTGCAGCGGATCGTCGACCTGCCCAAGGAGGTCCGCGACAAGTACGACACGAGTTCACTGCGGATCATCTTCGTCGCCGGGTCCGCGCTCTCGCCGGATCTCGGCAACCGCGCGAACGAGGCCTTCGGCGACGTCGTCCACAACCTCTACGGCTCGACCGAGGTCGCGGTCGCCACGGTGGCCACGCCCGAGGACTGGCGGCAGGCACCGGGCACCGTCGGACGTGCCCCGGTCGGCTGCAAAGTCGCGCTGTACGACGAAAAGGGCGAGCGGATCGACCGGCCGAACGTCACCGGCCGGGTGTTCGTCGGCAGCGGCCTGAGCTTCGGCGGCTACACCGACGGGCGGCACAAGGAGATCATCGACGGGCTGCTTTCCAGCGGCGACGTCGGCCATTTCGACTCCGACGGCCTGTTGTTCATCGACGGCCGCGACGACGAGATGATCGTCTCCGGCGGCGAGAACGTGTTCCCGATCGAGGTGGAGAACCTCCTGGTGGAGCGCGAGGACGTGATCGAGGCCGCGGTGATCGGGGTCGAGGACCCGGACTTCGGGGAGCGGCTCAAGGCGTTCGTGGTGCGGTCCGAGGGCTCGACGCTGGACGTCGAAGGCGTGCGTGAGTACGTGAAGGCGAACTTGGCGCGGTACAAGGTGCCGCGCGATGTCGTGTTCCTCGAGGAGCTGCCCCGCAACGCGACCGGAAAGGTGTTGCGGAACAAGCTGAAGTAGTCAGCCGAGCCGCCCCAGCTGGATGTTGACGATCACCCAGCCGCGGCGGCGCACCGCCACGACGGTGCAGGCGAACGAACCCACCACACCGGTGGCGATGCCGGTGTGGTGGCGCACGCGCGTGCTGGACACCGTCCAGAGAAACGGGCCGGGGTCGATGTCCCGGTCCAGCCACTGCCGCTTCCCGAGCACGAATCCGGCCGGGCCGTCGCCGCGGAACTCGGGCGCGAGCAGGCCGTCGAGCATCGCCGTGTCGCCGCGCGCCTCGGCGTCCGCCCAGCGGGCGAGCAGCGCGTCGAAGGTCTCCATGGGACCAGGCTCGCCGCGGCGCGGCGAGCGGACATCGGCCACCTGGCCACGGGCTGGCAGACTGGCCGGGCCATGACTGAGACGCAAGGTTCCCTGCTGCCGGCGGGCACGGTCACGTTCCTGTGCGCCGCAGGCAAAGCACCGGCGGTCTACGACACCCCGGCCGACGCGGTCGCCGCCGCGCGCGAGGAAAAGCGCGCCGCACTGCACACCGGCGAAGCGATGGTGCGCGACGACGGCACGCACACGGGCCCGGCCGCACGCCGGTGTGAGCAGCTGCTCGCGCTCGCACACGACGGGCAGGTGCTGGTTTCGGCGGGGACAGCGGCCGCAGTGTCCGACGTCCCGCTGCACGACCTCGGCGTGCACCGGCTGCGCGACCTGGCCGCGCCGGAACGGATCTTCCAGCTCGGCGGCGAACCGCGCCCGCTGCGTTCCCTGGACGCTGTGCCGAACAACCTGCCGGTGCAGCTGACCAGCTTCGTCGGGCGTGAGGCCGAGTCCGCGGAGGTCGCTGCGCTGCTCGCCGCCGGACGTCTCGTGACGCTCACCGGCCCGGGTGGCAGCGGCAAGACCCGGCTCGCCGCGCAAGTTGCCGCGGCCGAGTCAGTGCGCCGCCCTGGCGGGGTCTGGTGGGTGGAGCTGGACGCGGTCACCGAGCCGGCCCAGGTCGCCGAGCTGGTCGCCGCCACAGTCGGCGTGCCGGTCGAGCCCCGGGTCGGCGCCGCCCGTGCGGTGGCGACCGCGTTGCGGGACCGGCGGGTGCTGCTCTGCCTGGACAACTGTGAGCAGGTCCTCGACGGCGCCGCCGAAATCGCCCTGGAGTTGCTGAGGGGCTGTCCCGAGGCGGCCGTCGTGGCGACCAGCCGTGAGCCGCTCGGCGTGCCGGGCGAGGCTGTCTGGCGGCTTTCGCCGCTGGGCGACGACGACGCGCTGACCCTGTTCGTCGAGCGCGCCGCCGCGGTCCGGCAGTGGTTCGCCCTCGACGTGTCGAGCGAAGCCACCGTCCGCCGGATGTGTGCCCGGCTGGACGGCATCCCCCTGGCGGTCGAGTTGGCCGCCGCGTGGCTGGGAACGCTGACCCCGGAACAGATCGAGGCCGGTCTCGACGACCGTTTCGCGTTGCTCGTGCGCGGTCCGCGCGGCGCGGCCGCCCGCCAGCGGACGCTGGAAGCGTCGATCTCGTGGAGCCATGACCTGCTCGACGAGCCGGACCGCGTGGTCTTCCGGCGGCTCGCGGTGTTCAGCGGCGGGTTCACCCTCGACGCGGCCGGCGACGTGCTCGACGCGCTGGGACGTCTGGTGGACAAGTCGCTGGTCAGCGCCGGTGACGGGCGGTTCCGGATGCTGGAGACCATCCGCGCGTACGCCACCGCTCGCCTTGCCGAGGCGGGCGAGGCCGACGCGGCGCGCGACAGCCACTTGGACCACTTCCTCGCTGTCGCCGAGGCCGCCGAGCCGGAGCTGGATCGCGACAAGGACGCCTGGCGTGCCCTGATCGAGCCCGAGCGCGACAACTTCCGAGCTGCGCTGGAGTGGGGCCTGACCAGGCAGGATCCGGAACGCGGACGACGGCTCGCCGCGGCCGTGGCGTGGCTGTGGAACCTGCGGGGCCACGGCCACGAAGGGCTCGCCTACCTGCGTCGCGCGGTGGAGCGCGCCCCGGCGGACGGCTCGCTGCTGCAGGCCCGGCTGCTCACCGGGATCGGGCTGGTCGCGGACACAACGGCGCCGTTCGACGGCGAAGCCGCCCGGCGTGGCCTGGAACTGGCCACCGAACTCGGCGACGAGCGTCTTCGCGCGCGTTGCCTGTCGCTGTGCGGGCTCGAAAGGCTGTACGCGGACTTCGACGCCGCATGGGACTTCGCGCTCGAAGCGGAGAAGGGCGGAGACGACTTCGCGCGTGACAGCGCATTGGCGTTGCGGGGCATCATCCGCGCCGCTCAGGATCGGCATGTCGAGGCTGCTCCGCTGCTCGCCGAGGCCATCGACGGACTGATCCGCCGGGGCGACCGCGGGATCGCTTCGACCGTCCTCGCGGTGCAGTCCGGCGCCGCGCTCGCCGCCGCCGACCTGCCACGCGCCCGGGAGCTGGCCGAGCGCGCGGTCGGGCTGGCCGAACCGCTCGGCGACTTCCACCGCGTCGGCACGACCCGCAGTCAGCTTGCCCTGGTGCACTGCGCGGCGGGGGACGTCGAGGCAGGATTCCTTGTGCTGCAACCGTTCCTGAGGTTGATCGAGAGTGCGGGCACGGACGTCTTCGTGCCCGGGATGGCGCAGGCGATGGGGGAGCTCCACCGGCGGCGCGGCGATTTCGCCGAGGCAGCGAGCTGGTTCGAACGCGAAGCACTACCGGTGGACAACTACCTGGCGGCGGCCGGGCTGGCGGAGCTCGGCGCCGCGCTGCGCGGGCTCGGCCGGAACGACGCGGCCGCGGAGGTCCTGACCCGCGCGGTCGAGCTGACCCGCCGCTTCGACCTGCCCGCGGCGCTCGCCGAAGCGCTCGACCAGCAGGGCCGTCTCGCCGGGCCGGAGCAGGCGGCGGAGCTGCACCACGAGGCGCTCACGATCCGGCTGGACCACGGCCTGCGGCGGGGCTGCCTGGACAGCCTCGACGCGCTGGTCCCGGTGCTCGCCCGCGGCGGCCGCGAAACCGATGCCGCGCGGGTCCTCGCCTCGGCCGATCACGCGCGTGCCGAACTGGGGCTGCCCCGGCGTCCCGCCGAGCAGGCGGACATCGAGGGGCTGGCGGCGCCGGACGAGAAGCCGATGGCGCTCGGCGACGTCGTGGCGTTCGTGCGGCGGACGCGCGGCACCCGCGGCCGCCCGAGCACGGGCTGGGCCAGCCTCACCCCGACCGAGCTGGAGGTCGTCCGGCTGGCCGCCGAGGGCTGCACGAACCCGGAGATCGGCACCCGGCTGTTCATGAGCCGCGGCACGGTGAAGGCCCACCTCGCGCACGTCTACGCCAAGCTCGGCATCGCCAACCGCACCGAGCTGGCGACGGCCGCGGCGCAGCGGCTCTGACCTCAGTCCCAGCCGATCCCGAACACGCCCGGCCCGAAGTCCAGTGCCACCGCGTGGACGCCGTCGCCGCCGTCCAGCTTGAGCGTGCGGCGCACCAGCGAGCCCGCGCTGCCGTTGCGCGAGTACTGCCAGCAGCGTCCCGGCGCGGTGCCGGCGGCGAACCGCACCTCCAGCAGGTACTCCCGCACCGGCCGCCGGAACTCGCGGTAGTAGGTGTTGCGGCATTCCGGATACGGCGGCCCGGAGTTGGTCAGGGTGTACTCGATCAGGTGCGTCTCGCCGCGGTTGATCGGCTGGTCGAAGATCAGCTCGGCGACGATCAGGCCGTGGTCGGCGTCGACCTCGGCGCGCCCGACCCGGCAGTTGCGCACCGCGTGCAGCTCAGGGGGACCGGCGTTCGGATCGCCCTGGCTGTAGAGCAGGAGCCAGCGGTCCTGCCCATCGGCCCCGGCCTGGAACACCGCGCGCGCGGTGATCGCGCGCTGCCCGCCGTCGGTGGCGATCTCGCACTGGTCGTGCAGCCCGACGAGCTTCAGCTGCTGCTGCCGGTCGAGTGCGTGGGGCGCGCCGATCCGTTCCAGCAGCGGCTGCAGCGTCTCCATGGGGAACGTCATGGGCTCACCGCCGGCCTGGCGCCGCCCGGCTCCGCCGCGTGGCCGTGGCGGGGGCAGCAGGCCCAGCAGGGCACCCGGCTGGACGTCGAGGATCTCTTCGAGTGTGCGCACCGCCGACAGCGAACTCTGCCGCTCGGGCTGCCGTTTGCCCGACTGCCAGTAGCTGAGCGCGGTGACGCTGACGACCACGCCCCGCGCGCGCAATCGGGCCTGGATTCGGTCAAGCGACAGGCCACTGGCGCCGATCGCGGCCCGCAACGCGGTGGCGAACGCCGTGCGCTCGCCGTCGTGGTCCCCCGGGACCGCGCGGTCTGCCGTGCTACCCGCCATGTGCTGTCCGACCCGCCCCGTGTCGTCCCCCCGTCGATCCGACACGGTGCACGTTAGCAGGATCGGCTGCTACACCTGTTTCCTCGGGCCTGGTGACGGACGCCGGAGTACTGGGGCGAACGGGCTAGTACTGGCAACTGTGAACCATTGCCCTCCCCGTCCCGGACGCGCTTGTATGACTTGCCTGCGCCGGTGGCCTCGCCTCCCCTCCTGAGCCAGCCGGGCGCAGGCGCTGCAGCCGTGGGAACGGCTCCGGCTGCCGCCCGCGTTGTGCGACCGGACGGCAGGCCGTGCGATGACCGGTGGCCCGGCGACGCCCCCAGCGCCGGGCCACCGGTCTTGTTACCACCCGGTAGCTCCGCCTTCCTCCCCGCCACCACCCTCAACGGAGGCGCTTCGCGCCGCTGTTACATTCGGGCATGGTCCTCCGCAAGAACATCCTGATCACGGGCGCCAGCGGCGGCCTCGGCGAAGGCATGGCCCGCCAGTTCGCGGCGAAGGGCCGCAACCTCGCCCTCTGCGCGCGGCGGACCGAGCGGCTCGACACGCTCGCCAAGGAGCTCACCGGCGCCCACCCGGGCATCACGATCGTGACCCGCACGCTGGACGTGAACGACCATGACCGCGTGTTCACCGTCTTCCGTGAGTTCCGGGAAGAGCTGGGGTCCCTCGACCGGGTGATTGTGAACGCGGGGATCGGCAAGGGGCAGCCCATCGGCACCGGCCGGTTCGACGCCAACCGGCAGACCCTGGAGACCAACTTCGTCGCGGCCGCCGCCCAGATCGAGGCCGCCGCGGAGATCTTCCGCGCGCAGCGCGCCGGGCACATCGCGGTGATCTCGTCGTTCAGTGCGATCCGGGGGTTCCCGGGCAACCTGACCGCGTACGCGGCGTCGAAGGCGGGGATCTCCGCGCTGGTCGAGGGCACTCGCCTCGAGTTGCGGGACAAGGGCATCAAGGTCACCGACATCCAGCCGGGCTTCATCGAGTCGGGGATGAACGAACCGAACCGTCGCAACCCGCTGCTGGCCAAGGCGGAGACCGGCGCGAGGGCACTGGTCAAGGCCATCGAGGCGGAGCGGGGGAAGGCGTATGTCCCGGCGTGGCCGTGGGTGCCGCTCAGCGTCGTCATGCGGCTGGTGCCCGGTGGGCTGCTGAAGAAGTTCTCATGAGCGCCGACCGCACCGTCGAGGTCCGCGCCGAGGACGCGTTCGACGTCGCCGCCGTGCACGCCTGGCTCGCCTCGCGGGTGCCGGGGCTCGGTGACGAGCCGCCGAGCGTGCGCCAGTTTCCCGGCGGCGCTTCGAACCTGACCTACCTGCTGGGCTATCCGGACCGCGAGCTGATCCTGCGGCGCCCGCCCGCCGGGCACAAAGCCGCGTCGGCGCACGACATGCGCCGCGAGTTCCGCGTCCAGCAGGCGCTGCGCCCGGTGTTCCCGTACGTCCCGGAGATGCTCGCGTTCGACGACTCGGACCTGCTCGGCGGCGACTTCTACGTCATGGAACGTCTCGACGGCCTGATCCTGCGCGGAAACCTGCCCGAGGGGATGACGCTTCCGCCGGAGCGGGCGCGTGAGCTTTCGGAGAAGGTGGTCGACCGGCTCGTCGACTTGCACGCCGTGGACGTCGATGCCGCCGGGCTCGCCGGCCTGGGCAAGGGCGCCGGGTACGTCGAACGCCAGATCCGCGGCTGGTCCGATCGGTTCGTCGCGGCGCGTACGGACAACGTGGGCGACTTCGCCGAGGTTCGCGCGTGGCTCGCGGAGAACCAGCCCGGCGAGGTCCGGATCTGCTTGATCCACAACGACTATCGGCTCGACAACCTGGTGCTCGACGGTGCCGGGACGCTGAACATCATCGGCGTGCTGGACTGGGAGATGGCCACCCTCGGCGACCCGCTGATGGAACTCGGCAGCATGCTCGCGTACTGGGTGCAGGACTCCGACGACGACGTGCTGAAGCAGAGCCGCCGTCAGCCGACCCATCTGCCGGGCATGTTCACGCGTGACGAGTTCGTGGCGCACTATGCCGCGCGGACCGGGCTCGAGATCGGCGACTGGCGGTTCTACGAGGTCTACGGCCTGTTCCGGCTGGCCGCGGTGATGCAGCAGCTCTACCGCCGCTTCCGAGACGGCCACACGCACAACCCGGCGTTCGAGGACTTCTGGCAGTTCGTCGGCTATCTCGACTGGCGCTGCCGGGAGATCATCGCGAAGGGGAAGGTCTAGTGGGCGCGATCTACCTGGTCCGGCACGGGCAGGCGTCGTTCGGCGCGGAGGACTACGACGCGTTGTCCCCGCGTGGGTTCGAGCAGTCCACTGTGGTTGGTGCGGAACTGTTGCGGCGCAACGTCTCCTTCAGTCAGATCCGCTCCGGCACGCTGGCGCGCCAGCGCGACACCGCGGCCACGGCGCTGAAGGTGCTCGGCACCGACGTCCCGGTGGTCGAGGACCCGCGTTGGAACGAGTACGACCACGTCGACATCGCCCGTCACCATGCCGGCGGGGCGCCTCAGGAGGACTCCCGCGCGTACCAGGCCACGCTCGACGCGGCGCTGACTGCGTGGATCGAGGCCGGCGTTGACGGCCCTTGTGTCGAGACCTGGCCCGCGTTCCTGGACCGCTGCCGCGACGCCTTGGCGGATCTGGTGGCGTCGCTGGGCAAGGGGGAGCACGCGGTGGTGTTCACCTCCGGCGGCGTCATCGCCACCGTGTGCGGCGCGCTGCTGGGCACGCCCGAGGTGGGGCTGCTCAAGCTCAACCGGGTCACCGTCAACGGCGGCATCACCAAGCTGGTGTCGGGCCGTGGCGGCGTGACACTGTTGTCGTTCAACGAACATCCGCACTTCGAAGCGGATGCGGCGGAGCTGCTCACCTATCGGTAGGAGTTGCTGTGACCTTCGGCGAAGTCAGCCTGATCCCGGTGAACGGCGCCCGTCCCGAGGACGTCGTGGTGGACGCCGAGGGATGCGTCTACACCGGCGTCGAGGACGGCCGGATCCTGCGGGTCTCGGCGGACGGCGCGCGGATCGAGGTCGTCGGCGACACCGGTGGCCGTCCGCTGGGCCTGGAGCTCTACGGCGACGACGAGCTGCTCATCTGTGACGCGCGGGCGGGTCTGCTCGTGCTGCCGCTCGCGGGCGGCTCGATCCGCACCCTGGCGACGTCCGCGCTGGGCCTCGACTTCGTGTTCTGCAACAACGCCGCGGTGGCCACGGACGGCACGATCTACTTCACCGACTCCTCGCGCCGCTTCGGCGTCGACAACTGGCGCGACGACCTGATCGAGCAGACCGGCGGCGGACGGCTGCTCCGGCGCTCCCCGGACGGCTCGATCGACCTTGTGCTCGACGGCCTCCAGTTCGCCAACGGAGTCGCGCTGCCACCGGACGAGTCTTTCGTGGCGGTGGCGGAGACCGGCGGGTTCCGGGTCGCGCGGGTGTGGCTGCGGGGTTCCCGGGCCGGCCAGGTAGACGCGTTGGTCGAGGACCTGTGGGGCTTCCCGGACAACATCTCCACCGGGACCGACGGGCTGATCTGGATCACCCAGGCCTCCCCGCGAGTAGCGGCTTTGGACGTCGTCCGCCGGCTGCCCGCGTGGCTGCGGGCCGGGGTACGGGCGTTGCCGAAGGGGCTGCAGCCGTCGCCGGGGCGCGAGGTCGGCGTGCTCGGCGTCGCGGCCGACGGCCGGGTGGAACGCGAGCTGCGCGGGAAGATCGACGGGTTCCACATGCTCGTCGGGGTGCGTGAGTGGCGGGGCAAGCTGTACTTCGGCAGCCTGGAAGGCTCGGCGATCGCGGTGACGGGTAAGGACTCGTGAGCGTTCCGGGCGGTTCTATCGAGGGGTAAGTCAAAGGTGGCGTGACTGAGGGCTGCTCGCGTCCCGAATGACGCGTTGGGGACGTCCAACGTCCCCAACGCGTCATTCGGGACATTCGATACGCGCGAGGGTTTTCGCGGTGGTGGGGCCGGGCGAGGGTGAAGTGAGGGGCACCTTCGCTCCAGCAAAGTCCCAAGGGCGAGGTTGTGAATGACGCGTTCAGGACGCCCAACGTCCTGAACGCGTCATTCACAACCTTCGGAGGACAACGCCATGTTTGCCTTACCCTCAATAACCGCCCGGAACGCTCACGAGTCCTTTACCGGCCGGTCCACTGTGGACTGCGCCCGGCGGTCCAGGCGGCGTAGAACTCCTTGTGGTCCTTGGCCGTCATGAGCAGCGCCTGGGTGATGGCCTCCAGTTCGATGGACGCGCCGAGGTCCATGTCCAGCTCGCGGGTCAGCAGCACCTTGGTCGTCGAGTACGCCAGGGCAGGTCCGTCCGCCAGCCGCCGCGCCAGAGCCTGGGCGGTCGGCAGCAGCGAATCGTCGTCGACGACCTGCGAAGCAAGCCCGATGGCTTCCGCGCGGGAGGCCTCGAGCTTGTCGCCGAGCATCAGCAGCTCGGTTGCCCGGCCGAGCCCGACCAGCCGGGGCAGCAGGTACGCCGAGCCCATGTCGGCCCCGGCGAGCCCGACCTTCGTGAACAGGAACGCGAACTTCGCCGACCGCGCCAGCAGCCGGAAGTCACTGGCCAGCGCGATGACCGAGCCCGCGCCCGCCGCGACGCCGTTGACCGCCGCGATGACCGGGATCGGGCATTCCCGCAGCGCTTTCACCACGGCGCCGGTCATCCGCGTGAACTCCAGGAGCTCGGCGGTTTCCATCTTCTGCAGCTCGCCGATGATCTCCTCGACATCGCCGCCGGAGCAGAAACCGCGCCCGCGCCCGGTGATCACCAGCACCCGGACGTCGCCGCGATGCGGCAGTTCGGTGATCAGGTCGCGCAGGTCGGCATAGACGTCGAAGGTCAGCGCGTTGAGCTTGTCCGGCCGATCCAACGTCAGGGTCGCGACGCCGTCGTCCACGCCGAACTCGAAGTGCTCCCACTCGCGGGTGAGCGGCGCGGTCGCGCGAAACGGGCTCATGACTGGATTCCTCCGCCGTCGAGTACGAGGGTCTGGCCGTTGATGGCAGCGGTCTCAGGCGCCGCGAAGAAAGCAACTGCGAAAGCCACTTCGTCAGGTTCGAGCAGCCGCCCCAGCGGCGAAGCCGCGGCCAATGCGGCTTCCGCATCGGCCTGGTCCCGTCCGGTGCGTTCCTGGATGCGCGCGACCGAACCGGCCGTCATGTCGGTGCGCACAAACGCCGGGCACACCGCGTTCGCCGTGACGCCGGTGCCCGCGACCTCCGCCGCGACCGCCCGCATCAGCCCCGCCGCCGCGTGCTTCGACGCCGTGTACCCGGCGGTGTAGCGATAGCCGACGTGCGACGCGGTGGAGGCCACGGTGACGATCCGACCGCTCCCGCGTTCGCGCATCCCCGGCAACACCGCGCGGGTGCACAGGAAAGCGCCGGTGGCGTTGACTTCCAGTTGCGCGTGCCAGTCCTCCAGCGACGTGCGGTGCAGTGGCGCGCTCGACGAGATCCCGGCGTTGTTGACCAGCACGTCCACCGGGCCTGCCTCGGCGAAGTACGCGCCCACCGCCGCTTCGTCGGTGACGTCGCATTCCTTCCGGCCGGGTGCGAGCACGGTGTCGCCCGCCGCCCGGAACCGCTCGGCGATCGCGGCACCGATGCCGCGCGTGCCGCCGGTCACCACGACCAGGCGGCTCACTGGGTGGCCGCCAGTGTGCGACGGTCGAGTTTTCCGTTGGCAGTACGGGGAAGTTCGGTCATGAAGACGACCTCGCGGGGGTACTTGTGCTTGGCCAGGTGGGCTTTGGCGTGCTCTTTCAGTACGGCTTCGGTCGCCGTCGCGCCCTCCCTGAGCACGACATACGCGCGGGGGACGACCAGGCCGTCGACCTCGTGGCCGACCACCGCGCAGTCGACGACGTCCGGATGGCCGAGCAGACAGTCCTCGATCTCGCCCGGCGCGACGAACACCCCGCCCACCTTGAGCAGCGCGTCGGCGCGGCCGTGGTGGCGGAAGCAGCCGTCGGCGTCGCGGCTGAACAGGTCGCCGGAGGTCAGCGTGTCGCCGTCGAACGTCCGCGCCGTCTTCTCCGGATCTCCGTAGTACTCCAGCGCGATCGTCGGCCCGGTGATCCGCAGCGGCCCGATCTCCCCGTCCGGCAACGGCTTTCCCAGCTCGTCGACGACCTGGGCGCGATAGCCGGGAACCTCGGTGCCGAGCGTCCCTCGCTTCGCGTGGCCGGGCCGGTTCGACAGGTAGATGTGGTACGCCTCGGACGAGCCGATCCCGTCGACCACCGGCACCCCGAACGTCTCGTCCCATTTCCGGTGCAGCTCCGAGGGCAGCGCCTCGCCCGCGGACGTCGTCATCCGCAGGCAGCTCAGGTCCTGCTTCGCGGCGTCGGGGTGGGCGACCATCGCGCTCATCATGGTCGGCACGTTGACCAGCACGGTGGGCCGGTGCCGCGCGATCAGCTCGAACACGAGGTCCGCGGTGGTGCGTTCGGGGAAAGCGATCCCGGCGGCGCCGACGCCGAACGGGAAGAGCGCCACCAGGTCGCGGGCATAGCCGAAGAACAGCTTGGGCACGGCCAGAATCCGGTCGTCCTCGCGCAATCCGAGCACCTGCACGGCGTAGCGCTCGAAGCTCTCCAGCGGGCTGCGCAACGGATGCACGCACGCCTTGGGCGCGCCCGTGCTGCCGGTGGTGAACTTCCAGATCCCGATGTCGTCGACGGTGGTGGCTGCGGCTTCGAGAACGGTCGGCGCCGAGTCGACAAGTGTCCTGAATGGACGTTCCCCCGGCCGGAGATCCCCATCGGTGACCAGAAGGTTCCGTGCTCCCGCCTCCCGCAACGCCGGAAGCGTGACCGCGTCCGCGATCACCGCGACGGCCTCGGCGTACCCGAGGTAGTACGCATAATCCTTGGGCTGCAGGAACGGATAGACCTCGGCGGTGACCGCGCCGATCTTCTGCGCGGCGTACCAGGTCGCGACGAACTCCTCGCCGTCGCTGAGCGCCAGCAGGACCCGTTGTCCTTTTCGGACACCGGCGTCGAGCAGCACGTGTCCGATCCGGTTGGTCAACGCGGCCAGCTCGGCGTAGGAGACCGAACGGTCGCCGACGAGCAGCGCGGCCCGGTCGCCGCGGCCCTCGGTCACATGCCGGTCGACAAAATGGGTGGCGAGGTTGAACGGCTCAGGCACGGGCCAGCTCCCGGATCGCTTCCACCAGCAGGTCGGTCAGGATCGAGAACACCTCGGTGCCCTCCTCGGCGGTAGCGGTCGCCGGATCGCCGCAATAGGCCTCCGTCATCCCCGCCTCCAGAAAGCCGCTCTCGGCGGCTGTGAGGCTGATAGGCACGTGCGGCAGTTCCCGCATCACAGCCTGGTCGACCAGCTCCGGCCGATCCGCGAGCACCAACGACGTCTCATAGCGCCCGGCGTGGCATTCGCCGGACTGGAACTCCGCGGTGAGCCGCCGCGCGTGCCGCCGCCGGACCAGGTCCAGCAGCGCGACCTGCCCGCCGCGGCCGTTGAGGGTCTCCACCGCGCGGCGCAGCGTGCTCAGGTGCGCGGGCTCGAAGTGGTTGTTGACCAGCACGATCCGGGGGAGATCCTGCTCGATCAGCGCCGCGCCGACGTCCACCACGAGCGCGTGCAGCGTCTCCTCGCCGATGTGGATGCCGCCCGCGAACCCGGCGGCGAACCGCGTCACCCCGTACGGCAGCTCGGGCAGCACCAGCACCCGGACGTCCGGGTCGCCTGCCAGCCGGTCGGCCGCGCGCTCGCACATGCCGCGCGAGATCAGCGGGTCGGTGCCCAGCGGCGCGTGCGGGCCGTGCGGTTCGACCGCGCCCAGCGGCAACAGCAGCACCGGGACCTGGGTCGCACCCATGAGCTCGGCGACCTGGCGGCTGCTGAGATCCGCGAAGTACGTCACGCAAATCAAGCTACACCGCAGCGGCCTGAGGTGTATAGAGTTGCGGGCATGCCCGCCGATGCCTTCGACGCCAGCCCTCAGGAGCTGGTCATGACGTTGCTGGGCAGCTACGTGCACCCGCGCGAGACGCGGCGGGTGTGGTCGGGCGGGCTGGTCGCGGTGCTGGCCGAGCTCGGCTTTTCCGACGGCGCCGCGCGGATCGCGCTGACCCGGCTGGTCCGGCGCGACCTGCTGGCGCGCCACCGCGACGGCCGGCACATCCACTACTCGCTGACCCGGCGGACGGTGGCCCTGCTGGCCGACGGCGACCAGCGGATCTTCTCCCTCGGCCGCCGCGAGCGGCCGGCCGGTGAGTGGACCGTGCTGTGGCAGAGCATCCCGGAGAGCCGTCGCCAGGCCAGGGAACGGCTGGTGCGGCGCCTGCGGTTCCTCGGGTTCGGCCCGTACCAGGACGGCACCTGGATCGCCCCGCACGATCGCGAGGCCGAGGTCGTCGCCCTGCTCGCCGAGCTGGACGTCACCGAGCACGCCGGGCTCCTGCTCGGCCGGCCGTCGGCCGCGCTCGACGTCTCCAGGTTCGCCGGGCGCGCCTGGGACCTGGACGAGCTCGCCGCGCGCTACACGGCGTTCGTCGAGGGGTTCCACCGCTATTCCGACGGCGGCAAGCTGACCGACGCCGCCGCGTTCGAGGTGCGCACCAGGCTGGTGCACACCTTCCGGGCGTTCCCCGCGCTCGACCCCGAACTGCCCGCCGGGCTGGTGCCCCCACCGGACCGGCGAGCGGCCGCGGTCGATCTGTTCCACGATCTGTACACCGCGCTGGCGGCGCCCGCCCAGTGCCATTTCGACAAGGTGACCCAAGGATGAGTACCGAACAAGCACTGAGTTACACCTCGTACCTGGCACTGGACGAAGTGCTGGCCGCGCAGCGCCCGCGTTCGGACGAGCACGACGAGCTGCTGTTCATCGTGATCCACCAGGTGTACGAGCTCTGGTTCAAGCAGATCCTGCACGAGGTCGAGTACCTGCAGGAGAACCTGGCCGCGGGCAACACCGCGCAAGCGATCCGCGCGCTGCGCCGGATCCTGACCATCCTCAAGGTGGTCGTCGCGCAGATCGACGTCCTCGAGACGATGACGCCCAGTCAGTTCACCAGTTTCCGCGCCCGTCTGGACGCCTCCAGCGGCTTCCAATCGGCCCAGTTCCGCGAGCTCGAAGCGGTGCTCGGGCGCCGGGACGAGCGTGTGTTCGCGCACTACCCCGAGGGCGGTGAGCAGCGGAAACGCATCTCGGAGGCGATGGCGCGGCCCTCGGTGTTCGACTCCTTCCTGGCGTACCTGAAGGCCGGCGGCTACGACGTCCGGTGTGACCGAGACGTCACTCGACCGGTGGAGCCGTCAGAAGACCTTCAAGCGATATTGCTGGACATGTACCGCGACGACGGGGGACCTTCCGTCGTCGCCGAATGTCTGGTGGATCTCGACGAAGGGATGCAGGAGTGGCGGTACCGGCACGTGAAGATGGTCGAACGCACCATCGGCGACAAGACCGGGACGGGAGGATCATCCGGCGCGACTTACCTGCGTACCACGCTCTTCCAGCCGATGTTCCCGGATCTCTGGGCCGTACGGAGCCGTCTGTGACCACCCTCGAAGACCTGCGCGGCAACAATTCCCTCGCCGCGCACTACTCCCGGTTCGCCGTCGGAGAGCGTCTGCTGCTCTCCGGTCATTCGCACCAGGCCTGGCCGGACGTCGCCGAGGAAGGCCTGCTCGAGGCCTTCGCCGACGCCGCCCGCGACGTCGACGGCAAGTGGGACCGCGCCTTCGCCAAGGCCGACGAACTGCGTGCGGGGTTCCGCGTGCTGCTCGGCGACCCGCACGGCGAGTACGCCCTCGGCGCCAGCACGCACGACCTCGTCGTCCGCTTCCTGTCCGCGGTCGACCTGCCGCGGAGACCGCGCCTGGTCACCACCGAAGGCGAGTTCCACACCCTGCGACGTCAGCTCGCCCGCCTCGAAGAGGAGGGTGTCGAGGTCGTGCGGGTGCCGCTCGAGCCGGTGCCCACGCTCGCCGAGCGCGTCGCCGCCGAGGTCGACGACCGGACCGCGGCCGTGCTCGTCTCCGCTGTGCTTTTCGAGACCTCCCGGCTCGTGCCCGGCCTGGCGCACCTGGCCGACGCTTGCCGCAGTCGCTCGATCGAGCTGGTCGTCGACGCCTATCACGCGCTCGGCGTGGTGCCGTTCGCGCTGCACGACCTCGGGCTGACCAACGCCTGGGTGCTCGGCGGCGGGTACAAGTATCTGCAGCTCGGCGAGGGCAACTGCTTCCTGCGGCTGCCCGCGCACGCCCAGGAGCTGCGTCCGGTGGTCACCGGCTGGTACGCCGAGTTCGGCGCGCTCGCCGACGAACGCCGACCCGGCGCGGTCGCGTACGCCATGGGCGGAGACCGCTTCGCCGGCGCCACCTACGACCCCACAAGCCACTACCGCGGGGCCCGGGTGCAGCGCTTCTTCGCCGAACACGGCCTCACGCCGGACTTCCTGCGCGAGGTCTCGCAGCACCAGGTCGGGCTCCTGGCCCGGACGTTCGACTCGCTGAACCTGCCCGAGGACGTCGTGACGCGGGATCGCGAGACCCCGCTCGGCATGCTCGGCGGGTTCCTGTCGCTGCGGAGCCTGGACGCGGGCAAGCTCCAGGCCGAGCTGGCCGCGCGGGGCGTCCGCACGGACAGCCGCGGCGAGCACCTGCGGTTCGGCCCGGCGCCCTACCTCTCGGACGTCCAGCTCGAGACCGCGATGGCGACCCTCGGTGAGATCGTGCGCGGCTAGCCGGGGCGGCGCAAAAACCAAGACGAGGAGTGCCCATCGACGGGCCTAGTCTCGTCAAGGTGGCCTTCACGGACCCGGCGAAGAACCGCCGACCTGGGGTGGCCCAAGGAATCGCTGGGTTCTAGGTTGGTGTCCAGGAGCGAGCGGTAGCCGGACGATCTCCGCCGCCCGCTCGCTCCGGCCACCCCGAAGCGCGTCCGGGCCACGAACCCGGCGCGCGTAGACAAAGGAGTCACCACCGTGACCGAAGGAGTGTTCGCCCGGTCGTCCGGGCACGAACAGGTCGTGTTCTGCCAGGACGAGGCCACCGGCCTCAAGGCGATCATCGGCATCTACTCCACCGCACTGGGCCCCGCACTCGGCGGCACCCGGTTCTATCCCTACGACGACGAGAACGACGCGCTCGACGACGTCCTGGCGCTGTCCAAGGGGATGGCCTACAAGAACGCGCTCGCCGGGCTCGACCTCGGCGGCGGCAAGGCCGTGATCATCGGCGACCCGAAGACCCTGAAGTCCGAAGCGCTGCTTCGCGGCTTCGGCCGCTTCGTGCAGTCGCTCGGCGGCCGCTACATCACGGCCTGCGACGTGGGCACCTATGTGCAGGACATGGACATCGTCGCCCGCGAGTCCGACTACGTGACCGGCCGTTCCCCCGAGGACGGCGGTGCGGGCGACTCCTCGGTGCTCACCGCGTTCGGCGTCTTCCAGGGCATGCGCGCCTCCGCCGAGCACGTCTGGGGCACCCCGGACCTGGCCGGGCGCCGCGTCGGCGTCGCCGGGGTCGGCAAGGTCGGGCACATCCTGGCCGGGCACCTGGTCGAGGCCGGGGCCGAGGTCGTCATCACCGACGTCTACGCACCCGCCATCGAGCGCACCCGCGCCGCCTACCCCGGCGTGCGGACGGTGTCCGATGTGGACACCCTGCTGCGCGCCGAGCTCGACGTGTTCGCGCCCTGCGCGCTCGGCGGCGCGCTGAACGACCACACGGTGCCGATGCTGTCCGCCCGGATCGTCTGCGGCGCGGCGAACAACCAGCTCGCCCACGCCGGGATCGACAAGCAGCTGGCCGATCGCGGCGTCCTTTACGCACCCGACTACCTGGTCAACGCCGGTGGCGTGATCCAGGTCGACGACGAGCGCCACGGCTTCGACTTCGCGCGCGCGAAGCGCAAGACCACCGCCATCTTCGACACGACCAAGGCCGTCTTCGCGCTGGCCGAGGCCGACGGCGTGCCCCCGGCGACGGCCGCGGACCGCCTCGCCGAGCGCCGGATGGCCGAGGTCGGCCGGCTGCGGTCGATCCTCACCGTGTAACGGACTCGTGAGTGGTGCGGCCGGTTAGAGCCGGCATTGCCACTCACGAGTCCTGATGGCGACCCCTGCTACCTCGGCACCTCACGACCTTCGGGCGCGGCGGTATTGCGCCTCGGCTGTCCCGCTAGCCCCACCAGCAACGGTCGTGAGTGGTAAAGAGGGTTCTAACCCTCCTAAACACTCACGACCCCCGATCGCAACGCCCCACGCGCCTCGGCAGCCACACTAGCCCCAGGAACACAGGCTTACGGGCTCGTGAGTGGCGCGGCCGGTTAGAGCCGGCATTGCCACTCACGAGTCCCTGCCACCTGCGAAGGCCCTGAACACAGCGAAGGCCCCCAATGCCGCAGGCATGGGGGCCTTCACTGCGTGGGGGTCAGCCGCTCTTGCGGCGGAAGGTGCGCTTGTTGGCCGCCGGGCCGTGGGCGTGCTGGTTCTTGTCGCCGTTGTTCCCGTGGGCGGCGCCGGAACGCGCGTGCGCCTGCTTGCGCTCCAGCGCTTCCTTGAACTTGCGCTTGACGTCGTCTTCTTCGCCGCTGGGCGACGGATCCGGTTCACTCATGCTTACCTCCGAAAGTGACGACGTGTGACCGTCCCAGCCTGGCATCGTCGCCGGGGCTTGGCGAGCCGATTTCGATTCTCGTCACCATTGGACGACCGGCCTGCACCGGGGGACGACCCGCTTCAGCGCTTGGGGGCGGGCACCCCGCCCCACTGGATCGTGGTGCGCTTGAGCGGGCGGCCGCAATGGTCGCACATCAGCATCGGCTGCAGCCGGTTGCCGCACTCGAGGTGGTTGAGCGTGATGTCCGGCGCCTGGCCGGGGAGCTCGAACCCGCGCGACCACTCGGCGATGAACGCCAGCGCGGGGAAGAACGCCAGGCCCTTCGCCGTGAGGCGGTAGTCGCGGGCGTCCGTGCGGGTCTTCGCCGTGCCCGTGCGCAGCACGCCGACCTCGACGAGCTTGCTCAGCCGCGCTGAGAGCACGCTCGGGCCGATGCCCAGTTCGCGCTCGAACTCGGAGAAGTGCCGCGAGCCCAGTAGAGCCGAAACGACCAGGCCGGTCGACCATCGGTCGCCGAGCAGTTCCATCGTGTCGGGGAAGAACATCATCGGGTCGCCTGCCAGGGATTCGGCGTCCTTGCGGCGGAACCGCTTGGTCGCCGTTGCGGCCGCGACGCCGGTGGAGTCGAGTCGTTCGGCGCGGACGTCCCGGGCGTCGACCCGGCGCCCGCAGGCCGCGCAGCCGAGCGGCGCGGATGTAGCCAGCTCGCAGTCGAGATGGACCAGTGTGGGCAATACCTCACGTCTGCCCTCGACCCATTCGCGCTCCCAGGCCCAGATGGAGATCAGCAGCGGCCACAGTTCGAGCCCACGCTCGGTGAGCCGGTACTCATGCCGGGTGCGCTGCGCGTCCCGGTACGGCACCCGCGTGAGCATGCCCGCTTCCAGCATGTCGCGCAGGCGCCCGGACAGCGCGGTGGGGGAAATCCCCAGGCGGAGGCGTAGTTCCTCGTATCTGCGGAAGCGCAGGAACAGGCTCTGCAGAATCAGCAGCGTCCACTGGTCGCCGACCAGCTCCAGTGCTTTGCGGAGCGGATCCCCCGCGGGCCGGGCGCGGTGTGCAGTCGCTTCGGTCACCGTTCCCCCTCGTTACATGACGGCTTCAGCCTACACCTAGCTACAGCAAAAGAAGCCTATTGACACCTGGGTACAGAAATCATAGTGTCGTCTTCAACAGCCGGCACGACGGGCCGACGAACTCAGGGAGCAGGCCGATGACCAGCATCTCCGAACAGCCGCTGATGGTGGCCAGTGCGGTTGCTGACGACGAGCCCAACCCGTACCTGCTCGGCGTCTACGCCCCGGTCAGCGAGGAGATCGACGCCGATGACCTGCAGGTCATCGGCAAGATCCCGGCCGACCTCAACGGCGTCTACCTGCGCAATGGCCCCAACCCGCGGTTCGCGCCGGAAGGCCGTTACCACTGGTTCGACGGCGACGGCATGATCCACGCTGTCCACCTGGAGAACGGCAAGGCCCGCTACCGCAACCGCTGGATCCAGACCTTGGCGTTCGAAGCCGAGTCCGAAGCCGGGCATGGCCTGTGGACGGGGGTCATGGAGAACCCCAAGGGCAACCCCTTCGGCAACGCGCATGGCCTGGGGCTCAAGGACAACGCCAACACCGACGTCATCTTCCACCGCGGCCGCGTGCTCGCGACCTGGTACCTGTGCGGCTCGCCGTACAGCCTCGACCCGCTCTCGCTGGAGACGCTGGGCGCCGAGGACTTCCTGGGCACCCTGGTCGGCGACATGATGGCGCACCCCAAGGTGGACGAGCGCACCGGCGAGCTGTTCTGGTTCGACTACGGCCCCCGCCCGCCGTACCTGCGCTACGGCGTGATCAGCGCGGACGGCCAGGTCGTGAACACCACCGAGATCGAGCTGCCCGGGCCGCGGCTGCCGCACGACATGGCCATCACCGAGCACTACGCGGTGCTGATGGACCTGCCGCTGGTCCAGGACCTCGCGGCCGCGAAACAGGGCCGGCACAAGCTGCACTTCGACCGTTCGATGCCGAGCCGGTTCGGGGTGCTGCCACGCTACGGGAACGGTAGCCAGATCCGCTGGTTCGAGGCCAGCCCGTGCTACATCTACCACGTCGTCAACGCCTGGGAGCAGGGCGAAGAGGTCGTCCTGGACGTCTGCCGCGTGCAGCGCCCGCAGCCGTGCGACGACGCGCGCACCCCGCTCGCGAAGATGCTTTCCTACCTGCGGCTGGACGCCTCGCTGCACCGCTACCGCTTCAACCTGCGGACCGGCGTGTGCGTGGAGAACCAGCTCGACGACGACAACACCGAGTTCCCGACCGTCGACTCCCGAGGGGTCGGCACGCGGAACCGGTATTCCTACACAGTGCACATCTCGCCCGAGTCGACGCTGAAGTTCGACGGGCTCGTGCGCTACGACAATCTTGCCGGCTCAAAGACCGAATACCGGTTCGGTCCCGGCCGGTGGGGCAGTGAGGCTCCGTTCGCACCCCGTGACGGAGCGGCCGTCGATTCGGCTGACGGTTACTTGGTGACGTTTGTCCAGGACGAGCGTGAGGGGCGCTCCGAACTGGACATCTTCGACGCCGCCGATCTCGCTGCCGGACCCGTGGCCAGGGTCCTGTTGCCCCAGCGTGTCCCGCTCGGTTTTCATGCGACCTGGGTTCGAGCGGATCAGCTGGACAACCTCCGCGGATGAAGTGCCATCGAGAGGGTCGCGCCCGGGTTCACCGGGCGCGGGGATGGTGGTCCGCGGAAAACGATCGACCAGCTCGTGAAGGAGCGGGTCGGCGCCGGCCCGGAGGGTCTCGCGCTGGTCGATCCGACGAACACCCATCGCACCGGTCGGACGCGACCCGGTGCGGTGGTCCTGGAACCGACTCCAACGATCGTGTGGACGTGCTGGCCGCGTTCCTGCTCGCCAGAGGGGTGCGAGCAGCGGCTTCGGCAGAGGTGTTCTTCGCGATCACAGATTCCAGGTACGGCGGGCGCGAGCTCGCCGGGGCGGCCCTTGGGCTAGGTGTTCAGGCACCTTCGGTCCGGTTCGTCGTCGCCCGGGGGGACGACGAACCGGCCGAGGTCCTGGCCTGTCAGCGGCGGATCGCTGAGGCGACGTAGGCGCCGATGCCCGCCATCCCGGTCGCGTTCGGGTGCAGGGGCGCCGCCGGCGACGTCGGGATCAGGCTCTCGAACCACTTCACGCCCGGAAGCTTGCAGACGTCGTGGCCGATCGACGCCTTCCGGACGTCCACGTACCGCGCGCCGTGTGCGGCGGACTGGCGGGCCAGGGCGCTGTTCAGGCGGTCGACGCTGCCCTGGATGTAGTTCGCGTCGCGGGCCGAGAGGGGTGCGATCGGCCAGCAACCGTTGCGCGGCAAGTAGGTTCCGTACCCGGCGACGTAGATCTTGGCCGAAGGTGCCTTCGCGTGGATCGCGTCGAGCAGAGCACCCCACCGAGGCTCGGACGCCGTGATCGCCTCCGCCAGCTGGTCGTGGCCGCCCGCGGTGAAGCGGTCCACGCAGTCCGGGAAGATGCCCGGCAGGAGGTTGATGCAGCTCGTCGCCGCGCCGACCAGCCCGACGTCGTTGCCGCCGATCGTCACCGTGACCGTCCGGGTCGACGCGCTCAGCGCGGCCAGCTGCGGCGCCACCGGCCCGGACGAGGTCTGCTGTGAGCCGGCCATGTCCGCTGTCGTCGCGCCGGAACACGTGACGTCCTTCAGGGCCAACCCGAGTTTCTTCGCCACCACGTGCGGATAGTCCGCCAGGGACCGCGCGCAGCCCGGCGACGAGGTGTCCGGGGGCGGGATCAGCGGACCCGCCGCCGCCGAATCCCCGAGCGCGACGTACTCCCCGTTCGCGGCCGCCGCCGTTCCCGTCAGCAGCCCACTGAGCACGGTGACCGTGATGGCGATGGACATCGTTGTCCTGCGCATGCCGTCCTCCTTGACGCATGACCGCTACTGGTCTCCGTGACATCATCGGTACTGAGCGTGGTCACCTTGACTGGGAGCTCGGGTAGAGATGAGGGGGGCCGGTTGTGACGGGGCACAAAGCCGGCGGGGAGCTGTCACTGGGCGGCCGGCCCGTCCACGAACGGCTGACGCAGGAGGAGCCGGAACTGCTCGCCCGTGTGCTGCAACGGATCCAGGCCGAGGTCGCCGAATACCGGCGGCTCCCGGTCGAGGAGCTCAACGGCGAGATCGCGGTCATCACGCGGCAGGCGCTGCGCGCGTTCTGCCGCAGCCTGCTCGAGGACCGCCCGCTCAACGCCGCCGAGCTGCGCCAAATCGGCGCGTCGGCGGCGCGCCGCGCGGAGGAGGGCTTTCCGCTCGAAGCCGTGCTGACCGCCTATCACGTTGGCGCGCGCGAGATCTTCGCCGTCGGCGTCGCCGCGGCGAAACCGGCCGAGCTCGCCGACCTCGCCGCGGTCGCGGACCGGATGCTCGCCTTCGCCGGTACCGTGACGCGCGCAGTGACCAGGGGATACCTCGAGGAGTTGCGTACCAAGGTCGGTCAGGAGCACACGGCTCGGCGCACGCTGCTCTCGGTGCTGGTCGACGGCGGGCCGGTCGAGGTCGTCGCCCGCTCGGCGGGGATCACGCTGCCGCGGCGCTACCTGGTGCTGAGCACCGAGCTCGGCCCGCACGCCGACGAGGCCTCCCCGGACGTCGACGCCGAGATCGCGGTCCGGCGCAAGCTTCGCCGTTTCCTCGCCGCGTTCGAGCGGGCCTGCGGGGACGGCGTGCTCGCCTCGGTCGACGGCCCCGGCGGTCTTCTGTTGCTGCCACTGGGCGGCCGACTGTCCGAAGTGGACGTTCAAGGCTGGCGGCGGCTGCTCGGAACGGCCGGGCGCGCGGCGGGTGTGGAGGTCTTCGCGGCGGCGGAAACCGCTGCGCCGGAAGGGGTTCGCGACGCGGCGGAGCAGACGAGCGAGGTGCTCGACGTGATCCGCTGGTTCGGCCGCGAGCCCGGTCTGTACCGGCTCGACGACGTCCTCGTGGAGTATCAGCTGACCCGCCCCGGCGCCGCGCGCGACCGGCTGGCGGCCGAGCTGACACCACTGGAAGCGCATCCCGAGCTGCTGGACACCCTCGACACGTACCTGGCGCACGAGACGAACCGGCGGCGGACCGCGGCGCGGCTGCACGTGCACCCCAACACCGTCGACTACCGCTTACGCCGGGTGCGCGAGCTGACCGGGATCGACCCGGTTCACCCCACAGGCCTGCCGCGCATCATCGCCGCGCTGGCGGCCCGACGAGCTGGGAGCGGCACCACAACAGGTCGCTGATACCGCAGCATCGCACCGACGGCCACGCCGAGCACCATCGCGATGCCCAGTACCACCGCCGCTTGGGCGGCGGCGCCGTCGAACACCAGATGCCCGGCCCGGCCGAGCACGAACCCCGAATGCAGGGCCCAGCCGACCAGCGCGACCCCCGTCGCGGCGGGCACCGTCGTCCAGCCCGCCATCACGAGCACGACCAAGCCCAGCGTGACCACCGAATACCACGGATACCGGGTCGCACCGGCGAGGTCGGCCGCGATCACCGCCGCCACCACGCCCACGCAGCCGATCGGGAACCCGAACCCGCCTGCCAGCCTGTCTGTGCGCATGCGCCCAGTGCAGCGTGGGACCGGCCAGCCGCCGGGCACGAGGACGCATTCCCTACGCCCGGCGCGCGGGTTCTTTACGGGTTGTTGACGCGTGCGGTCACGTGCACGATCGCGTCGACGACGTCGCCCCAGACCGGCCGCGGCAGGTTGTGACCCATGCCCGGGATGATCAGCAGCTCCGCGCCGGGGATCGCCTCCGCGGTCGCCTTTCCGCCGCTGACGTTGATCAGCGCGTCTGCGTCGCCGTGGATGACCATCGAGGGCAGCCGGAGCTCGCGCAGTTTCGCGGTCCGGTCGCCTGAGGCCACGACCGCCGCAGCGTGTCGCAGCGTGCCCGCCGGGTTCCGTGCCCTGTCGTAGTGCGCAGTGGCCTTGGCCAGCAGGAACGCGTCGTCGTCGGGGTAACCGGGGGAGCCGAGCGCGCGGTAGGCGCTGATGCTGTCCCGGATCGCCGACTCGCGGCCCTCGACCGGGGGCCGGGTCAAGATGGCCAGCGCGAACGGTTCGGGGCGGCCGACCGCGCGGTCGCCGGTGGTCGACATGATCGAGGTCAGGCTCAGCAGACGGTCCGGATGATCGATGGCCAGCTGCTGGACGATCATCCCGCCCATCGACGCGCCCACGACGTGCGCCCGCGCGATGCCGAGCGCGTCGAACAGGCCGACCGCGTCGTCCGCGAGGTCCGAGAGGTCGTACGACGCGGTGGTCAGGTCGCCCGCCGCCAGCGCCGCGATGTCCGGGGCCGGCGCGTCGTCGAAGTACGTCGACAGCCCGACGTCGCGGTTGTCGTACCGGACGACGAAGAACCCACGCGCGGCGAGCAGCGC